>ENA-ORDP01001825-ORDP01001825.1-marine-sediment-metagenome-genome-assembly--contig:-NODE-1825-length-11062-cov-2.615790_pt1 | contig 11062 bp, 6 predicted proteins | sample MGYA00248627_ERZ508539 | MGnify/ENA primary metagenome ERZ508539 (study PRJEB26208, sample SAMN05571518) | marine sediment metagenome | biome: deep sea; feature: Hydrothermal vent; material... | reverse complement strand
TCATTATTATTGCCGCCCGTCCCTCTATGGGAAAGACTGCTCTGTGCTTGAATATAACTGAAAACATCGCCATGACTCATAAAAAAGGAGTCGCCTTTTTCTCTCTGGAGATGTCTAAACAGCAACTCTGTCAGCGTTTGATCAGTTCCTACAGCCGAATTGACTCCCAAAAACTCAGGACAGGCAAATTAACGGCCGAGGACTTTCCAAGGCTCACAAAGACCGTCAACCACCTGTCGAAGGCTAAAATCTTTCTGGATGACAGTCCTGCCATTAATACCCTCGAGATTCGTGCCAAGGCTCGGAGATTGGTTGCCAGAGAGCAAATCGACCTGATTATTGTGGACTATCTCCAGCTTATCGCCCTCCCGAATCGATCCAGAAGCGATAATCGCCAAACTGAGATCGCCGAGATCTCTCGTTCCTTAAAGACGCTGGCCAGAGAGTTGAATATTCCCATTATCGCCCTTTCACAGCTATCCCGTATGGTCGAAACCCGTGGTGGGGATCATCGACCCAGGCTATCCGATCTTAGAGATTCTGGGGCCATCGAGCAGGACGCCGATGTGGTTATCTTTATCTATAGAAATGAGTATTATCATCCCGATGATCCCGAGACGAAGGGAAAAGCTGAACTGATCGTCGCCAAGCAACGCAATGGCCCCACAGGAACCCTCGATCTCTCTTTCAATCTGACTCAAGCACGTTTTGATAATTTCACTTCCTACGAGGTTTAAATGAAGGAAAAGGCCTCCAAAGAACTTGTCACAAAGGCTCAGATCACTAAGATATGGGCTTCCTCAAGGGAGCTAAACCTTCAGAAGAACTATTTGTACGATATGATCTTTTCTTTATCTGAAAAGGAAAGCATGAGGGATTTAACTAAAGTAGAGGCTCACAAAGTCATAGAAAAGCTTGTTGGGCTGGGGGCTTCTTGTATCAAGTTTAGAGAATCATTAAATAGCCCTGGTAAATTTGCCAAGAGTCATTGATTTTTCTGAAAAATGCTTTATATTATAGACTTGTTAAGAAAACAATCTTCTATTCGCTAACATTATCTTATTAGAATTAACCGTTTTGTCGATAATAAAATAAATGTCCAAAAATCCAATTATGAAAACAATATACCTATTGATATTATCCAGTTTAATATTGTTAAACTGCTCCTCAAACCCAGATTTACTGATCACTGAGCTAGAAACAGCTAACAACTTTGATTTGATAGTGGATCAAGTAGACTCGGATAACTGGCGTATTCGTGAGGCCGCTATCATTGCCTTAGGACATACTCTGGATAATCGAGCTATTCCTTACCTTATAGTGGCCCTTAAAGATGAACATCCAAATGTTCGTGCGGCGGCCATTGAATCCCTTAAGCTCTATAAGTCAAAAAAGGTGGTAAATCACATCATTCACTGTTTGGACGATAAATCACCCATCGTTCGCGTCTACGCAATAGATGCCCTGGGAACTTTGTTAGGTAAAAAAATAGCGCCCACTATTTATGACATCTATTATAACGATTCCAGCGAATACGTCAAGGAATGGGCAGTCTATGTGTTAAAAAAAATGAAGGCTTGGCGATCCCGAACCAAAATAAGCAAAAGAAGGTCTCGATCCAGAAAGCCAGGTTTTGCAAAAAGAAAGAAAAAAAAGAAAAAGGTGACCAAAAGAAAGAAAAGAAAAAGGAAAAAGTTTAAACCTGAAAAAAAGAAAAGAAAAAGAACGTCAAAAATCTTACCTAAAAAGAAAAAAATAAATCGTAAGACCTCCAAGAAAAAAGCCGTTAAAAAAACAAAAGACAAAAATCATAAAACTAAAGCATCAACTAAAAGCAATCCAAAAGCTAAAGTAAATGATAAGAAGAAAAAGCTAAAGATTAATGACATAAAGAAATGACATTTTGATGGGCAGAAGTCATTCTATGGGATAAGCTGTCAAAGGGAGGGAAGATCATGACAAAAAACAGAAATAAGTCTCACAAAGGTATAAGCTTTAAAGGGGATGAGATTTCCATCCGTCCACCTAAGGTAAGCCAAAAGATTCCGTTAAGGTCCCCTGCCAAAGATCAAAAACTCACTGGTATACAAAAAATAGCCGTGTTGATGATTGCTTTAGGAAGTGAAACCTCTGCTTCAATCCTCAAAGGCCTGGATGAAATAGAAGTTCAGGCGATTTCTAAAGAAATAGCTAAAATGAATAAAGTCTCTGCCAATGAAAAAGACCAGGTGCTTAAAGAGTTCAGGGAATTATTTGTTAGCCAGAACTTTATAATAAAGGGAGGGGCAGAAGCCGCTCAAGACATCCTGAAAAAAGCCTTTGGAAAAGAAAAAGCCCATGAGATTGTTTCTAATATCAATCTGAGGTTCATTAAAAGACCTTTCGAATTCCTCAATGAGATTGAAGCTGACGAAATCGTATTACTTCTAAAAAAAGAACATCCTCAAACCATAGCCTTGACCTTATCTTATCTGGAACCTGCTCTCGCCTCCCATGTATTAAGAAACTTATTGCCATCCATGCAGGCACCCATCGCCAAACGGATTGCCACCATGAACCGATCTTCTCCTGAAGCGATAGAGGAAATCGAAAAAGTCCTTAAAAAACGATTGGCCCTTCTCTCTGAAGAACAATTCCAAAGAGTGGACGGCATCAATGTTGTTGCTGAAATACTTAATAAGCTAGATCGTGAGTCTGAAAGCCAAATCCTTGAGGCTATCGAAGAGGAAAACGAAGAACTGGCAGACGAAATCAAAGAACAAATGTTTCTATTTGATGACATCGTCCACCTGTCGAATCGGGAAATCCAACAAGTGATTGAATTGATTAGCAATCATGATATTGCCCTGGCTCTTAAAGGAGAAGAAGAAGAGCTTCGAGAGAAGTTTTTAAGCAACATGACCAAAAATAGGAAAGCTGAAATTAAGGATGAGATGAAATTACTAGGTGAAGTCCGATTTAGAGAAGTTCACAGGACTCAGCAAACCATATTAAACCTCCTGAAAGTCCTTGAAAGTCAAGGGGATGTCTACTTGAAGGATAGAAAGTCCGAAGAGTTTGTTGTTTAACATCCTAAGATGAACTTTATATTTTCTATTCGTTATTTATATACTATAACTATAGTAATAGCAATTACTATTGGGTTCATTAAAAGCACTGGTATTGCTTTTGTATTGAAAGCAAGATTACAAGGTGCTGAACAGTATGTGGGAGCTATTGCAGGTCTTCAGCTTTTACGTTCATGGGCTCCAATAACCTCTTCTGCTTTTTTTATCATAATTACTACTATTTATTTGAATGACCCACATAATTCTTATCAAAAAATCATTAGGTCATCATTAATTATCCTGATAGGAATCATTTGTAGTGCTACGTTTATATTTGGAAGTATTCTATCCTCTATAATACTATTCGATATTAGTTTACAGGTTTATTTAGAACATTTCTTTACATATATAACGTGGCTTGATTTAGGATCATTGGCTAGCAAGACCCTTTTTATGGGTTTTATACTATTTTATATCAACTATAATAAAAAAATCAGAACACTATTTGGGCATTCTATGTGCTTAAAAAGCTTTTTTAATATGTTCACTGCTTTTTATCTAGATTACTTGCACAATCTGGTGAGTTCAATGAGGAATCTTTAAGAAGTATTGATTTCAGGGATTTTTTTCTACAGCTTGCTCATGCCCCCATACACCAATAAAAAGATTTGATGTTTTCCTAAACCTTGACGATCAATGACTTGTAAAAGGATAGTATCCTATGGGTTTGACTTTTTGGATCGATTCATATTGGGCAATAATGGAAGATTAAAGATCCATTCGTTGAATTCCGTTAGGTAAAAGTGAAAACTATTAGCTTAATTTAATAATGAGTGTTTAAATTATTAACTCGTAAATTGAATGATATACATGCTATCCAATCAAAATCGCCTGGAATCAATAAAAGGGGCTTCAGCATGGCAGAAAATGATGAATTAGATCCATTGAATAATCCTGAAGGTGAGATTCCTATCGATGAGGAAGCTCAGGCTGAGCAAACCAAGATCGATGGGATTATTGAAAACCTCCTGAGTTCTATAGATTTGCCGGGCGATAAAGAGATTGATCGTAGCCCAGCTCCGGGTCTAGCCGCAGAGGATGAAAGCCAAGATGAAGGGGATGTTTTAGGGGAGGGACAATGGTTTGCTCCTGGTGAAGAAATTGACTACAGCGATCGTCCCGATCTCAAGACTGATAAGAGAAGGCGCATTACAGTAGATGATTTAGACTCATTGTTTAATGATTATGAAAGGACCATATCTGGTGGAAAAGCTGGGGATGAGCCTATTTTTGGGAAAGAAATCGAACCTGAGAAGCGGGTCGAAGACCATGAGGAGCTTCAAGCACAGAAACTTGAAACAGAAAGACTTCAAGGTTCAGGTGATACTGGAAGTCAGATTCCGACAGATGAAGAGTTAGTCACGGGAGATTTGGACTTGGCCAATGAGATGGAGAGTCCAATGGATAGTGGAGATATTGAGAGTACTAGCCCTGATGAACTAGCGATGGAGACCTTCGATTTGGGTGACGATATCGATACGGAGGACCCATCTGATAAGACGGAAATAGAGACTCAAACTTTAGATGAGCCTCTTGAGGAAGATGATTTTTCATTGGATGCTTTTGATATTGAAAAAGATATTGTAACTGAAGAGCATAAAGTTGAAAGTACAGAAGATAGAATAGATGAACTTAAGATGGAATCGGATGAGTCCATCACTGATGGAGCTGAAGACTTTTCATTTGGTGAGATTGACTTTGAAGACGAAGCCCTTCAAGCTGAAGAATCCCCGGATTCCAACGATGTGGAGACCCTTCAGGAGACGTCAACGGAAGACACTATTGGAGACAAGATGGATCAAGAGGCCTTAGAGGATATTGATGAGAAGATTCATGAAGAAGAATCTTATATTCCTGATCTAGATTTTGAAGATGTCGCTTCAAAAGAAGAAGTCGCTCCCGATGACTTTGATGATTTGGATCAATATATTGAAGAGAGGAAAAGTCCATCAACCCTCATGGAGGAGCCTGCAGAAGCTATTGGATCTCAAATGATGGATAAAAGTTCTCTGAGTGAGACCAATGAAATAGTTGAAAGCGAATTCGATGACTTAGTTCCATTGGATAAGGATTTTGAAAGAGAAGAAGCTGGAAGAAGTACTTTAAAGGAATTAGAAGGTGAGACAGCCTCTGTAAGCGATGAGTTTTATAGTATTCCCGACATGGAGTCTATTGAAGATGAGTTATTTGAAGAGCCAGAACGAGATCAGGAAGTTATTACAAATGCTGCAAGTGTGGAAACGAAGGTTGCCGAAACCTTTATCGAAGAGCCTGTAAAGGAAAGTTATTCTATACCAAAAGAAGAAGCTTTTCAGGAGCCTGATAAGCAAGAAACAGATTTCGACGATTTTGATTTACCCGAGATGGAAACACCATCAGAAATTGAAAAGAGTGAACCATCTCTTCAAACCACAGAACTGGAACCATCTATGTCTAAAACCCAAGAACCATTAACGGATAAAGCTCCTTCTGAAGAGCTTCAATTTACGGATGAAGAACAAGAAATCATATTAATGAATCTTAAAAAGCTTCCTGAACCTCTCTCTACGATCACTACGGATACGATAGTCCAGGAAAAGCTACCCATCAACGATATAAACTTTCTCACACAGAAATTGATCCATAATCCTATCCCAAGTGACGTCAAGGACTTTCTTGAGGATCGTCTTGGAATCACTATACCTCTCAGGGAAGCTGGAAGACCCCGTGCAGTCAGGAGAGAAGTAAAGTCGGCTCAGCTTGGTCCATTAAGCAAATTAGCCATTGCGGCCATCTTGATTGCCTCTTTTGGCCTAGGCTTATGGTTTTTAGCTCTCAGGCCCTATTTCCAGAAACAAGAGAATATAGAAATGGCTGTAGCAAAGATCCAGGGCGGAGCTCAGTCCTATTCAGTTAAGGATATTCAGAATATTAACTTGATGGATGTCATTAATCAGGCTATTCAGGAGAATGACATTAAGACCTTAAATCGCTTTGCAGCAGAGTTCATTAAGAAAGGAGACGCCCAAGCCCTTGATAATGCCCATATTCTGCTATTAGGTAACAACAAACCGCCTGGAGCCGAGGAAATCTCTTCCATTGAGTCATTTAACGGGACTATCAAAATTACGGATCCTTCTTTTAAGGGGGCTATTGGTCTTGATCCTTCTAATAAAGAAACTTTATTTCTCATCGTTGATATGTACTCTCAAAAGGCTATTAGGGCGAGCCGAGTCAATCCTGAGAATGTTAATAATTATTGCTCATTAGCTAAAAACCTTCTTGAAGAAAAAGATCAAGATCAAGATGATATAGAAATATTAAATCGATTAGCACAAGTCCATATCTTGTGGGGGAATCTCATCGGGAAAGAAAACAAGCCAACTGAGATCAATAACTATGATCGTGCAAAGAAGTTATACGAAAGCATTTTGGATAAAGAACCAAAGAATGCAAGTGGTTTGTATGGTCTTTTAGAGATCTATTTAGTTCAACTGAAGAGCTTGCCTCCTAATCCATCCACCAAATCGGAGAAGGATAAAATTAAAAACTATAAGGCCAATATTCATAGGGTTTATAATAATATTGAACACGCTAAATTATCAGATGAGAATATCAATAAAAAAGTCCTTTCAGAGTATGCTTATTATCTTTATAAACAAATAGATAAAAAGTTAAACAATACACAAGCCTTTAGAACTGAACAGAAAGTGATGAAAATCCTGAGCCGAGTGATTGAAAGTAAAGGCCCTATTTATCCAAAAGCTTATTTATATCAGGGATTAATTTACCAGGACAGAAATCCCAAACGAAGTGTGGGTAGGTATATTAGAGGTCTTTTTTCCTATTACGCTTTGAAATACGGAGAAGAAAAGCTCAATGAAAGAATGAATGAAGGTGACACAACAGATATGCGAGTTGAAAAACGTACAGAACTGGTAAAATATCTAAGAGACAAAGTGATTGAACCGGATACAAATATAGAAAACAATCAATTGCAATCCCGGTTTTTTAATAATATTGGTGAAAATTATCTTGTATTATCCAAAGATTTTAGAGAAAAACAGGATAAAGAACGTGAAAAAAAAGAAAACCTGGTTAAGTCGGCTGTTGAAAACTTTTATTGGGCCACTAAAAAGGATCCTTTGAATTTTAAACCTTGGAAAAATAGAGGGGATTTATCCTATTCTATGAATGTTGATCGTAAAGATAAATCATCTGCAAAGTTTATATATGCTAAATTAAACTATCTTCTAGCGGTTTTACTCCTTGTAAAGGAAAAGAGTATGGGGAAAGTGGATCTATTTAGATCATTAGATAACATTAATATTCGAGACTTTTTGGTTAAATTGCTTGGTGATGGTCAGAAGCAAAGTAGTGTCAATCTCCAAGACTTTTATAAGGTAATTAATATCAAGACCCTTCAAGATCATTTTAATATGACAAATACACCCAATAAAATTAATAAAACTTTAGTAACTGCACAGAGTCATGATCAGGTCGATCCTCAACTCTTCTACAAGATAGGTTATATCTTTTATTATGAAAAAAAATATCGTCTTGCCAGTGAATTCTGGGGGGCTATCCATGCCAGTTATAATGATACAAAATGGAAGTATAATCCTATACTGAACTACTCCTTAGCTAATAGTTATTTGAAAAACAGACGGAATACAGATGCCATCAGGTACTATGAAAAGATTATTGAGTTCTATGAGGATACAGTATACCTTTACAAAAGGAACTTGGATCCTAACAATCCCGATCAAAACAAAGTGTTTAAACGTTTGGCTTATGCCCATAATAATCTTGGAGTAGCCTATCATTTAAAGGGTCAAAAGGATCTGGCACGTTATCATTACTATAAAGGGAGTGAATATGCCTCGATGATCAATCTGAAAGGGAGATATGCTAAACTCAAGCTTAATATCCTGCGATTGAATAGAAACATTAATCTTGTGAACTACAAAAATATCCATTTGATTTCAGGTAGAAAACCTTATCAATATCAACCTAGGCCTAAGGATCCAAAAGTCAAGGGACATCTATTTCGTATTTTGTATCCCGCAGAAGAAATGATGATTGATGATCTTGATAAGTTCTTAAAAGATTGATGGGTCTATCCAATTATTTGATTTGAACAATTCATTTACAAATTACTTTGTTTTTACCTATCTTTTCAATAGATTTAAATGCTTGACAATCTATTTTCTCATTCGAATCCTTGGTCTTAAGTATTTTATAAAACTATAGAGGCTGGATAGAAGAATTCGGAGAATGGTATTACCAATGACTCAAATCTTCATTAGCAGGAAAGCCTCTTGTGACGAACTCCATATTATATAAGGAATTAACATTAGATCAGAATCTAAGTGATTGTTGCGATTTTTGGGGGATTCAAGGGGAGACTTCACTAGAGTTATTTGAGGCTATATCTGCAAAATTAGAAAGCTTAGCATTTTTGTCCCAAATAGAAGCCCTTGACCCTTATGAGGCACAGTTTCTTTATACTTTATATCTAAATGGCGGTAGGGGAACTTCTGTAGACTTTGTAAATAATAAGATACTTTCCAGAGAGGAATTGGACGGTGTTTCTCAACGTTTAAATGGTAAATATCTCATCTATATAAGAAAAAGCATTTCACAGATAAAGATTGTTGCACGCTCCTACTCAATCTATCCTGAGATATTTGATCAATTAAGAAAAGTATCTATTTTGACGTTAGTCGATTTAAAAAATACTTATCTTAAGGCTCATGAAGCTGAACAGAACTCACCCTTCTCAAGTCGTTGGCAAAAACTATTCCAGGCAAATCTTGGGCAGTTTCATAGTCAATCCTTGGGTGATACTATTCTAAAAGATGAGCTTATTGAGCATCACAAAGAGAAAAACTGTTCTCAAGGTCTGCTTTTTCATAATCAATTTTATACTGTATCACTGATTGAGCCGGATCAGATGGTGAAGCCAAATAATGATTCAAGACCCGGTCATAAACATGATCGGAGAACATTATTTATAACTCGCTTGTATCAAGTATTTTATGTGCTAAAAACAAAGGGTATCTATGTAACTCATAAAAAAGGTATCCGTAAATATGATTATAATCTATTATATCAATTATTTAATGAAGACAAGGATTATTTACAGTGTGTGTTAAAGACTTTGGAGCAATTTAACTTTGTTGAGATAACAGGTAATTGCTATCAGACAACAGGCTTGTATATCACTTTTCTGAAAATGTCTCTGGATGAAAAGTATGACAAGTTGTTAAGTTTGGATTCAAAACTGAGGAGAGTATTTAATGTCATAAAGAATCTCAAAATACAGTCTTTTACTATTTGGGATATTGCCAAGAGTTATTTTCTTCGTCGCGTTGAACAAGACGGATATTTTTCATATAATATATTGGATGACCCAGAACTCAATGAAAATGACATACATCATTGTTTGGAACGACTAGTGGATTTGGGAATCTTCATACAAAAAGAGGATGATTACATTCTCAGCCCATTGGGACAGAATCTTATTGACAATAGAAGGATCGAATATAGGGTGGGAGGTGAAAGCGATGGAATTATCGTTAATAATAACCATATACTAATAGTCTATCCTGATCAGATCAATGATTATCACTATATGCTCATTAATCTATTTGCTGATCAACTGAGTGATGGAGCCGTCTTACAGTATCAGATCAGTAAAAGCTCTATCCAAAGGGGTACTTACCTTGGCTTTCAGGCAATCGATTTCATAAAATGTCTGGAGGTCAATGGTTCTCAAGGCATACCTGATAATATTGTGTATAACATTAAATCGTGGTCTCAAAAAATCAAGAAAGTGTATGTTAAATCAATTACTGTTTTGGAAGGCCCTGAAGAAGTTCTTCACATTTTGCGAAATGACAAAAAAATAGCCGCCTGCATTGACCCAATTGGTGATCAGTATTTGTTATGCAAAAAAAATGACTTTCCACTCTACATTGACGGGGAAGACCCGATTTTTATAATGAGAGAGAACGAAGATTTACAAAATGAAAACAATAAACCTGTCACTCCTTAGGCAAGAAGACTTTTCCTATTCTATCTATATAGAACAAGGTATTTTAACTAGACTATCCGACTATTTAAGTCACCTATTTCAAGGGAATAAATATCTAATCATCACAGATTCCAATGTTGAAAAACTCTACGGCAATAATATCCTGGAATCAATGATAGAGAGTGGGTTTGAGACTTATCTGTTTGCCTTTCCAGCTGGCGAAAAACAGAAGAATATTGATACTAAAATAGACATTGAAAGTTACATGTTCCAGAAGAAGTTTGGGCGAGATAGTGTTATTATAGCCCTTGGAGGGGGTGTAGTAGGGGATTTGAGTGGTTTTACTGCGTCGACATTCAATCGAGGGATTCCATACATCCAGATACCAACGACCCTACTGGCTCAGGTGGATAGCAGTATTGGCGGGAAAACCGCTATTGATGTCTCTTACGGTAAGAATCTTATTGGCACGTTTTATCAACCTAAGATGGTGATTATTGATCCTTTGGTTTTAAAGTCCCTTCCCAATGAGGAATACATTGCCGGGATGGCTGAAGTTGTTAAACACGCTATTATTCAGGACGAATCTCTCTTTAAACTCTTGTATGATCAGTCGGATGCCATCATGAGTCGTGATATGGACGTGTTAGAAAGGATCATAGAATGGAACTGTGATATTAAGCGTAGGGTTGTGGAGGGGGATGAAAAAGAGGGAAACCTTAGAAGGATACTTAATTATGGCCATACGATCGGCCATGCTATCGAAAAGTTAATGAACTATCAAACTCTTCATGGAGAATGCGTTGCGATGGGTATGCTTGTTGAGGCGGAGATTGCCCGCATTTCAGGTTATCTGGATGCCTCCCGTGTCAAGGATATTGAGCGATTGATCTCAAGGTTTTCTTTACCTACCCGCGTTCCTACCGAGCAATCAGAG
>ENA-ORDP01001824-ORDP01001824.1-marine-sediment-metagenome-genome-assembly--contig:-NODE-1824-length-11063-cov-9.300690_pt1 | contig 11063 bp, 12 predicted proteins | sample MGYA00248627_ERZ508539 | MGnify/ENA primary metagenome ERZ508539 (study PRJEB26208, sample SAMN05571518) | marine sediment metagenome | biome: deep sea; feature: Hydrothermal vent; material... | reverse complement strand
GAATTGTTTATCTAATTAAGAAAAACTCAATTGAAATATTAACTGTATTTGAAGGCCATAAATTATTAGATAAAGAAAACATTATTACTCAAACAAAGAGCAATTAACACATAACGTTATAAAGAATTCATCTCGAAGCCAACCTACGCTAAACAACAGCTTCGGCGGGCAGGCGAGTGAAAAGCAACGCCGTTATGTGATTGGAAATCAAGATATATTTATATGGCAAAAACATTAAAAGTAAATTCAACAATTACAAATGGATACAGACGATTTATCGATAGAAGCTTATAATGCTGTTATTTTGAAGTCGGAATATTTTCATCACGATTTAACTTTACAATTTGGTGTATTATCATCAAGTTGTAAAAATGAAACTGAATATCTGGAAAACTCCTTATTGCTGATTTCGGGATTTGAAGCTGATGTTGATTACGCAATGGACACAATATTTTTTGATAATATTCCCCCAAGGAAGGATTTTATATCATTCTTATATGAATTAAAAGTTGAAATTAAAAAGGTTCAGAAAATTCCTTTTAACAAAAGAACATTTGAGGAGTGGTGATGATATGGAACTAACAAACGAACTAATAAAATCGATTGCGGAAGAATTGGATTGTGGAATGAAAGTTTATGTTCACAAAGAAACAAAAGAGTTAAAATCAATAATAGATTTTGATTCAAACTACTTTGCGGATACAGAGCTTTGGCAAGAAGACATCGATGAAATTGAAGAAAACATTGACGAATATATTCAATTTGAGAAAATGGATTCAAGAGAATCATTTCAAGTAATGGAAGACTTTACAAATACTGTAACAGATGAGGAATTGAAAATGAAATTAGAATTAGGACTAAGGCTCTCAAAACCATTTAGAAATTTCAAAGATATTATAGATGATGAGGGCGAATATCGACAAAAATGGTTTGATTTTAAAAGTGAAAAATATATTGAATTTGTGAAAGAACAATTGTCTGATTTTAATAATTTACAAGAATAAATTACTTCATTGTCACGGAATGGTCCGTGACAACCAAGAAAAAAAAGAAATTGATTAGTATCGTTCAATGGCGTATATTTGCTTATGAAAATTGTAGAGACTTCCGTTTTTACAAAAAGATTGCAGACTCTTTTCCCTGACGAGGATTATCGTAGACTTCAGAACGAGCAATTAAAAATATTAAAAACCCTTGTTCAAAAGGAGTTCAAATGAAAAACGAATTATTTTATGAGTTGCAAAAAAGCATAAAGGAAGGCGGAAAAATATTAAAAGGTAAAAAGAAACCGAGTCGTGAATTTAATTTTGATGATCCCGATCCTAAAATGATAAGAGAACAGTTGGGATTATCTCAAAACAAGTTTGCGAAGTTACTTGGTATAAGTGTTTCAACTTTACAGAATTGGGAACAGGGGCGTCGTAAACCTGATGGACCCGCGAAAGTATTATTGAATGTTGCAGCTAATTATCCGGAAGCAATATTTAATACAGTTTTTCAATCGTAGTTATAAGGATTTGTTAGCAAAACTAAGTTGTTCTTTAAGATGGGTTTTAGAAAAAGCAGGTGTTATATAATGTCGCTCCGATGGAGCTTTTTGTTTTTTCATTTGTTCGGCTTTATTACCATAATATCGTGTCTACGACACTACTGGTGTAATAAACATATTGCTAATACCGGAGAGTTTCTTATTTTATTTTCAACTAAAACAAATCAACGACTCATCATAACCTTCAACATTTTTATAACCGAGCAAGTTTAATAGTGTGCCGGTGATGTTTGTAAGTCCGGGATTGCTAATATTTTTCATATCATATTCACCGTTGTAGTTAGGGTCATAAATTATAAAGGGAACAGGGTTTAGGGAATGAGAAGTTTTAATTACTTTCTCACCGTTTTTTATAACGTACATTTCATCTGAGTTTCCGTGGTCGGCTGTAACTACCGCAATGCCGTTCAATTCTTTTATTACATCCAAAAGTTCACCCACACATTTATCAACCGTTTCCAATGCAATAACGGCAGCGTTCAAATCGCCTGTATGTCCCACCATATCCCCGTTAGCAAAATTTAATCTTCCGAATTTATATTTACCCGAACGAAGCAGTTCAATAGTTTTGTCCTTTATTTCTTCGGCTTTCATCTTCGGTGCTTTGTCAAATTCAATTTTGTCGGATGGAATTTCAATATATTTTTCCACTTTCTCATTTATATAACCTGAACGGTTGCCGTTCCAGAAATATGTTACGTGACCGAACTTCTGCGTTTCGGAGATTGCAAAAGAAGTAACTCCCTCGGCACAAAGGTAAGCGCTGATTGTTCTGTCAATTTTAGGCGGCTGCACAAGAAAGTTTTTGGGTACTAAAGTGTCGCCGTCATACTGCATCATTCCGGCGTAATAAACGTTAGGTCTCTCAACTCTGTCAAAGTAATTAAATTCATCATCTTCAAAAGCTTTTGAAATCTCAATAGCTCTGTCACCCCGGAAATTAAAAAACACAACACTGTCGCCGTCTTTAATTTTCCCCACAGGCTGTTGATTATCATCAACAATAACAAAGGAATCCAGATACTGGTCAATGATATTTTTATCTTCATTATAAAATGTGTTTATCGCTTCGGATGCGGTTCTAAATTTTCTGCCGATTCCTCTGACGTGAGCTTTCCAGCCTCTTTCAACAATACTCCAGTCGGCGTTGTACCTGTCCATTGTGACAATCATTCTACCGCCGCCGGATGCAATTTTATAATCGAAGCTATTTTTATTACTGATATCTTTTAGCTTTTCTTCTAAAGGATTTACATAATTTAAAGCGGATTTTCCGGGTACATCTCTGCCGTCTAATAAAATATGAACTCTTACTTTTTCAATATTTTCTTTTTCGCACCTGTCGAGCAAAGCAAATAAATGTTTAATGTGCGAGTGTACATTTCCATCGGATAATAAACCGATAAAGTGAACGGTTCCGCCTTTTCTACCTTTGTCTGTAACATTTTTCCAAGTATCGGTTTCAAAAATATTCTCCGTATCAAATGCTTTATTTACAAGCTTGGCACCTTGAGCAAATATTCTTCCGGCACCTATGGCGTTGTGTCCCACTTCGCTGTTACCCATATCTTCATCAGAGGGCAAACCTACAGCGGTTCCGTGGGCGTTTAATTGTGTGTAAAGTTTTGATGCGAAAAGTTTATCCAAAGTAGGTGTATTAGCTTTATAAACGGCATTGCCTTCGTATTCTTTTCCTATCCCTACTCCGTCCATTATAATAAATAAAAGCGGTCCTTTTCTGCCGTTAAAGTTTTTTAGTTTATTGAGTTTAAGATTCATATTTAATCACTGTTTTTACAAATGAAAGTCATAATAATGTTTTGATCTTTAAGATTAACTTAAAAAGAAAAATAATTAAAAGAATAAATATGTCAATTCTTAATAAAGTCTGAGGTGATTTTGTTTGTGTAATTACTGACAAGGTTTATCACTTGCTTTTCGTTACCCAAAAGGTCTTTAAGCGTAATTTTGCTTAATACATTGTCGAGCATATTCTGAATTGTACTCCAAAGTGAGCGTATAGAACAATCTACAGAATTAGTACAAGTATTAAACGCGCCGGTGTAATCGTCGCAGAAACCTTCTTTGAATAACCTTCCCCCCAAAACGTCAATCACATCGCTGATTATTATATTTTCGGGAGGGCGCGTTAACTTATAACCGCCTGTTTGTCCCCTTGCACTTTCAACAAGATTACCGAGTCTTAAGATTCTAAGTATCTTTCCAACATTAGCCGTTGATAAGCCTTCCATTTTGCTTATCTCAGGAATGGTAAGCCCGTTGGGGGAACCGGACTTACTAATCCTTATTAAACATCTTATTCCGTATTCTTCCTGTGTGCTGAACTTCATTTTTAATTAACCTTTGAATAAAGGAATTTTTGAACCGCATTGTTTTGCGTACATAATTTTATTTAAATTTTCAGGGCTAACCGACGGTCCTTTTGCCGAGCAATATTCATTGAAAATTTCAACTAGTTCATTTGCTATTTGTTTAGCCGGTCGTTCTTTAATATCTGTTCTTTGCATAAAGTAAAGTAAATTTCCGTTTTTAAATAAAGCTATACACGGTGAAGACGGGGGGTATTCCGTTATCATACTTCTTACTTTATCAACTGCTTCCTTTTCTTGTCCGGCAAAAACAGTGTAAAGTTTATCGGGAATAAGGTTGTTTTGCAATGCATAAGAAACACCCGGTCTTGCACTTCCGGCAGCACTTCCGCAAACCGAGTTGATAACAACCAAAATAGTTTTATCATCATTTACTTTTAAGACTTTTTCTACCTCATCAGGCGTTAATAATTCTTCAAACCCTGCTGCTATAAGTTCGTCTCTCATAGGTTGAACAGCGTTTTGATCATATGTTGGTTTAGGTGAAGTTATATTAAACATATCTATTTCTCCATAATTTATTTGTTATAAGAATCCTAATTGTAATTTTGCCGCTTCCGACATCATATCTTTGTCCCATTGCGGGCTCCATACAAGATTTACTTTTAAATCATTAATTCCCGGTATTGTTCTTACTTTCATTTCAACTTGGGGTGGTAAAGATTCTGCAACGGGACACGCGGGTGAAGTAAGGGTCATATCGACTTCAACATTTGCATTATCATCAATCCTAATTGCATAAATTAAACCGAGTTCAAAAATGTTTACCGGTATTTCGGGATCGTAAATTGATTGTAATTTTGTTATAATTTGTTCTTCTAATTCCTGTTTATCCATTTTACTGCTCTATAATTATTCTGTTGTTACAGCTTCTTTTTTTTCATTTATAGCGTTAATTAATGTATGCCAGGCAAGACTTGCACATTTAACCCTGGCGGGGAATTCTTTTACTCCTGATAACACCGCAAGTTTTCCGAGTGATTCAATGTCTGAATTCTCGTCAAGTTTTCCTGTTATCATTTCTTGAAATTTTTCAAAAATCTTTTTCGCTTCTTCAATTGTTTTTCCTTTGATCATTGAACTCATTAAAGAAGCCGAAGCCTTTGATATTGCACAACCGGAACCCTGGAAAGAAATATCTTTTACAATTCCATCTTCTATTGTAAGATATAAATGAATTGTATCACCGCACAAAGGATTATATCCTTCCGATGAATGACTTGGGTGTTCAATCACTCTAAAATTTCTCGGGCTTTTATTATGGTCTAAAATTACCTGTTGGTAAAGTTCCCTTAACTCCGTATCCATTAACTTAAAACCTCGATAGTTTTTTTAAGTGCAATAGTTAGTTGTTCTACCTCGTTGAATGTATTATAAAATGCAAAAGATGCCCTTGATGTTGCCGGAACTTTGAAAAAGTCCATCAATGGCTGTGTGCAGTGATGCCCGGTTCTTATGGCAACACCTTCAAAATCTAAAAAAGTTCCTATATCGTGAGGATGAATATTATCAATTACAAATGATAACACACTTGTTTTTTCTTTAGCATTTCCTATAATTTTTATCCCGGGTATTTCTTTTACAGCACCGGTTGCTGCATTCAACAAGTTTGTTTCGTGTTCTTTAATATTTTTAATCCCGATAGAATGTACATAATCAATTGCAGCACCAAGCCCAATTGCACCGGCAATATTTGAGGTTCCTGCTTCAAATTTAAAAGGTAGTTCATTAAAAGTAGTTCCTTCAAATGTTACTTTTGATATCATATCTCCGCCACCCATAAACGGCGGCATTTTATCCAATAAATTTTCTTTACCGTAAAGTATTCCTATGCCTGTCGGTCCGTAAATTTTATGACCTGAAAACGCAAGAAAGTCACAGTCTAATTCTTGTACATCAATCTCTATATGCTGTATTGATTGTGCCGCATCCAATAAAACAGGTACATTATTTTGATGAGCAATTTTAATAATTTCTTTTACAGGGTTGATTGTGCCCAATGTATTTGAAACATGCACCACGGTAATAAGTTTTGTCTTTTCTGAAATTAAATCTTTCAGATCATCTAAAAGAAGTTCGCCCTTATTATTTATTTGGAGTACTTTTAATTTTGCATTCTTTTCATCACATAATAATTGCCAGGGGACTATATTGGAATGATGTTCCATCCTTGTTACTATTATTTCATCACCGTCGCTAACGTATTTACGTCCGAATGTTTGTGCTACCAAATTTATTGATGCAGTTGTCCCACTTGTAAAAATAATTTCTTTGTCGCTTTTAGCATTTATGAAATCTTTTATTTTAGCACGAGCATTTTCATAGGCTTGAGTTGATTTTTCACTTAGGGAATGTACACCCCTGTGAATGTTTGAATTAATAGTTGAATAAAAGTTATTTATGGTATCAATAACTATTTGCGGTTTCTGAGTTGTAGCGGCATTATCCAAATAGCACAAAGGCTTGTTGTGCACCAACTGTTTTAATATTGGAAAATCATTTCTGATTTTTTCAATGTCAAAAACTTTTTCGTTTGTATTTGTTTTCAAATTAGTTTCCAAAGTTTAACTCTCTTTTTTTCTTTCGTTTATTCTTTCGGTAATAATTTCTTCAGCATAATTTTTAACGGCATCTATTTTTATGTGATTAACAACATCGCTCGCAAATGCATGCAATAAAATTTCTTTTGATGCTTCTTCACCAATACCTCTTGATTTAAGATAAAATTTGGCATCGTTATCTAATTGACCAATTGTAGCTCCGTGGGAACATTTTACGTCATCGGCAAAAATTTCTAATTGAGGTTTCGTATTTATTAAAGAATTTGTTGAAAGAAGTATGTTGTTGTTTTCCTGAAACGCATTCGTTTTTTGTGCATCTTTTCTAACCATAATTTTTCCGTTAAAAACGCCGTGCGAATTGTCGTCTAAAATACCTTTATAATGTTCGTGACTATTGCAGTTCGGCTTAGCGTGGTCAATAAATGAATGTACATCAAACAATTGATCTTTCTCAATAAGAAATAGACCGTTCAGCATTGCTTCGCCGCCTTCGCCGTTAAATTTAGAAGTTAAATCGTTCCTTGATAACTTTCCCCCAGTTGAAATTAAATGGGATGTAAAGTTACTGCTTCTTTCCTGATCGACTTCCATGCGTGCAATATGAAAAGCATTTATACTTTCTTCCTGAAGTTTTACGTGATCAATTACGGCATTTTCTTGGGCAACTATTTCTGTTATTGTGTTTGTAAAATATGTTGAATTATCGGTTGACGAGAAATGTTCAATAACCTTTAATTGAGAATTCTTTCCCGCTACTATTAAATTTCTCGGCTGAGTTTGAATGTTTACATTACCTGCTTTTGTTAAAAATAAAAGGTAGATAGGTTTTTCAATTACACAATTATCATCTACGGTAATAAACGCTCCGTCTGTAGTAAACGCCGTGCTTAAAGATGTAAAAATATTGTTTTTGCAATCTGCGTATTTACCAAAATGTTGTAATAAGTCTTTATCATTGTTTTTGATGCAATCTGCAAGGCATCTAATTTTTATTCCCTTTTGAATATTTTCTAAATGCGAATGTTCAGCAGAAAATTTACCGTTAACAAAAATCATAACATAGGCATCTATGCCCTTTAATATATGGTTTGATAAATCTGTCGCATCTAATTTTATATTATTAGGAATTGAAAAACTTTGCTGAAGCAACGGAGAAATATTTGTATATCTCCATTCTTCATTTTTTCTATCCGGAAAATCAAGCTCGTAAAAATTATTGAACGCTTGCTTTCTTATTTTATGAAAGTCGGATTTACTTTCTCCGTTTAAACTATTTTCAAAGTCTTTAAAATTATTTAAGAAAGATTCTTTTATGTTCTTATACTTATCCATTAATTCTTTATTGTTTTATAAATTTTAAGTTCACTTAATTTGTAAACTTGTAAACTTGTAAACTTGCAACCTGAAACATGTTAACCTGTAACCTGAAACTTATCAACTTTTAACCAATCATAACCTTTATCCTCAAGCTCAAGTGCAAGATCCTTTCCCCCGGATTTAATAATTTGTCCTTTGTATAATACGTGTACAAAATCCGGTATTATATAATTAAGTAATCTTTGATAGTGTGTTACAACTATTATTGCATTTTTATCCGACTTTAATTTAGTAATTCCGTTAGCCACAATTCTTAAAGCATCAATGTCTAAACCGGAATCCGTTTCATCCAGTATACTTAGTTGTGGTTCCAACACAGCCATCTGAAAAATTTCATTCTTCTTCTTTTCACCGCCGGAAAAGCCTTCATTTACAGAGCGGTTAATTAATGATTGGTCAAGTTCTACAATTTTCATTTTTTCTTTTAACAGTGTTAAAAATTCCATTGCATCCAATGCTTCCTGCCCGCGGTATTTTCTTATCTCGTTCATTGCTGTCTTTAGTAAATTTGTATTGCTTACACCGGGAATTTCTACAGGATATTGAAAAGCTAAAAATATACCTTCTCGTGCCCTGTCTTCAGGTGATAATTCGAGAAGGTTTTTTCCATTGTATATCACTTCGCCTTCGGTTATTTCATAATCTTCACGTCCTGCCAGTACTTGTGCTAAAGTACTTTTACCCGAACCGTTTGGTCCCATAATGGCGTGTACTTCACCTTCATTTATGTTTAAGTTTATTCCTTTTAATATTTCTTTTCCTTCAACTTTTGCATGAAGGTTTTTTATTTCCAACAACATTTATTTTTCCTTATTTATTCGATTACAAAATCAAAATTTCAAATTCTAAAATCTTTATTATCCTACGCTTCCTTCAAGGCTGATACCTAATAGTTTCTGTGCTTCAACCGCAAATTCCATCGGCAGTTTTTTGAACACCTCTTTGCAATAACCGTTAACAATTAAACCGATTGCATCATCGGTTGATATTCCTCTTTGATTGAGATAAAATATTTGGTCTTCACCTATTTTTGAAGTAGTAGCTTCGTGTTCAACCTGTGCTGATGAATTGTTTATATCAAGATAGGGGAAGGTATGTGCACCGCATTTATCACCGATTAGGAGAGAGTCGCACTGAGAAAAATTGCGTGCGTTATCTGCTTTCTTTGTAACTTTTACCAATCCCCTGTAGCTGTTATTACTTTTACCTGCGGATATACCTTTTGATATTATTGTACTTGATGTATTTTTTCCGAGGTGTATCATTTTTGTTCCGGTATCTGCTTGCTGGTAATTATTTGTAAGAGCCACCGAGTGAAATTCGCCGACGGAATTATCGCCCTGTAAAATACAACTGGGATATTTCCAGGTAATTGCAGAACCGGTTTCAACCTGTGTCCAAGATATTTTGGAATTGATACCTCTTGCTACACCACGTTTTGTAACAAAATTAAAAATTCCGCCCTTACCGTCTTTGTCACCCGGGTACCAATTTTGCACAGTTGAATATTTAATTTCCGCATTGTCCAAAGTAATTAATTCCACAACCGCAGCGTGTAATTGATTTTCATCACGCCTCGGTGCAGTGCATCCTTCAAGGTAACTAACATAAGCTCCTTCATCTGCAATAATAAGTGTTCTTTCAAACTGCCCGGTATTAGCAGCGTTAATTCTAAAGTAAGTCGAAAGTTCCATCGGGCAACGAACGCCTTTCGGTATGTACACAAAGGAACCGTCACTAAAAACCGCAGAGTTAAGAGTAGCAAAAAAATTATCCGTGTATGGAACAACAGTGCCTAAATATTTTTTTATTAAATCGGGATGATTTTTTACGGCATCAGAAAAAGAACAGAAAATTATTCCCAGATCGGATAAAGTTTCTTTAAATGAAGTTGCAACGGAAACACTGTCAAACACAGCGTCAACGGCAACATTACTCAATCTTTTTTGTTCATCAATTGATATACCGAGTTTTTCAAATGTTTCTCTTAATTTAGGGTCAACTTCATCAAGGCTGTTTAATTTGGGTTTTTCCTTTGGAGCAGAATAATATGAGATATCTTGATAATCTATTTTTTGATAGTGGATATTAGCCCAATCAGGTTCCACCATTGTTTGCCAATGTCTGAAAGCTTTTAATCTCCATTCTAATAAAAATTTCGGTTCATTTTTAATTTCAGAAATTTTTATAATAATATCTTCACTTAATCCTTTGGGTAAAGTTATTGCATCAATATCGGTCACAAAGCCGTATTTATAGTCGGCATTAGCTATTTCTTCTATCTTTTTTTGTTCCGTTATAGACATAAAATTTCCATATTTAACCGATTATTCAAATTATAAATAAAATGCTTTCATTTAAGGATATGAAAATTATATAATCTATACAAAATAGTCAAGATTAAATAAACGTAAAGGTACATTTTAGTTCAAAATAAAATTTAAAAAAAAGTAAAGAAATAAATAAAGTAAACTTGACATTAAAATAAAAACCTCTATATTTGTAAGTCTGTTTCGGTTTTGCTTTGCACAAAAAAAACAGAAATAAAATGAAAATTTTAGTTACTAACAAAGTCTCTTGACATTAGAAATTAGAGGGATTAAATTAGTTCCCCTTCTTTTAAGAAGGTTTGTAAAAAGCATAAGAAATTTTGAAGTTCTTTGAAAGAGTGAGTGCATTTAACCTGTCAGTTAAATGGTTTCAATTTAAAGCGTCTATACGCCAAGATTACAAATAATTTAAACTCTACAACGGAGAGTTTGATCCTGGCTCAGGACGAACGCTGGCGGCGTGCTTAACACATGCAAGTCTACGAGAAAAAGGTATTTATATCTTGATTAAAGTGGCGCACGGGTGAGTAACACGTAAGCAATCTACCCTTAGATACGGAATAATCCCGCGAAAGCAGGACTAATACCATATAATGCAGCGGATCCGCATGGATATGTTGTTAAAGTTGCTTCGGTAACGTCTATGGATGAACTTGCGTCTGATTAGTTAGTTGGTAAGGTAACGGCTTACCAAGACTACGATCAGTAGCTGGTCTGAGAGGATGATCAGCCACACTGGAACTGAGACACGGTCCAGACTCCTACGGGAGGCAGCAGTGGGGAATATTGGACAATGGGCGAAAGCCTGATCCAGCAATGCCGCGTGTGTGAAGAAGGCCTGCGGGTTGTAAAGCAC
>ENA-ORDP01001823-ORDP01001823.1-marine-sediment-metagenome-genome-assembly--contig:-NODE-1823-length-11069-cov-3.096241_pt1 | contig 11069 bp, 9 predicted proteins | sample MGYA00248627_ERZ508539 | MGnify/ENA primary metagenome ERZ508539 (study PRJEB26208, sample SAMN05571518) | marine sediment metagenome | biome: deep sea; feature: Hydrothermal vent; material... | reverse complement strand
CCTCGAACAAATAACCCGCTTCCTGTACTAGCCCTTGCGCCCATTCTTCCATTGTGATTGGTTCTTTACCGTCTTTTCCATAGACTACTGCGCCATTCGTGCTGTACGGAACAGGGTTACCCGTTTCATCGAGCCGCCATGATTCACGCCCGCGTGAAATAACATCACGCATCGCGCCTTGTTTCACTGCCGCTACTTTTGAAATTGCAGTTTGCAATGAATTATCAATTACTACTTCAGATAATCTGGTTTTATAATTATCTGAATTGGAAGTGAGTTCATCAACCTTGATGGTCAAAGCAGTGACTTGTCCGTCATAATCTGCCTTCATATTCGCCACACGCTGATTAACACGTTGTTCAATCACTTCGTCCATCTTGCCCGCGTCCATTAATTGTTTTTCATTAATGGCATTCATCTGTTCCATTGCTTTCCGCGCTTTTTCGGGATCTATGTCTTTAAACTTTTCAACAGCCCCACGGAGATTTTCTAATTCTTTATCCTTCTCACCCCACGTTTTCTGTGCCTCAGACAATCTCACATTATTATCGCGAAATTCACTCAGTTTGATTTTATAATCACGGTCGTCGAGATCCAGAACATAATCGTCGCCGACCTTCACATATAAATTATGTTGTTCTGATGGAACGCCCTCTAATGACTTGATGAGTGCCTTTAGTGCCATTTTGTCCTGCCTCCAGATTAAAGATACGGTAATTATAGCGTATCCTGTTTAAATTTATAGGGTTATTTTCCGAAACTCGCGCATTTTTGTAAAAATGCATCTGTTTTATGTACTAATTTTGACGGAAGCGTGTCCCCCAGTATTACAAATTGTTCTTTTTTGTCCTTCGCTAACTTGGCCAATGCCACTCCTGATGCCAACATATCCGGGCGAGTTGACCATTGCTGCGCATCCGGGTTATTAATTTTATTACCCTCCGCATCCGTTCCCTCGACCATGAAGCAGTCTTCCATTTCAACTCCAGGACGGTTATTTTTCCCATCAACATAAAAGGCATCGCCTTTACGCCACCCGCAGTCACATCCAGCCAATATTATTTTTGCCGCTCCCATAAATAAGGCGGCGGATACCGCCCGATTCACTACATTATACCCGCCCCCCATACAAGCCGCTTCTTTAAACAGGTTTTCGTATAGCTGTAATTCCTCTTTGTACCCTGTAGCAGAGTGAAAAATCATTGCCTTTCCTTGTTCTGCCCTAGTGTTTATTAATTCAAATTCCCCCTTTTTCCATGCTGTATAATCCAGATCAAGAATTTTTTGCTGTTCTTCTTTCGAGCGTTCTGTCAGCCATTCCGGGAAAGATTTTGAAGAAAGAATGTAATCAAATAATAAGGGATCACTGGAAGAGGCCAAAATATGTATTGTGCCGGGAGATTTAAAAATTTTCTCTGGTCGAGCAATGTGTGCTCCCGGATCCATAGATACCCCATAATCAATTTTAAATCCCTGCTCATGTAAATATTTAATAGCTTGCTTGCACGCCATTACTATCGCGCCGGAATCCACCCATTTCCACATATCTTCCAATACTTTCGGGTCTTTAAGTGAATTTCCTGATCCGCACACAATAACCGGTGGCCCCTTACCCTCTTCTGTCTGTAGTATGTCTTTATGATAAACAGGTACCCCGTGCTTGTGTAACTCACCCGCGTACTTAATATTACGGGGATAATTATCTGTGTTCGGGTTAACAAACTTTATTTTTTTACCGCCGAAGTTTTTTACCCCTTCTGCAAAAACAGGACTGTACTGACGTAAATGGTAAGGAATAACTACGGGTGAAGTAATCATTATTTTCTCCTGCTAATCTTCTGTTTTAACTGTTCTACGGTCAAAGGATTCCACGATTGATCAATCATATCCGTGAGTGCCAAATCGCCATCTTTCCATAATTTGTATCTGTTCGGGCCGAGTATTTGTTTTACAAAATCCGGATTTTTATTATCCTTCTTTCCGAGCCACTCAGAATAAGACATGTCTGTACTGCCTTTGCCATCGAAGCTGGTGCGTACCGGCCGCGATAAATTAGCATCATTTAATCGTTTTACCACATCCCGTCTACTGGTTTTTTGCATTTGATTCCATGATTTCATTATAGGAATCAATGTTGAACGGCAATTATGTACTATAATACCTTCCGCTATATAACTTTCGTCCTTCTCCACAGAAAGATTGTAAACAATTGAAGTGTATGGTAGCTTGACTATCTTTTGTACAGTCGGAGTGTCCCAATGTTGACCAAAAAATTTCTGGAGCGCGCTTATTTTATCGAAAATAAATCGGGGCGCGATATTGCTAAAGACACAGGGCTTACTGCCGGGCAAATTTTCAGTTTGTTTAAACGCTATGCTATTCCTATGCGAAGCAAAAAGGAATCTACTTCTATAAGCAGCATTCGCCATCCGCGTTTGGCAGGAGTAAATCATTGGGCGCATGGAAAAACAAAAAAAACGAGTACTATTCATGCACAAAGCAGTCAAAGAATGCGTGAAATTAATCCCATGCATAACCCGGAAACCCGAAAAAAAATGTGCGCCACTCTGGCAACTACTCTGCGAAAAAACCCGACGCGGTGGGAGCAAGCAGTCTTTGATCTTGTTGGTAAACATGGAGCATTTCAGTTTCCAATTGGAAACGCCATTGTTGATTTTGCTTTTCTCGAGCAAAAGATTATTCTTGAAATCGATGGTAATGGGCATTCCTCCGCCGCACGCAATCGCTCCGACATCATACGTGATGGGCAGCTCATTGAACAAGGATGGGTAATTATACGGTATAGACAATCCACTGATACCCCGCCGCGCCTTACTCGTCTTGTGCAAATGCTCGAACAATTTATCCCCGATCTTGATATCAGCCACACTCTGCCAGCCTTTACTAACGACAAGTATGGGGTGCTCATCCGTTGCAAGCAATACCCTGCCGGTATCCGTTGTAATACAGTTGATGAATGTCGTATCATTGCGCTTACTCATGGTCGCTGATACTTTATTGAACCGCCCTTTATGGGTCAGAACAAACATTCCGATTTCTATTTCTTCAATGGGTATTCTTCCCTTATCGGTAGTAATTAAAGTTCCCTCCGCAAGCGAATTAAAATGTGCCGGAGGAGGCCCAATAAAAGGATGAACTGTGCCGGGCAGCCTGTTCCCCGCTAAATCCCAAGCCTGTCCGTCCAATGCAATACAGATATTAGATGTCCTGTTATCCAGTATCGATAACCATTGCACCCCCTTGATAATATCTGAATTGGCTCTATATGTTGCCAACCGCGCTTGATTAACGGCCGCTGTCATGGCCGTGCGAGTTAGTGTTGCAGCATGCCTTTTTATAGTGGCAATAACCCCATCATTGAATCCCGCTGCACGGGTTCCACGCACTCGTTGTAATATCCCCCCTAAATCCTCTCGTGCGGCAATGGCTTCGCGGAGGGCGCGTTCAAAATCAAATCTCGCCGCATCATCCTGTTTGCGCCACCATTTCGTTCCTTGCGCCCCTTCGATCAATGCCTGTCTGACAATGTTCCTGGATTCTGCTCTTGTTAAAGCATTCAATCCTAAACGAATACCAAATAAAGCACCAAATATTTTGAGCAAGTTCTGCGATTCTGCGTGTGCGATTTCTGTTAAATCATTTTCCAGATCATTATCAATATCTGTGTATGCTTCCCCAAATGAAATATTAGCGTCGCGCACCAGATTCTCAATGCGGATCAATTGATAACGTAGTTGTACTGGAGCAGACGGGTCTAGTAATTTAATCTTATCTACCAGTTTACGCTCCATATCATTTAAACGCACGACCACATTATTCTTTAATGCCGCTTCTACTCGCAACAGATCAATACCCTGTTTGACCATTGCATCAGCTACTTTTTCCCCCACTGCAGCCATTACTTATTTTGTTCCATCCGCACTGCTACTCCCTGCTTCTGTGCTCGCGCCAAGGCTTCTGCTTCCGAAACTTTGTCCCCCTTGCTATAAACGTAGCACTTCCCATTACGTCCCCATTTATAGCCGGGATTTTTATTCACCTGACAATGTTGAATCGGCATGATTAAATATTGTGATCATTTGCGAAGCGTTTCATAGCATCCATTCCTGCCAGTTCGGGAACAATCGTTCCGCTATACTTCCCGGATGTCGTTTGCGCCATAACATGTACGAAACAAAAATAAACTAATTTTTTCGGCAAGATACGCACGAGTTTGAACCAAAAATTCACTTGATTAACACCCATCTTTTTTCTCCTCCAATGTAACATCAAATCTCTCACTTACACTATGGAACGCTTCGCTGATCCGCGCTTTTAATAATTTAGCCGCTTGCTCTGCCGCCTGTTTATTCTGCTCCGAATTACCCGTGATAATAAAAGGAGCATCTACCTGTACTTTAATCACTACTTCCAGGGTATTATCGCAAACAGTATGTACTCGCGCCATCAATGTAACTCCGATGGAATTCCATATTGTACGGCATTAGCAAAGGCGTGCAAATTTTCTGCCAGCTCCTCTTTGGTATTATTATCGCTCAACATTAAAATATACTCTTTTACTTGCCCTTTTCCCTCTGTACATTCAAACACCACTGTGTATACATCGGGAATAATTTCACCCGTACTATCGCGCTCATCCAGGGGCGAATGTCTGTAACTGGTCACCTCTTTTATCATCTATTCATCCCTCAATGTGCCCGATGTTCGCGCACACGCACCGGGCAACGTGCTCACCAACCCAAAGGAGTCAGGGCTGCGCAATTTTTTCAAACTCGCTTTTCATGGGAATTAACCCTCGTATACTCTGTGCATTGCTGCCCACCTCAAGATCAATCAGGCCTTTTTCCTGCTCAATTGAGCGTCCTGCCGGAAGTATCTCGCCTTGTTTCAATTGGTATAAGAAAGTGTCTTGCGATATACCGCCCTGTTGCCACGCTTCCATTAACTGACGCAATTCCTCCGGGTCCATCTTTTCAGCGATGAAATCATTGTTTAACTGGAATGTAATCTCCTTTAGTTGTTCCGGTGTGCCTGTCGACCACGCAGCAATTTCAACCAATACCCGTTTTATTCCATCGGAAGCTGTCCGTACAATGGCAGATAATGCGCCTCCCTCCCCGGATTGACGAATACGATAAGTATCTGCGGCTTCCGCCCCACGTCGTTGATCTTCCAGCAACCGTGCTCCCAGTATCGCCATCAAATGCTCTTTGTCTTTTTTAAGCCCACTCAGGGCTGATAGTCCCTGCCCCTTGAATTCAAGAAATCCCGCTTTCGCATCGATCTTATCCGATACCCACGCTGTGCTCGCACCTATTTTAAATTGTTTATTGACCGGGAACCCCGCTATCCATGCCGTAGGCAATGCAGTGAAATGCGCGCCGTGTTCCATATCAGCCGATGTGCGGTAATGTGACAAATTCATATCCACCAGATCCAGGAGAGGAGGTTTTTCAACCATAAAGGTGGATTGATGAGTATTGAAAAAGAAGAAAGGGATGTGATCCAGTGGTTTACCAGCGCACAGCGGGAATAATGCTTGTGTTACCGTCCAGTTCTGCTTATCTACTTTTCGCCACACTTCCTGCTTGTAAACAAGCAGCTCTTTTATTTTTACCAAACGAAGAACACGATATTGAATTTCAGTTTTGTGACTGAATTCATCTTCTCCTTGTGCTGACACAGCGTAGTGTTCTTCCAGTACAACAAGTACCAGTTTAAGTTTCCCGCCAATTAATTGCGCCTTCCAATTAACAATATTTTCGGCGATATAGGGCGCGGCAAAGGCACGGGTATCATTATCGGCGGCATCCACCAATATACCAAAACGACCGACCGTTAGAATTTCTTTCACTGTTTGTCGGGTAAGTTCCCACAAATCCAAACCGCTTATAGTCAGTAAATCAATATGTTCTTCAAATGGATAATGATAAACGAATTCTTTGCGAAAGACAGCGCCCACCAAGCCTTGTATCGTTCTGTTGACAGCACCATAAAATAAAGCGCGGTCAACATATGCTGCGTACTCTTTTCCGCTTTGTCCGGACAACATCGGAAGGTACACAGTTTTGGCTTCCTTGATCGCGTCTGTCCCCTCCGCTGTGTCCCGGCAACGTTTCCATTGAGAATGATATTTAATGTATTCAGGATGTTGCTCATCTACTGGCATATCTTATAATCCCACTAATTTTAGTGCCCTTAACCGCCGTGGCTTGAACATCGCCATATAACGGGTTTCGTCTGCAATATGATCCTCGTCATCGGTTTCAATGTCGTCCCAGTCCTTCTCGTCGCGCTGCACCCCTGGCACCGTCCTGATCCAATGTCTGCAACTACGTTGAATATACATCATTGGCGCATCTTCATTATCCGGCGAGAATAAATACCGCATCTGATTCCATCCCTGCTTCCTGTCTTTGTTGGAATTATCCCAGTAAACACCTTCGTCTTCCATATCATCGGCCACTGATTTATCATTATCCCGCGCCCAAATCTGGTTGTCTGCCGGTCCTTGTTGCACGATAATACCATGTTTTGCCAAACTTTCTTCAATTTCAATTATCCCTTTGGCGACTTGCCTTGCGTTTAATCGCACACCGATGTTCTGCTCATTCGGTTTACAGCCATACCACTCCCTGAATCTTATCAATGCTCCGCGTGGATAAAATCGCTCGTCAGGGGCCACATTACCGTCACTGATGGTCCAAAAACCGATAGAAAAGGGCCGCGCTGATCCCCAGTCCATTGACCTGTACACTTTCCAGTTCTTCGGCGGTAGCCAGTCACTAATGATGTGTACCATCGAATCATAAACATCAGAGAAGAAGGCACCAATATTCACATCCCATGAACCATACCGCCACGCTTTCTTTAGCTCCCCATCCTTCACCGCTTCCAATACCATCAAATAATTAGGGTCTGCTTCCAACAAGGTTTTGTTCTCCAGCACAGAGCCGGTTATCCTTACCCTTTTCATTTCTATCATCTTCCCCGTATGAGGGTTTTTAAATGACTCAATAATGGGTACCCCTGCCGGGGCCGGGTCAATGAAGTAATCTTTCACCCAACTATTACCACTAATCCATGTAGATCCTCCTTGACGAATAACAAAACTGTGCGTTTTGTTAATACCAATACAATATACAGGACCATTATACGCAACACCATTTGCCACTCTTGCTTGATAACGTTGCACCGTTGTTTGTACTTTATATCGATGATTACCTGTTAGTACCTCCGTGCCCCCTACTTGCCGTTTAATAGACAATGTATAATGAATGCCTTCTCTTCCGGGACGACAACTCCGGTATGTTATATAACCCGCTTTAACAGCAATCTCAGTTAAATTATCAATGAGTTGTTCCGATAATGAGTAATATAGTCTCGTATTTACCCCAGGAGAATGCCCGTCCCCTTTGATATGAGTCGTTATTAATAATTCTAGTTGTCGTACGGATAACTGACATAATTCACGTGGGATGAATTTGTCTCTACATTTACCGAATTGTCGTAAATAAGCCCACCATCGAGGCGAACAAACCACGAATCCAGTAGCATGCTCTCTAAATAAAAATCCCATCCTTTGTAATAATGTCCGAATATCATCACGATGCGGCTGTTTTGTTTGTGAAATACCAAATTCTTTATCTCTATCCAAGGTATGTCCTTCGGACAGAAACCATCCCATAAATTCTACAAAATCATCGCCCTCCACTTCCATCGGTTGTGTTAAACGACAATAATTTGTATCACATAAGGGAACAGTGAATGTTTTTAGTTCGCGCCCTTCCCATGCCACATCCCGTTTTATATACGTTTGCCCCGGCAATTCTTCAAAAGGAAGCAAGGAAAACAACGCATTAGGATTATCCCGTGTGCCCCCTATTTTTGCTATTTTATGTTGCGGCGTACATAACATATAAAGCCCCCGCTGCTCAATCTCTACCAATTTCCCTTCATAAATTGAAGCATGTATCTGTGCCACAGGTGCTTCTACCATTGTCCCTGTTTTATCTACGGTATAAATAATCTCGCCTACCTTAATATCTTCAATCGCCCGCCATCCGGCCGGAGTAAGGACATCCCCAAAAGGAACGCAGTGTCCTCTCCCCCATGGATTTGTATCAGAGCGAATCTTACGCGGCATACCGGGAGTAGAGGAGCGCGAGCAGGATTTCATACGCTCATAGCAATCGGAGGTAGGCCAATTGGTCAGCTCGTTCCAACCTATCCAGGGGTACTCATGGCCATGATACTCCCAGTAATCTTCCGGTTTCGCCATATACCGGAGTAACATTTCCTCTCCTTCAGGGAACGTCCAACGAAAGTCGGCTTCATTGAATTTTGCTCCGGGGAACATGCGTGGATACCACTTTTTCGTTCGTGTCACCACATCTGCCAATTGTTTATATGTTCTACGGAATAATATCCCCCGCCACGCTTCCATGAAGCCCTTACCAACGTGTTGAGCAAAATCCATTACCATGGGGTCAGTCTTCCCCGCTCCTCGTGTGCCTTCGTATAATACCTCCCAGTATGGGCAAGTCAGGAATAATCGTTGGCTGCCCGGATGTGGTTGCCAAATGATCCTGGGGGTCTCCTCCACCACTGTCAAGAACCGACAAGTTCATCTGTTTTATCCCACACAAACTCCTTCAGTGGGAAATGTTTCAAACAAACGCTACAAAATGTTCCGCTGGTATAAAATTTCGGGTCGCGCGCGAAGGTTTCTGCAATAGAGGCTCCCATTATTGTTTTTCCACCACAAGCAGTGTGGATATATGTTGTCCTTAGGGGTCGAATGAAGCCTTTAGCCCTTTCCTCGGGACACAGGACGACGTAATCACGTTGTTGGCCGTTTTCTTCTATTTCCAGATGCTCGGGCGTTACCGGTTTACCGGTAGTAAGGCATTTTTTGGGTATATCAGGCATATAATATTACTCCTCCTCACTACTCTGTATTACCTTTTCCAGGCCAAGCAACCGCGCTGCTTCCCCTGCGGCTTCCTCCACCCACTCTGTGTCCTTTTTCGGTTGCGGCATATACATAACTCCCGTTCCTACATTAATATTACCGGTATGCTCGACAGATTTACGTTTAGCATATTTATACTGCATTAAATCACGTGCCGCATTCACCCTTATCTCAATCGGAGCGGGTTCATACTTTAAATATTTACTCGCCCGGCCCAATAACTGATCAATACGGTCTCGGGTCAGGACATTATCTTTGTTACGTTCGCACCACAGCTTCAAAACTTCATAGAAGGGATTACACGACGGCGGCTCCTGTCCTATGATCACCCGTGCAAGGAATTCTTCAGGGTGACATCCCAGTTCATCCATCCGCTCCACAAATTCCATCGTGCGCTTCGGAATGGCCCTTTTTTTAAGGCCACATCCAGGAACGGGAGGATCACCTTTCTTGAATTGGTATTTCTTGAGGCGTCGTAAATCGGTAGGTTTGAGGGGTTTTCGTAATGGCATAATCAGAAATAGTAGCGTAAAAACAAGAGATAAGCAAAAAATAACCCTTGTTTTTATGTAGCAACAAGGGTTCCCCTGAAGGTGGATTAGGAGCAAGGACCAAAGCGGGGTGCTTCAGCTAACTAATTCGCATTGCGAGTTGTTCTCCAGCTTCTTTACGATTAGCGCAGTCATTTACACATAAAACCACGCTTCCTGCTTTCGGGTCGTGTTCCTTAAGAAATACACGTTTACGCTTTCCATCGCCAGCGTAACTTTTGTTTTTTGCCGCATTCATCTTCTTTTCTTGGGACGCTACCGCTAAACTACACTAAGATACGCAGCATACAAGAATTAACAATCTCGCGCCACTGAAACATGAATTCAAGGGCGCACAGTAGTAAAAAAAGCCGTTTGCCTGTGGATAACTTTTTTTCGAGTATATTAGTGCTTTATAATAGTTGCACTAAAACTGATGGATAGACGTTAAAAACACTGTTTTTTGGGAAAAAAGACCCAATTTTAAAGGAAAATTCCCACTTGACTTTGTGCCGTGGGTATGCTCCCCGTCGTAAGCCATTGAGGGGTTATTAAAGGTTCAGAAAAGTCCCGGCATTTCTCTGGCGGTGGGAACGATTTATTTACTTTTATTATATTATATATATACATAACAAATACTTATTTTATTTTCATCTTTACTTTCCCAGTCCCACAGCATATTTTGAAATAAAAAAAAATAAAAAAAAATAAAAATATTTCCCTATATAGTGGGAACGTGGGAACTTGTTAAAAGTATATTCACGTGTCCTTTACAGAACTCAAAGGATAACTTGTTATAGTAATACTTTTATATATAAATAAAGTGATTAAAACAGAAAAATAAAATTAAAAGTACAATCGCATAAGTCATTAAAATATGTGCGCGAACTCCCCGGCGCTGGTTTATTGACGCAGCGCCTTAATGGGGGTATCAGCATATTCTGAATTACTGTTATACACAACTTATCCACACCTGGGATATAGGGCGCTTATATTATAATCGGTTATTATATAATTAACCGCACTAATTATATGGCCGGTGTTTTCTGGCGTAACCGCTTGATAACAATCAACATTATATAATCTATACCCTCATAACTTTTTCTTATTGCGTATAATGTATATTATGTTAAATAGCGTATTACCATAAGCCGTTGATTATATTACATATCATGTGTTAAGTGGTTATTATTTATCTGCCGGACAGCAGTCACCGGTGGCCCAGGTGTTTCATGCCAGTTAACCGCCTTCTAATACATCACTTTTCCTGTGTTATATGTTTAAATATAACTGAACATTGTCAAATAACAATGACTTACTGCCAGGTGTATTAGATTTATCTTATATAGAGTTCAGGCCCGAGCTAAATGAGAATCGTTCGCAAATGAGAATCATTCTCATTTAGCCACAGACCACTACCAACCGCCAAATATTTGACGCTCCTCTAAATGAGAATCATTATCATTTAAACACTGCAAACTATTTGCCCCCAGGTTTCCGTGACCATCTGTATTTGACCCTAACTTTATTACCGATTATATTAT
>ENA-ORDP01001822-ORDP01001822.1-marine-sediment-metagenome-genome-assembly--contig:-NODE-1822-length-11079-cov-5.310414_pt1 | contig 11079 bp, 12 predicted proteins | sample MGYA00248627_ERZ508539 | MGnify/ENA primary metagenome ERZ508539 (study PRJEB26208, sample SAMN05571518) | marine sediment metagenome | biome: deep sea; feature: Hydrothermal vent; material... | reverse complement strand
AATTGCGCCTCCCGGATATCGTGAGGAGGCGCAAATGAAGAAGTTCATCGCAATTATCGTCGGTCTGTCGCTCTCCATTTTGTCCGGGAGTGTGCTGGCCGCGCGGTACAACCCACATCAGTATTACAACGGAATGACCCAGAACAATGTGCTTTTGGGCCATGTCATAGCGATACAACCCGTCCAGGGGTCCACAGGGCCGGCCAATCTGGGTGGCGTGCTTGGCGGCGTCGCCGGGCTCGCGCTCGGTTCAAAGGTCGGTGAGGGCGCCGGGCGAACGATCGCCACTATCGGTGGCGCCATTCTGGGAAGCATCTTTGGCTCGCGCATGGAGCAACGGATGTCTTCGCAGCCGGTGATGCAAATCACCGTGCGGCTGCGGGACGGCCGGGTCATTGCGATTGTCGAACGAGAGTTCCGGTTCCAGTTGGATCAGGAAGTCCAAGTGATCTACTCGCCCGGAAACGGGTGGGGACAAAATGGGACCGTTCGCGTCCTGCCGTTGTAAGAGACCCATACACCCCGCCGTCCCGGGAGGTCGTTTCACACCTCCCGGACGGGGGCGGTGTGTGAAGAAGGGCATGCTTCTTATCGCAATCATCTTGACGGGGATCGTTCTGTCGATTCCCGCAATCAGGGCTTCTCGTGCGCTGGGCCTTGCCTAGCGCTACGCGATCTAAACCACAAACCAATGATCCCCACATCGGTCGGGACCAAAGGCATCATGAGGGAAAAACATGAAAACTCGCAATCCGCACGGCAAAAAAGCTCATGGGTCGCAGGGCTTTCGGGCGAAACGTCACCCGAATAGCAAATGGTCGCGCAACGCCAAGTCTGCCAAGCGCGCCTAAGAATCCTCATCTCGCCCGTACATGCGGGATGGAGAAAAAGCCAGTTGTTATCGTATTTTCGATGCTCCCGCTACTGCGGGGGAATCCCTTTCCCCCACAAAAGCACTTCCGAGACATTCCCTATGTCGCTGCAAAGCGACCCATAGGAAATGTTTCAAGCCGCCTTGCGCGGACCGGAACTGGCCGGTTTCCCAGTAACGCAACGTGTTCCATCCGGAACCAAGATAGAGGGATTGACAACGGAGAGAAGCAGATGAAAGTCATAAACTTACCCCAAGGAAGCCCGGAATGGCTTGCTTGGCGGAAAGGTGGTCTTACTGCCTCCGATGCGGCCGTTCTTCTCGGCCTTTCGGACAAGAAAACCCCTTGGCGCTTGTGGATGGAGAAAACCGGTCGCGTGGTAGAGCCGGATATCAGCCGCAACCCGCATGTACGCAGAGGGAAGCGGATGGAATCGGTCGCCAGAGACCGGCTCGAAACGGAGTTGGGTCTCGGACCGCTGCTCCCCCTGTGCGTCGAGTGGGAGAAGAATCCGATTTTCCGCGCGTCGCTGGACGGTATCGACAACCAAGGGCGACCGACGGAGTTGAAATCTCCCTCCCAAAAGGTGTGGGACGACATCCTGTCGCATGCGGAGAACAGTGTCGCCTATCGGCGATACGTCCCCCAGGTGATGGAGCAAATCCTCGTCACGGAGGCTTCCGAGGCCGTTCTGGCGTTTCTGTCCCCCGACGGGACCACCTGCCGGCATTTCGTGGTCGCCAGGGATGAGGAGTTGATCCGAAAGATCATCGAGGCGGGCGAGCGGTTCTGGACTGAATACATTGTCCCGGACAAGGAACTCACACCGGACCCCTCGCGCGATTTATACGTTCCTATGGGAGAAGAAGCCTCACATTGGCGGGAACTCGCCAAGGAGTATATCTCACGCGATGAGCAGGTGAAGACGCTCAAGGCCAGTTTGGATGCGCTACAGGTTCAACAGGAGTCGGTCAAGAAAACGCTTATCGAGATGATGGGCGAGTTCTTGATGGCCGATGCCGAGCATCTTGCCGTTACGCGCTACGCACGCAAGGGGGCGGTGGATTACAAGCGCCTGCTCCAGGAGAATGGAATCGAGGTCAACCCAGAGAAATACCGGAAGCGTTCCACGGAAGGGGTGCGGGTTGCGTTTCACAAGGAGGCCGGGATTTCCTTGAATTTTGGCCCACGCGAGAAGGAAGGAAAGAAGGACAAGGAGAACAACCAAGGCGAGTGGTTCTACTAAACCGAACACCCGTCCGGCGCACAAGCGTCGGGCGGCTTTTCAATGCTAAGGATGGCATTGAAAAGCGATTTTCCCGGTTTCCCCGGTCATTTATGGCCCCGCCGCGGATCGGTCATTCCGCTATTTCCCCTCATGCGCTGGAGCACAGTGCGATTCCACACCCCATCCGGGGCGCCGCCCCGGAATGGGACGGCCCCCTTTCCCAATCAGGAGGCATCATGGAAAAGGTCTTTTCCATCACCGATACATTTTCACTCCCCGATGTACCGAAGGGAGTGAGCGTCAAGGGGTATGACGCCCCGAGCGAGTTCACTCCAAAGGTGGACCCCAACCACCGGTTTCGCCGTGCGGTGTTGTCGGACTTCCTGGCCTGGATGAAGGAGGGCCAGGGGGAGTCGCTCTACATCACCGGTCCGACCGGGTGCGGGAAGTCATCCCTTGTCACCCAAGTGGCCGCACGGTTGAATCTTCCGCTTCAAAGGGTCTCGGCGCATTCGCGGTTGGAGTTTCCGGAACTCGTCGGATTTCACACTATCGTAAGCGGTTCGATGCGGTTCTGCTACGGTCCGCTTGCCCGAGCGATGAAGGAGGGCCATCTCTTTTTGCTGGACGAGTTCGACCTTCTGGACCCGGGCACGGCCGCAGGACTGAACGGTGTGCTGGAGGGTGCTGCGTTGGTTATCCCCGAGAACGGCGGAGAGGTTATCCAGCCGCATCCGGATTTCCGGTTCGTCGCAACCGGCAACACTGCCGGGAACGGTGACGAGTCGGGAATGTACCAGGGTACGGTGCGCCAGAATCTGTCCCTGATGGACCGCGGATGGATTATCCGGTTCGGGTACCCAGAACCCAATGAGGAAGAGGAAATCCTGGCGAAGGCCGTTCCGGGGCTTCCGAAGCTGGTTCGTTCCCGGATGGTGGAGATTACGAATGAAGTGCGCAATCTGTTCACCGGGAGTGACGAGAATCCCGGCTCGATCGAGGTAACGCTCTCAACTCGAAGCCTGGTCCGCTGGGGGCGGCTTGCCTGGTTCTATCGGGCGATCGCCTCCTCCGGTGTCAATCCCTTTATCCACGCACTGGACCGGGCCGTTACGTTCCGGGCGGAGCCCGCGACACGCAAGGCGCTGCACGAGTTGGTACAACGTCATTTTGGCGAGACCGGAACAGGTCGGGACGGAGAGGACGGTACGTCATGAGCGTGCCGTTCCCACTGTACGTTGAGGTGATAACCGGAGGAGAACCGTTGAAAGACCTTCTTCCGGGTAATCTCTTCCCCGCCTTCCAGGAACTCCTGGATGGCACTCCCTCCGGGGCTCCCGTCTCCTTCATTGTGGAGAACGAGGCAGCGCTGGAGGGGTATGCCGCAGCGATTTTGCTAGGTGCCCACGGCATGGAGGTCTCTGTGGTAGACGACCAAGGGGCTGACATCCACCCGATAGAGGTATTAAGGAAAATGCCTTTATCGGAAAATCTTCAAAAGCAGTTGGAGGAGCTTGGACTTCTTCCGCTGACACCCTCGGTTCTTTCGCAAAATGGCGAAGCCGAGAACCCGTGGTTCATCTGAATCCAGCACCGGGAGTTTCGGTTCCCGGTGTCTTTTAAGGAGTATTCTAATGTTGGAAAATCTCTATCTCATCCATCTTGATGTCTCGATCTGGTCGGGCCGGCGCAAGTTGCGCCCGGAGGATCTGCATGGCATCCGCCTCCCCGAAGGGACCGATAAGGTCGCTTCTCTCGGGAGCAAAAAGGTTATTTCCCCGGAGCCCCTCCAGGTTTTCTCCCGGATAAAGAACCGAGCGGAGCGCGCCTGCCGGGAGATCGGCACGCGGTTTCTCGGTGGCTTCGCGGTGCCCAAGGAGCGGTTCCATGAGGTGGTTGCCCCACTCAAGAAGGCAAAGGCGGATTTCACGGAGGAAGCCGGGAAACTCCTGGCGTGCTACGAAAATGCCTGTGATGAGTGGGTGCGGGCCAACCCGGATTGGTCGGAGGTTCTTACCCGTGCCCGCGTACCGGAGCACTACGTGCGCAATGCCCTCGGGTTTTCCTACCAGGTCTTCCAGGCGCAGGCTGTGGGAGATCTGGACGAGGAATCCGGAGCGGAGTTCGTTAAGGCGGTGAACTCCCTGCCGGAGCAGTTGTTCGGGGAGATCGCCGCCGACGCGGGCATTCTCTGGGAGCGCGTCGCGCAAAAAGAGAAAGTCACCCAACGGGCGGTTTCAGTGGTGCGGCGGTTGCACCAGAAGTTGCAAGGGCTTGCGATGCTGGACGCGGGTATCGGAAAGTCCGCCGATTGGGTCGGGAAAGGACTCAGCGCCTTGCCAAAAACCGGTAAGGTGGGCGGAAACGACCTGCGTGCATTCTGCGCACTGGTCCTGGTGATGCAGGACAAGAACGCCCTCCTGAAAATCGCCCGGGGCGATGAGTCGGAGGTAAATGCTACCGATATCCTCCTTCCCGAAAATCCGAAACTCAGAGTGGATGATCGTTCGTCTGAAGATCCGGAGCTGGCCGACAGCGATGCCGAGGCCGAAAACGAAAACGAAGAGCCGCCGATGGACAAGGCGGTGGGTTGGTTTTTCTGAAGGATTTCCCAGCCCGGCGCTCACGCGCCGGGCCTTTCCAGGATCCCTCCGAGCCAAGGGGTCGCGGAAAGGTTTGATGGGCCATGTCCCACAAGTTTATTCCTGGGCCGCGTGCGGCCCCGCCCGCGGGGCGATCCCGCTATTCCATTACAAAGATATGCCGCCCGGAATCACGGGCAACAAGGAGAGGTGCTATGCGCAAAACATTACTGCGATCCCTGCCGATCGTCGCTCGCGCCCTGGGTGACCAACTCGGGATCGAGGTGTCGGTCGGTGGAGACCAAGCCTACACGAAGGGAAAGAAGATTGTGCTTCCGGCACTGCCGGAGGATGACGGCGCCTGCGAGACGCTGGCCCGTGGATACATCGACCATGAAGCCGGGCATGTCCGGTTCACGGATATGACCGTAGCCGGCGCCAACCCAATCGAGCATGGCCTCACGAACGTGCTTGAGGACATCCGGATAGAGGGGCAGATGGAGGCTCGCTACCCAGGGTGCCGGACTAACCTGGACCGGCTGGTCTTGCACTTGGTGCGGGATGGAACGATTTCCCCACCCCCGGCGGATTCTCACCCCGCAAACATCCTTCTGAAATATGTGTGGGTGAAGGGTGCCCTCCGGTTCCGGGGGCGCCCGGGACTCGAGCCGGTTGTGAAAACGGCGGCTGAGGTATTCGAGCAGACGTTTCCGAAGGGCGTCACGGTACGCATCCGGGCGTTGATGGGTAAGATTCCATCTCTGGAGTCGACAGCGGAGAGCCTGACGCTTGCCAAGCGGATCCTGAAATCGTTGGAAGAACCCCCGGAATCCCCGGAACCCCCGGAACCCCAGGAGTCCGAGGAGTCTCAGGAGTCCGAGGAATCTCAGGAAGCCCAGGAGTCTCAGGAGTCTCAGGAGTCTCAGGAGTCTCAGGAGTCTCAGGAATCCAAGGAGCCAGGAGATAACCCAAAAGATTCCGTGGAATCCAACCCAGAGAAGGAAGAAATTCCGTCTCCCGCCCCATCGGAAGGTTCCCCGGAACAGAAGGACGATTCAGCAGACAAAGCCAAGGCGGCCAAACAAGTCGCCGGCGCCACGAAGGATGATCTTCCCAAGGGGATTGGTGAGGTTGTGGCTGAAAATCTGTCACAGGCCGCGAAAGAAACGGAGCGGACCACGGAAACCCCAGGGGTGACGATCGCTGGGTGCGGCGGTGCCCCAATGGTCATATCGAGAATCCCCGATATGGCTGGAGTCCGACAGGCGAGCGCAGGAATCCGCGCGAAGCTGGCCGGCTTGGTTCAGGCAACCCGGCTGGAACGGCGGCGCCTGAGCCGGGTGGGGCGTCTGGACACCCGGCATCTCACCCGCGTCCTCACGGGAGACCCCCGGGTATTTCGTGGTAGGGAACGTGTAGTGAAACACGACACGGCGGTCTCGATACTGTTGGACCGTAGTGGTTCGATGGGTATCCAGATGGCGATAGCTGTGGAATCCGCGCTCGCGGTGGCCATCGGCCTGACCGGTATTCCGAAAGTGGAGGTGGAGGTGCTCGCATTTCCAGGCGCGTGCCCAAAAGATGTGTTTCGACTGAAAGCATTCGGGGCTAAAACGGACCCGGCCAAGTTTGGGATCAAAGCTGCCGGTGGCACTCCGATGCCCGAGGCATTGTGGCTGGCCGCATCCCATCTCGTTCATCGCAACGAAACCCGGAAACTTTGTTTCGTGGTCACGGACGGGAAGCCAAATGATACGCCAAGCACAAAGAAAATCATCGAAAAGATGGAGCGTGAGGGAATCGAGTGCATCGGGATTGGTATTAGAAACCCGAGTGTTTATTCCCTGTTCTCCAGTGCGGTGCGTATTGACCGCATACAGGATCTTACCCCAACGCTGTTTACCCTGCTGCGCAAACGTCTTGTGAGCAAGACGGCGGCGTAGCCCGCGTTTTCCCCACTGGCCTTCGGGCCGGTGGGGCTTTTCCTGGTGCCGGTCTTCCCGGCCCCACGGAAAGCTGAAACTCTTCCGGCCCACAAGGGCAACGCGCATTCCCCCGGCGCGTAATAAAACGGGGCATCCATGCAGCACCCCCAATTTCGCCGACGGCTTGCCGCCGGTGTTCACATAATGCTGTTGCCAAAAGGAGCAGCCGATGAAATTCAAGTTCACAAAGGAAAACCTCGAGACGCCGCTTCATCGGCTCTCGATGATCGCATCGAAAACCGAGGGCATGTTAAGTACGCTCTTAGTGGAATCATCGGGAACGGATGTGTCCCTGACCGCCACGGACCTGGCGCGCCAGATCCGGTTCAACTTGGCGGGGGGGACTGTTGAGGAGGGACGCATTACCCTTCCGGCCCGAAAGTTCGCCTCGATTGTGCAGACGCTCCCGATCGGTGCATCCGTCGAGGTGGAGAAAGCAAAAGATGGCGGTTTTACCCGCATCAAGTCCGGGAAAAGCCGGTTCAAGCTGCATGGCCTGGATCCGGATGAGTTCCCGGCGCTGGATGCAATGGATGAGAAGACGGAGCGGGTGTCGATTTCAGTGCAGAACCTTCGCCTGCTGCTAAAGGGAGTGGCCCCGTCCATGGCCAAGGACGATGTACGCACGTATCTGTGCGGGTGTCTCTTCGAGCCAAGGAAGGGCCAGCTCCAGGTGGTAGCCACAAACGGACATCGCCTTGCGAAGTGTGCTATCGAAGCGCCGTGCCAGAGCCTGCCATCCCGCAATTTCATTGTCCCCAGGGATGCGATCGTGGATTTGCTTGGGCTGCTTAGTACCGAGAAAGACGAGGAGCAGCTGGTGGATCTGCAGTTCGGCGAGCGTCACTTCGGAGTTTCAATCGGCAGTTATCGGCTTCTGACGGGGCTGCTCGATGGGCACTATCCGAACTACGCGTCCATCATCCCCGACCCAGGGGAACGCAGGGTGCGGATCGATACGTCGGATGCGATCGGTGCACTAAACCGGGTCACCTTGCTGTTGGAGCACGATGGTGCAAAGCGTTTTGTGAAGCTTTCTTTTTCCGGGGAAGATTTACACATTAGTGCGCGCAACTCTTTGCAGGAGAACGCGGAAGAACGAATCTCCGCAAACATTTTCGGGGAAAAGGGAGAGATCAATTTCAACCCCGATTATCTCCGAGACATACTGCAGGTGAGTCGGACTGGCGTGATGGACCTGTTCATCCAGGATGAAAATTCGTCGGTCCGGATCGAGGAGTCCTCGGCCATTGAGGGATGGGCGTCAACGTACGTCGTTATGCCCGTGATGTTGTAGCAACCCTTCCTCCCCCCTCCCCTTGGTATCGGGGAGGGGGCTTTTCAGCGCGTCAGAAAGTGATGTCCATCCGGGCATTGCGCGGCGCGGCGAAAAGCATTCTTCAGCCGCCAGTGGCGGCCCGTCGCCTGGCGGAACCCAGGCCATTCATCCGCGCCGGAGATCCCGGTAATTGGATTGACAAAACGCCCATCGGGGTTCGCCCCTATGGGCGCTCTCCATGGGCCCTTCTCGGAGGGTATTCGAATGAGTGTAACGCAGAGGCAGTTCTGGACGCTGGAAGAAGCGCCCCCAGCCATCGAGTTCGAATGGGCTCAAAAAGAGGTACGGAAAGTGCGTTTTATGGTTCTGGCAGACGCGGCCAGGTCGCTGGTCGACCAGCGCGTGAGCCGGCAGGAGTACGTGGGGGACCTCGCGTGGATCGAAAACGATGCGTGGGGGCCGTTCACGTTCCGTGCGTGTTGCGCGGAACAAGGTGTGGACGCGGACGAGCTTCGCGAGCAGCTCCTCGACTATGCCAGGCGCCGGAAGTTCAGGGATAAACCAGCGCCGCACATGCGGTTCCCGCGAAATCCCCAAGGACAATCGCTGTTATTCCCAGTACCGGTTCACCCCCATGGTGTTTGAATGGGGGGAGGAGACGACATGAACCAACAAGAGACTGAACAGATTCGAGCGGCGGTTCAGGGCCGTTGGCTGTCCGTGCTCGGTGCGCTGGCCCCGCAACTGGGGTCGGCGCTCGAGCGGGTCGGCCGCCATGTACGGTGTCCGGTCCACGGTGGCCGGCACAACGACGGATTCCGGGTGTTCCAAGATGTGTCGGAGACGGGAGGGGGGATTTGCAATACCTGCGGGTCCTACCCAAACGGGGTATCGCTATTACAGTGGGCCAATGGATGGACCTATCCTGAAACGATGGAGGCGATCGGGGAATTTTTCGGGATCGCCCCGGAGGAACACCGGAGACCGGTGCGGTCAAAAGCAAGACCGGTGCCCACGGCGGTTTCGCCCCAGCGCTCCAAGGAGGGCAAAAGAAGCCCCCGGGAGCGGCTGTCAGCCATGATACGGGAGACGGTCCCAATAACGGACCGGAGTGCAAAACCGCTTTGGCGGTATTTCAAGACCCGCGACCTCCCGGTCGGGCGGATTGTTCAGGCCATCCCGGGGCACTATCGGGTATTGCGTTTCCACCCCGACTTGCCTTACTACACGGTTGAAAACGAATCCCTTGTTTTAGTTGACAAATTCCCGGCCCTCGTCGCAATCGTACACGACGCAGCCGGGAAGCCGGTAACGGTACATCGCACCTATCTTTCCACGGACGGGCTTGGGAAGGCCGACGTTCCGGGTGGCGCCCGCAAGCTCTATCCGGTGGTCGATGGTCGATCATTACGCGGCAGCGCTATTCGCCTCGGACGGCGAGCCGTGTGTATGGGGCTCACCGAGGGGATTGAGACCGCATTGGCGGTTACTCTGGCAACGGGTGACCGGGTGTGGAGCGTGCTCAATGCGACACTGCTTGGTCGGTGGTTTCCGCCTACTGGAGTGGCGAGCGTCGTGATTTGGGCGGACAGGGACCGTTCCAACGTCGGCCAGGAACAGGCCAAACGTTTGGCCCAACATCTACGGCGTGAAGGATTCGAGGTCCGGCTGATGCTACCGGCCGGCCCGATTCTGGACGGGCAATCGAGCATGGATTGGGCCGATGTTTGGTCCAGGCACGGGGCCGACGGCTTCCGCCAAAATTGGTGGAGGCGCGTTTTCGCGGCCACAGGATAAGACGATGTTTTACGATTTTTCAACAATCAGCACCGACCCGGGTGCGGGAGAAGGTCACCCGTTCTCGCCTCCACAGGACTGGGAGGGGGATGAGTCCGCGTATCGCGCCCTCATGCGGGAACGGTACCGTTCATTAGAGTATCGAACGGTACTACTCGCATGGGGAAAGGCCTACGCCCGGGAAAACGCGAATATGCATTTCGAGGGTGCATGGAGCGCACAGGCTGAAGAAATTCTGGCGCACCTGTATCCGTGATGAGCGAGACCGCCCCGGGAGGAGAGTATCCCTCCCCGGGGCTTTTTTTTGTCTATACACAGAACGGGCAGGAGACTAGGGATGCTTGCAGGTGATAGAGATAGTGGATGCGGCAGGATTTGCAGTAATGGACTTCCACAGTATGCGTCACAATATCGCGCGCGATGAAATACGTCCCCTGAAACGACAACCCCCGGTCGGGTGTTGGCGTGGACAGCAGGCGATATTGTCGGTGTGCGCGCAGCAGCAGCTTCAAGTCGATGGTGCGATGTACATTTACCCCAACGTCGGATCCGATCCGGTAATAGACCGACCACCAGGCGACGGCCTCGGACATGGCGCCGGGTGCCGTGAGCAACCGGGTGGAATCCGGTGGGAACTGACCGCGCGGGGCGGGCCGCCCATTCACTTGCTCCCACAACCTTCGCAGCAGGTGGCCAGGCAAGTGTAGATGACGCGCAACGAGGGGCGGGCGCATGCCGGATGAGAGCATGGCGATTGCCAGGTCAATGCGCCCAATAATTTCTGCAACTGTCTGTCCACCGGGCGAAGAATCCACGAGCGAGTGCATCCGGAAATCAGCTCGTGCCAGGGGCGCACTGGGCGATCAGCAACTGGGTGATGCGCGTCGCTATTCCAGCCATATCCCTATCAGGGTCACCCAGTGCTCGCTGGAGGTCCTGTAATGCTGGCCGTGGTATGCACGGAGCGAATGCCGGTATGCACAAGTGCCGCATACACTCTTCCATCCGGTCGATAGGCGCCTCGGAAAGCGCCGCGAGAAAGGGTCGTGGCAATCTGGTCACGAGCATGGCCATCTCGATGTCGTGCTGGGCGATCTCGCGGCAACACCGCAGATAGAGCGAGTTCACCCGTTTCACATCGCGTTGCCACGCGGTTTCTGGGTTGGTTTCGGTCATGATTAAAATCACGCGTGCTTAGACGAAGATGATTCGACGCCTTTCAAATCAAGTTCGGCTACGGCGTCTTTCAGCCACGCGTACATCGGGCGCAGGTACCGTGTGACGAGCGTGCGTTCCTCGGTCGTTAAGCGGTCGAGGTGAGCGATACACTCCCCCC
>ENA-ORDP01001821-ORDP01001821.1-marine-sediment-metagenome-genome-assembly--contig:-NODE-1821-length-11087-cov-2.691624_pt1 | contig 11087 bp, 12 predicted proteins | sample MGYA00248627_ERZ508539 | MGnify/ENA primary metagenome ERZ508539 (study PRJEB26208, sample SAMN05571518) | marine sediment metagenome | biome: deep sea; feature: Hydrothermal vent; material... | reverse complement strand
GATGAGTTATGAATGATGAATGATGAATGATGAATGATGAGTTATGAATGATGAATGAAAAACAGACCTTAGCTTAATAACTTGTAACTAATAACTAATGGCATGGAGGCTATGATGAAGTCAAGGGTGGTTAACAACGTGCTGGAACTCATCGGCGAGACACCGCTGGTGAGATTAAACAAGGTGGTCGAGGAAGGTATGGCCGAGGTCCTGGGAAAGCTGGAATCTTTCAATCCCGGGGGAAGCGTTAAGGATAGGATCTGCCTGAACATGGTCGAGGATGCTGAGGATAAGGGTATCCTCAAGCCCGGCTCGATTATCGTTGAACCCACCTCGGGAAATACGGGGATCGGATTGGCCATGGTAGCTGCCGTCAAGGGCTATAAATGTATCCTTACCATGCCGGAGACGATGAGCGTTGAGCGCCGCTACATCCTGGCGTCCTATGGAGCTGAGATTGTTCTCACCCCGGGAATTGAGGGGATGAAGGGAGCGATAAAGAAAGCCGAGGAGATAATTAAAACTACTCCTAATTCTTTTATGCCTCAACAGTTTAAAAATCCGGCCAACCCGGACATCCACCGCCGGACTACCGCTAAGGAAATATTGGCGGATACGGAGGGGAGACTGGAAGCTTTCGTGGCTGGAGTAGGCACCGGAGGGACGATTACCGGTGTGGGTGAGTTCCTCAAAAAAGAAGTGCCCTCGATAAGGATTATTGCCGTTGAGCCGGAAACTTCTCCTATCCTCTCCGGAGGCGAGCCCGGGCCCCATAAGATCCAGGGAATAGGAGCAGGTTTCCTTCCCGAGGTTCTTAACCGAGAGATAATCGATGAGATAATTCCGGTGGGTGACGATGATGCCTTTCATATGGCCAAGCGGCTGGCGCGGGAAGAAGGGCTTTTTGTGGGGATATCGACAGGGGCCGCCGTCTTTGCAGCTCTTAAAGTAGCCGGGGATTTAGGGAAGGGAAAACGAATCGTTGTCATTTTCCCCGATACCGGAGAGAGATATTTCAGCATGGAACAGTATTTTGAATAAGGAGTAGGAGTAAAAAAATGGCCAAATACAATATTAGTGAGCTGAAGAGCTCAGGACTTATGAAACAAAAAGAGAAGGACCTCTTTTCGGTGAGATTGCGTGTCGTCGGTGGCTACATCAAGGCTGAGCAGTTGCCCAAGTTGGCAGAGATATCCAAAAAATACGGTCAGGGGCATCTTCATCTGACGGCCAGACAGGGGATAGAGATTCCCTTCGTCCACTTCGATAATATCGAGAAGGTGAGAAGGGCATTGTCCGAAGTCGGTTTAGAAATAGGGGCCTGCGGTCCCCGCGTACGGACGGTAACCGCCTGCCAGGGAGAGCTCTGTTCCCATGGTCTCATCGAAGCTCAAAGTTTGGCCAGGAAGATAGACGAGACCTTCTTCGGTCGCTCCGGAATCCCGCACAAGTTTAAGGTCTGTGTTACCGGCTGCCCCAATGCCTGCCTTAAGCCGGTAGAGAATGACTTGGGTATCATCGGAGTAGTCAGGAAGATTTTCGTTAAGGAAAAATGTAACTATTGTGGGTTATGCCAGGTGATCTGTCCGGTGGGAGCTATCCAGGTAGAGGAAAATGAACTTCACTACGACCCGGCTAAATGTATCCACTGTGGCGACTGCATTTTGGCCTGTCCCTCTTATGCCTGGAAAAAGGAAAAGGTAGGATACAACATATTCGTGGGTGGTAAGATGGGCAAGTTTCCTCATCTCGGCCGGGAAGTTTTCAGCTTCCTGGAAGGCGAAGAAAAGATTTTGCCGCTTATCGAAAAGACCCTGGAATTTTACAAGCAAGAAGGGAAAAGAGGAGAGAGGTTTGGGGAAACTCTCGATCGAGTCGGCCTGGATAGTTATAAGAAGAAGATGGAGGAGACAATCTCATGAGCGAGAAATGTCCTGAACAAGGTCGAAGTATCTATCTCGACCATGCGGCGACTACTCCCCCGCTGCCGGAAGTGGTGGAGGCAATGATTCCTTACCTGGGGGAGAAGTTCGGTAACCCTTCCAGTCTCCATGATCTCGGGCAGACGGCTAAGAAAGCGGTAGAAGAAGCCCGAACTCAGGTAGCGGGACTAATCAAGTCCACCCCGGAAGAGCTATTTTTTACCTCCGGGGGAACGGAATCCAACAACTTTGCTTTGAAGAGTATGGCCTTCGCTCATCAGGGCAAAGGGAGACACCTCGTCACCTCAGCCATTGAACACTATTCCATAACTCATTCAGCCAAGGCCTTGGAAAAATTGGGATTTGAAGTAACTTATCTTCCCGTGGACAGGTTTGGCTTCGTTGACCCTGAGGAAGTAAAAGAAGCCCTGAAGAAGAGGGGAACCATTCTTGTTTCCATCATGCATGCTAATAACGAGGTGGGGACGATCGAACCCATTGCGGAAATTGCCCGGGTAATAAAAGAACATAACGAAAACAGGAATTCGAAAACCGAACCCCAAATTTATTTTCATACCGATGCCATCTCCACGGCCGGGACTATTCCCGTGGATGTTAAGGAACTGGGCGTGGACCTTTTGAGCTTGGCCGCCCATCAATTCTATGGTCCCAAAGGGGTAGGGGCCCTATTTATTAAGAAAGGAACCCGGATTATGCCTTTCCTGCATGGAGGGATTCAAGAGGAAGGAAAGCGAGCCGGGACGGAGAATGTCGCCGGAATCGTCGGCCTGGGGAAGGCGGCGGAGATAGTCTCCGGGGAGGTGAATTCCTGGAGTGAACGGATAACCTGCCTGCGGGACCGTTTAATCAACGGCTTGCAGGGAAATATAGACCACCTTTATCTTAACGGTCATCCGACTAAGAGACTTCCGGGGAATGTGAGTATGTGCGTGGAATTTGTGGAGGGAGAATCTATGCTCCTCTTCCTGAGCATGGAGGGGATTGCCGCAGCCAGTGGTTCTTCCTGTACTTCCCATGCTTTGAAAGCCTCCCAAGTCCTCCTGGCCCTGGGGGTAGACCCGGCTTTGGCCCAGGGGTCTCTCCTCTTCAGCCTGGGAAAGGGAAACAGCCGGGAAGATATCGATTGCGTCCTGGATAAGCTGCCGCCAATAGTCAGCCGCTTGCGGCAAATGTCGCCGCTCTATAAAAAACCGTAACTGGTAACTGGAAACTGGAAACTGGTAATTAAAAAACTCTAACTGATGATGATAAAATGGAAAAAGAGATGAAAAAAGACGAGACTGTGGATTGTTTCGGCCTTATCTGCCCGGTTCCGGTGCACCTTATGGCCAAGAAGATAAAACAACTTCAAGTGGGACAGGTCCTGGAGGTAATTGCCGACGACCCCGATTCCCTTCAGGATATACCTTCCTGGTGTAAGTCCAGCGGTCACAAGCTCATCAAGTTCGAGCAGGAAGAAGATTCCTATAAATTTTACGTCAGGAAGGAAGCCGAATAAGAAAGTAATTTGAGGTTGCTATTATCCAATCACTGGGATATAATAGTCGGAAAGGGTTAGAGACTATGAGGGAAACGAAAGTGGACGAAAAGCTGGACCTGAGAGGAGAGATTTGTCCCTATAATTTTGTGAAGACAAAATTAAAACTGGAGGAGATGGAAACAGGGCAGACCTTGGAAGTGATTATTGATAATGGGGAACCGATGAAAAACGTTCCCCGCAGCGTTAAGGAAGAAGGACATCAGATTATCCTGGTGGAGAGGATTGAGCAGTGTTTCAAGCTGGTGATTAAGAAGAGTTGAGAGTTGAAAGTTTAAAGTGGGTTATGGAGTGATAAAAGTGTCTTATGTAAAGGGTTTAAAATGCCGGGAATGTGGACGATACTATCCTAAGGAAGCGCTCTATGTGTGTGAATACTGTTTTGGCTCCCTGGAGGTGGATTACGACTATCCCCGCATCAAGAAGAAACTTACCCGGGAAGTGATTGCCTCCCGCCCCCGGACCCTCTGGCGCTATCGAGAGCTCCTTCCCCTGGACGGAGAACCGACCGATGGACTCCATTCAGGATTTACTCCCCTGATAAAGGCAGATAACCTGGCCCGGGAGTTGGGAGTCGAGGAACTTTATCTAAAGGACGATTCGGTTAACCATCCCACCCTCTCTTTCAAGGACCGGGTGGTAGCCGTGGCCCTCTCTAAAGCCAAAGAGTTCGGGTTCGATACGGTAGCCTGTGCTTCAACCGGGAATTTAGGCAATTCGGTCTCTGCCCAGGCCGCCAGGGCCAATCTCAAGCGCTATGTTTTCATTCCCGCTGATTTGGAGATGGGCAAAGTAATCGGTTCCCTCATTTATGCTCCTCACCTGATTGCCGTGGAAGGGAATTATGATGAGGTGAACCGTCTCTGTGCCGAGGTTGCTTTCAGGTACAACTGGGCCTTTGTAAATATCAATATCAGACCTTACTATGCCGAAGGGTCAAAGACTTATGCCTATGAGATAGCCGAGCAGTTTGGCTGGAAAGCACCGCGCCACATTGTCGTTCCCTCTGCGGGCGGTTCTTTAATTACCAAAGTCTGGAAAGGCCTTAATGAACTTTATAAGATTGGTTTGCTCGATAAGCCAAAGACCAAAGTTTACTGTGCCCAGGCGCAAGGATGCGCTCCTATAGTTACGGCCATCAAGGACAAGAGCGAGGTGATAAAACCGGTTAAGCCGAAGACCATCGCTAAATCTCTGGCCATCGGTAACCCCGCTGATGGATACTATGCGGTGAGCACGGTCCAGGAAAGCGGTGGCTGGGGAGAGGAAGCCAGCGATACGGAGATTGTGGAAGGGATGAAACTCCTGGCCCGAACGGAAGGAATCTTCACCGAGACTGCCGGAGGGGTAACGGTGGCGGTAACTAAAAAACTGATTGAACAAGGCCGGATTCCCCGGGACGAATCTATCGTAATTTCTATCACGGGAAATGGCCTGAAAACCCAGGAGGCGGTCTCCGAGCACATCGGGAGATTCACCAGGATCAAACCCACCCTGGCTTCTTTTGAGAAAGAAGTAAGAAGAAAATCATAAAACAGGCACCACAGAGACACAAAGAACACGAAGCCAGACAAAGAAAATTAACAAGAACCCAGGGGATCTTGTAGTTAAAAATTTTTATGGTATAAAAATATAAAAATATTTATAAAGAGACCAGGAAACCAGGACAGTTACCAAATATGGACCTCAGACCTTAGATAAAATATAGACTTTAGATAAAAACCAAAAATCTTTTAGTCTAATGTCTATAGTCTGCCTTATAGTCTTGTTTCTTTTTTCATAATCTTTGTGAACTTTGTGTCTTTGTGGTATAAAAATTCTCGGTGATTTGTCTCTGACAGTGTCTATCTATTTTCAAGGAGGTGCCAAGATGTCCATCAAAGTGAAGATACCCACGCCTTTGCAGCAATTGACTAAGAATCAGGCCGAGGTGGAGAGTGAAGGAAAAACGGTCCGGGAGCTTATTGAGAACCTGGAGAAAAGCTATCCCGGGCTTAAGGAAAGAATTTGCGATGAAAACGGAAAGGTGCGCCGATTTATCAACTTCTATGTGAACGAAGAAGATGTGAGGTTCCTCAAGGGAGACGATACCCCGGTAAAGGACGGAGACGAGGTCTCCATTATCCCGGCTATTGCGGGGGGAGCAAGTTAGCCCTCACTTCGTTCAGGGCTAACTTAATTGAAAATTGAAGATTGCAAATTGGAAATTTTAAAATAAAAAGAGTTTCTTTAAAAAGTCTCTTTTTTTAACTTTCAGCTATAAATGAGGTTGTAATATGTTCGATTTTACCGACGAGCAGATTAAGAGATACAGCCGGCAGATAATTCTGCCCCATGTGGGAGGAAAAGGGCAGGAGAAACTGCTCCGGGCTAAGGTGCTTGTGGTCGGAGCCGGGGGGTTGGGCTCTCCGGCATCTCTTTACTTGACGGCGGCGGGGGTGGGTAAGATTGGCATCGCGGACTGCGACGAAGTGGAGATAAGCAATCTGCAACGCCAGATACTGCATTCCACCGGCAATATCGGCAAAGCGAAGACAAGCTCGGCCAAAGAGAGATTAACCGATCTCAATCCCGAGGTGGAGATAATCACTCACGAGGTGCGGCTCACCTCGGAGAATATTCTGGATATAATCAAAGATTACGATATAGTCGTTGACGGGAGCGATAATTTTCCCACCCGCTATCTGGTAAACGACGCCTGCGTTATGTCCGGTAAACCTTTATCCCATGGGGGAATATTCCGCTTCGATGGTCAGGCGATGACCATTGTCCCCGGGGAAGGTCCCTGTTACCGCTGTCTTTTCCCTGAGCCCCCTCCGGCGGGATTGGTCCCCAGTTGTCAGGAGTCCGGTATCCTGGGAGCAGTGGCCGGGGTTATTGGGGTTATTCAAGCTAACGAGGTATTGAAATTTATCCTGGGTGCGGGCGAGCTACTCGTAGGTAAACTTCTTATCTTCAATGCCCTGGAATCCAGCTTCCGGCGGGTTTCCGTTCCCAAAGATGATCACTGTCCCGTTTGTGGAGAGAATCCGACGTTAACGGAATTGATTGATTACGAAGAATTCTGTCAAATGAGGACATAGCTGCGCTAGGTGATGTTACTCACTTGCTTAGACAAGGGGAAATTCTCTTCGATAATTTCCCCTTAAGCTTCGGAGTTAATGAGTCCGCCTAGGCGGACTCATTAAGGAGGTGAATGGAGAAATGGCTAAACGAATAGTGAGGTTGACTTTTCCCCAGGAACTGATTAAGGAACCGGTTACCTTCAAAATGGCCAAGAGGTATGATATTATCCCGAATATCCGCCGGGCCCGGGTCAGTGAGACGGTAGGGGAAATTGTCCTGGAACTGGAGGGCAAGAAGGATAACCTGGAGAAAGGGATCAAATACCTGGAAAAACGAAATGTCAAGGTCGAGCCCGTAGTGGGAGATATCATAGAATAAAGAGAGTCATTCATCTATCCCCGTATCCCCGTCAGAGCCCGGCAGGGTTTGCAAGCGTTTTCCGGTCTTTAATACTTCTTCCCTTTTCACAAAAGACGACTGTGTTATTATTCAGGTAGTCGTAATATAAAAGGATCTGTCCATGTCGCAAGTAGTCCGTTTTGGAGTATCACTGGAGAAGGAACTGCTGGATAGGTTCGATAAACTTATTGAGGAGAAAGATTATTCCAACCGCTCGGAAGCCATCCGGGATTTAATCCGGGAAAATCTGGTTAAGAAGGAGTGGACAAAAGGTAAGGAGATCGCCGGCGCCATTACCCTTGTCTACGACCACCACAAAAGAGAACTGGTAAATACCTTGACGGATATTCAGCATGATTTCCATCGGCTTATTATTTCCACGCAACATATTCACCTTGACCACAATAATTGTCTGGAAATAGTGGTGGTCAGAGGTAAACCTAAAGAGGTGGAAAAATTATCCCAGAAGATGAGGTCGACCAAGGGAGTAAAACACGGTTCCCTGACGATGACGACGACGGGAAAAGGTATAGCCTGAGCGATATTACCCTTTCTGCTTAAGTGGCACGAATGTGATAAACATAGCCGGACAACCCGCAAGAAGTATTTCGCTTGTTTTAGATTAACCTCAAAGAGGTCTCATCCATGAGCAAGGCGTCAGCAAAGGGAAAGTCCCTGGGATACTGGTCTATCGTTTCCATTGGTGTCGGAGGTATGGTCGGTGGGGGCATTTTTGCGGTGCTCGGTTTGGCCGTGCAACTGGCCCATGGTGGAACTCCGGTTGCTTTTGCCCTGGCCGGTATAGTGGCCTTAACCACATCCTATTCCTACGCCAGGTTATCGGTTACCTACCCGAGCCAGGGAGGAACGGTTGAATTTTTGAACCAGGCCTTTGGCCCGGGATTGCTTACCGGAGGCCTTAATATTTTGCTCTGGTTGAGTTATATCGTCATGCTCTCCTTGTATGCTTATGCTTTTGGAAGTTATGGGGCCAGCTTTTTCCCCAAAGTCATGCAGCCGTTCTGGAAACATATATTCATCAGTGGTAGTATTATTTTATTAACCGGCCTGAATATTTTAAGCGCCAAGGCCGTGGGAAAGGCAGAAGAATGGATTGTCGGTTTTAAAATCGCTATTCTGCTCTTCTTTATCGGCGTAGGGTTATGGAGCGTAAATGTTCAGCGATTAGAGCTATCCGCCTGGACAAATACGCTGCAGTTGATTGCCGGAGGAATGATTATTTTCCTGGCCTATGAAGGGTTCGAACTCATTGCCAATACGGCTGGAGACGTTAAAAATCCCCGCAGAACGCTTCCCCGCGCCTATTATTCATCGGTGGGTTTTGTCATTGCCCTTTATATTCTCGTTTCTCTGGTGACGGTGGGGAATCTGCCCATAGGCCGGATTGTGGCTGCCCGGGATTATGCCCTTGCGGCCAGCGCCCAACCCTTCCTGGGAAGTTTTGGCTTCATCCTTATTGCCATCGCTGCCCTTCTATCTACGGGTTCGGCGATAAATGCCACTCTCTACGGGGCGTCTCGGGTCAGCTATACCATTGCCAAAGAGGGAGAATTGCCGGAGGTATTAGAGGAAAAAATCTGGAGACGCCCGATAGAAGGTCTGCTTATTACCTCGGCTCTGACCTTGCTGGTAGCCAACCTTTTTAATCTCTCCAGCATTGCCATGATGGGCAGTGCCGGATTTTTACTCATTTTTGCTGCTGTAAACAGGGCTAACTTACGCCTGTATAGAAAAACTGCCAGTCACAGATGGATTGCTATCCTGGGCATCGTCCTTTGTCTTGCGGCTTTGGGTGCGTTAATCTGGCAAGTAGCGGGAACGGCCCCCCGGGAACTCTGGGTCTTGGCAATAATGGTGGGAACGGCTTTCGCTATTGAGGCAATCTACCGCAAGCTTACGGGCCGGGTGCTCCGACCGTTAATGAAAGCGGGGGCTAAAGATTGATGGACCAATTTCGTCCCTATCCCAAGTTCGCCTGCAGAGCGGTAAGTTCTTAATAAGGAGAGAAATGTGCCGGTTTATTCCGAGCGCTATGAGATCATCGTTGTGGGAGGGGGACATGCCGGGTGCGAAGCCGCCCTGGCCTCTGCCCGGATGGGCAAGAGAACTCTCCTTCTCACTATGAACCTGGATACCATCGCCCTCATGTCCTGCAATCCTGCCATTGGCGGTTTGGCCAAGGGACAGTTGGTTAAGGAGATTGACACTCTGGGGGGGGAGATGGGCAAGGCCGTTGACTCCGCTGGTACCCAGTTCCGCCTCTTGAATACGGGTAAAGGACCTGCCGTGCGCTCCTCCCGAGTCCAGGCAGACAGACAGGATTACCGGCTTTATATGAAATCCGTTCTGGAGAACCAGCCGAATTTGAGCCTGAAGCAAGGAACGGTAGAAAAAATTCTCACCGGGAAAGGAGCCGTCCGGGGAGTAGAGACCGACCTGAAAGAGAAACTTCCCTGTAAAGCTCTTATTGTCACCCCGGGAACATTTTTAAACGGACTGATTCATATTGGTCTCCGGCACTTCCGCGGGGGCAGGATAGGGGATTTTTCCTCCCTGAAGCTTCCCCTCTCTTTAAAGGAACTGGGATTGCAAATGGGGAGATTCAAGACGGGAACCTGTCCCCGCCTGCATGGAAAGAGCATCGATTTTTCCCGGCTTGCGGTTCAGAACGGGGATGAACATCCTCGTCCCTTCTCCTTCTCTACCCGGGCCATAGATAAGGAACAGCTCCCTTGTTACCTCACCTATACCAATCGCCGCACCCACCGGATAATTCGGGATAACCTGGGCCATTCTCCTCTTTACACCGGGGTAATCAAGGCTACCGGGGTGAGATACTGCCCTTCTATCGAGGATAAATTGATAAAATTTCCCGGTAAGGACAGACACCGGATATTCTTAGAACCCGAGGGGCGAAAGACCAAAGAATTTTATCCCAACGGGCTCTCCACCAGTCTGCCCCTGGATATCCAGTTGAAGATGCTCCGCACTATCGAAGGGTTAGAGAAAGTAGAAATAACCCGTCCCGGCTACGGTATAGAGCATGACTACGTAGATCCCACTCAGCTAAAATCCACCCTGGAAACCAAAGCGGTTAAGAACCTTTATTTAGCCGGCCAGATCAACGGGACTACCGGTTATGAGGAAGCCGCCGCCCAGGGACTTATGGCGGGGATCAATGCGGTTTTAACGCTGGAGGGGAAGGGACCTCTTATCTTGCCTCGCTCGGAGGCTTACATCGGGGTCCTTATAGATGACCTGGTTACCAAGGGGACAAACGAGCCTTACCGCATGTTCACCTCCCGGGCCGAATATCGTCTGCTCTTGCGGGAAGATAATGCCGATTTAAGGTTACGGGAGAGAGGCTATCATCTCGGTTTGGTCGGCCCGGAAGAATATGAGCAGGTAAAGGAGAAGAAGAAAAATATAGAAGAAGAAATTAGCCGGCTTAAGGGAATGAAGGTCAATCCCACCCGGGCAGTTAATCAAAAGCTGCGAAAATTAGGGACTCCTTCCCCGAAACATAGCCTTACCTTAGCCGAACTCCTCCGCCGTCCGGAGGTTACTTATGCAGATTTAAGGGCTTTTGAAAAGGGAAAAAAGAGTAAAGTTGCCCCGGGAGTGGCTCAGCAGGTGGAAATCCTGATCAAGTACGAAAACTATATGATAAGGGAAGCTCAGGAGGTAGAGAGATTCCAGAGGATGGAAAAGGCCGGAATTCCTGCCGATTTCGATTTCCAGTCCATCACGGGACTTTCCCACGAAGTCAGAGAAAAATTATCCCGGATACAACCGGTTTCCCTGGGTCAATCGTCCCGCATCTCCGGGGTTACGCCGGCCGCTATTTCCATTCTCATGGTCCACCTGAAAAGACGCGGGCTGATCTGAAAGTTAAAGGTTCTGCGAAGAGACTCAAAGTGTACTCCAGGATACAGGTAAGAAAAGGGGATAGGGAGATGGGCATTTTATTTTAACTTAGTTATCTATCCCCATATCTCCACTATCTCCTTATCTCCCTTGCTTACACTTCTAATAACTAAACTGTTACTATTTAACGGGAGCACTTGAGCACTCGTTAACTTGTTTTTATTTTATCCCTTTCATCCTCGACTGGCAAGAAT
>ENA-ORDP01001820-ORDP01001820.1-marine-sediment-metagenome-genome-assembly--contig:-NODE-1820-length-11088-cov-32.516904_pt1 | contig 11088 bp, 9 predicted proteins | sample MGYA00248627_ERZ508539 | MGnify/ENA primary metagenome ERZ508539 (study PRJEB26208, sample SAMN05571518) | marine sediment metagenome | biome: deep sea; feature: Hydrothermal vent; material... | reverse complement strand
AAGGCCTGATACGGCGAATCACGGGTATCAGCCCGGGCTGTTCAGGGTCTCAATCAGTGCGCAGCTGGCGCACTCTGCTTCACTTTTGTGGCAAGCCGTGATCATGGAATCCAGGGCTTCCTGTATGCGAAGCAGATCTCGTATCCGTGTTTCTATCATTCCTCGCTTTTGCTCTGCCATGGCTCGTGCTTCACCGCAGTCGCCGTCATTCAGAGACAACAGGTCGGTAATTTCCCTGAGTGTAAACCCCAGATCCTGAGCCCGCTTTACGAAGCGGATGCGCGAAACAGCATCGGCCGGATAAATCCGGTAACCGCGTACCGGTTTGGGAGGTTCTCTGACCAACCCGATACGCTGGTAGTAGCGTATGGTTTCAATGTTGACACCCGCCTGTTCTGCGAGCCGCCCAATAGTGAGTTTTGCGGATGTTTCTGCCATGCGAGCCAGTCTACCTGCAGCCATCGATTAACCCAACCGGCGGTTCTTTTTATTTCGCGTGGATCATAATTCGCTGATGGAACACGGTGGAGGAAGGCGCGACACTCACCGGCAACTTGATCTTGCGGCGATGTGCCGCCGGCAGCAGATGATAGCGAACCTCGGCTTCCACGGCGACAGCGGACGGGTACGCCCGCAAATCCGCCTCAATCGAAAAATGTTGCGGAACCATCGGCCGCAGACGTGTATCCCGAAACTGGATGACAAACGGCCGCCACATGATGAACCGTGTCAGCCGGTAATGTTCGTGCTTCAGCGTACGCCCACCCGGTCCGAGCAGACGAAGATCAACACTGATAAAGCGATCGGGCACCCCGCTTGGAACATAGTGCTCGGCACCGGTATTGGTCAGTGTCAAAGCATAGACTGCACTGTCCTGGTGCGGTTTTTCAGCGCGAAAATCGATGCTCAACGCCTGACGAACCATCTGTGGGTCGTGCCCACCGCGCCACAGGTGGTGGCGTCCCGGCCGGGAAGGATAACCGGCCATCAGCGGCCGCTGCACGCGTGGCATATGACATTCAACACAGTTCGCGGCGGCGATTCCAGGCGGTAACGGGTGCCCGAGATAGCCATCCAGCGAGCTGTCCGGGGCATGGGAGCCGGTGTTCGGTACCCAGGCCCGCGCTCCGGTCAGCGGTATCGGTGGCGGGATTTTCAGTAGTGGACGCGCCTTTATTTTAGATGTGGCGCCCTCTTTTTGGGTTAGCTGGATTTCAGACACCGTGCCGCATGGCGGTATCTTGAGGAATACGCCCGGACCTTCATCGGGTGCAATATGGCAACGGATACAGGCCTCATTATCGGTTTTCCACTGCTCTATCGGGTGCGGAGCATCGCTCATGGCTTCCTGTGAGGAGGGACCGTAGACGACACCATGGCGGACATGACAGGCGGCACAGGTTACTCCCTGGTGCTGCAATTCGGGGCTAAAGTCGGGGTTGGGGGCGAGGATCGGATCAAACTTGTCACCCTTACGGAAACCCAGCACCCTGAATTTCTGTTGCCGGTCGAGCGGGGTGTGACAGTTCAGGCAGATTTGCTCGTTACCCTCAACGCGACGATCCGCCTGGAAATAAGGATCGGTCCAGGAGCGACTGTGCATGCTGGTCGTCCATTCGCGGTAGATTGCACGGTGACAGGCGCCGCAGGTGGCCGCGCTCAGGTCACCCAGAGGTGGCGGGATTTCCTGGCTTGCCAGGGGGTACTCGAAATGACTGGCGACGGTAAAAACATGCAGCGGCCGTAACATCCGCCAGGCAAAGAACAGCACCACGGCCAATCCCAGCAGGCCTATGCCCAGCGCCTTTGTTTTCATCTGCATATCGGTCGCTTCACTTGCTTAGCGGGCGTCCTGCACGATGCCTGTTTTCGATGTGCCGAGTATAACGGATCACACCCGGGATTGTTCGTTACTCTCCCGGTGCGTCAGCCTGCACAGCAGGACAACTGTTTCACATCCTTGCTGAAAGTCTGGGCGCACAGCTTCAGCCCTTCGACCATAGTCAGGTAGGGGAATAACTGGCCGGCAAGGTCTTCGACCGTCATCCGGTTGCGAATAGCGAGCACTGCCGTCTGGATAATTTCGCCCGCTTCGGCGGCCAGCACCTGTGCGCCGATCAGGCGCCCGCTGTGCTTTTCCGTCACCAGCTTGATGAAGCCACGGGTGTCGAAGTTGGCCAGCGCGCGTGGCACGTTCTCCAGGTCCAGGGTGCGTGACTCGGTATCGATACCCTGGTCATTTGCCTGCTGTTCGATCAGACCGACGGTACCGACCGCCGGTTCGGTGAATACCACGGCGGGCATGGCGGTCAGGTCCAGCGCAACATCACCTCCGGTCATATTGATGGCTGCGCGCGTACCGGCGGCGGCTGCGACGTAGACATACTGTGGCTGGTTGGTGCAATCGCCGGCCGCATAGATGTGTGCGACCGAGGTGCGCATATGATCGTCGATCACGATTGCGCCATCGTGACTGGTTGCCACACCTGCCTTGTCAAGATCCAGTTGATCTGTATTTGACTGACGTCCGGTGGCTACCAGTAGCTGGTCGCAATGAATCTCGCCGGCTTTTGATGGCAGGATAAATTGCCTGCCATCGTGTGCCACTGAGTCCGGCAGGGTGTGCAGCAATACGCGCGCACCTTCCTCCTCGAAAACCTTGACCAGTCCCTCGCCAAGCGCGGAATCTTCCTTCGACAGAAATACGCTGCGCGCCATGATTGTCACCTTTGACCCAAGACGTAGAAACGCCTGCGCCAGCTCCAGTGCTACCACTGAAGCACCAATGACTACCAGGTGCTCAGGCATCTGATCGGCGACCAGGGCTTCGGTGGACGTCCAGTAGGGTGTGTCCTTCAGGCCCGGTATATCCGGAATAGAGGGCTGGGCGCCGGTAGCGAGCAGGATACGATCCGCTATTACGGTTTTCTCCGAACCGTCGTTCTGCGTAACAATCAGGGTGTTCCGGTCCTGGAACCGCGCCCAGCCACGGAGCAGATTGATGCCCGGGCTGGTTTCCAGAATATTTTCATATTTGGCATGCCGCAGTTCCTCGATGCGGGCCTGCTGTTGTTTGACCATTGCGCCGCGATCGATGCGCGGCCGGTTTTGCGGGATGCCTGCAAGCGCGTGGTGCCCTTGCAGATGCGCGATGTGTGCCCCGCGAATCATGATTTTGGACGGTACACAGCCGACGTTCACACAAGTGCCGCCGATAACTTTACCACCTTCGATAATAGTCACTTTCGCACCTTCCTCGACCGCTTTTATAGCCGCGGCAAAGGCACCCGAACCTGTGCCGACAATGGCTATCTGTAATTCGCTGGTATTGCCATTACCGGCCATGCCTGTCACTTTGTTTTGACGGTCGAGGGGTAGCCCGCGTTAGCCGTAGCCTCGGTGAGGTCGGACAGACCGGTTTTTTCGGGGTCAAATGTCACGGTCGCTGTTTTGCTTTCGTAGTCTGATTTGACTTCAATCACCCCCGGCACTTTTGATAATGCTTTCCGAATGGTGATCGGACAAAACTTGCAGGTCATACCCGGTACATCCAGCGTAACCGTTTGTGGCTCCCCGGCCGTTGCCGTGGGTATGGACAAAGGCAGCAGTGTGGCGATACCAAGAACCAGGGAAAACATCAGTGCGCGAATCATGGCAATAGCTCCTGTCGGTTTATTCAAAAAAGACCAGGCCGTAATAAGGGAAGGTCAGCAGGGCGACCAGCAGTACGGCGACAATCCAGAAAATGATGCGCTGATTGCGACGCGTCGCCGGGATTGCGCAGGCAGCATCGGGCGCACACTGTTGCGGGACCAGGTAGAGTTTGCGAAATGCCAGCCCTAAAAATATCAGCGTGATGCCAATGAAAATGGGGCGGTAGGGTTCCAGGGCGGTTAGATAACTGATCCAGGTGCCGCCAATACCCAGTGCCAGCAGCACCAGAGGGCCAATGCAGCACAATGATGCGCCGACGGCGGCCAATGCGGCCGCGATCATTGAGCCGTTGTTGCCCGTCGTCGATTTTGCTTCAGGCATGGCGGTTTCTCCTGGTGATCCCGTAGCTGTAATCATAACCCCCGTACTTAAGTACGGAGTCAAGCGATAAAATATAATACATATGCTTGAACATATATACGGATAAGCATATATTACTGCCTATGCACACCGATCCGGAAATCTTCTTTCAGATGCTGGCAGACGCCACAAGGTTACGTATCACAGTGTTGTTGCAGGGTTATGGCGAGCTCTGTGTCTGTGAGTTGACCCATGCCCTGTCACTTTCACAACCCAAAATCTCACGTCATCTTGGGCAGTTACGCGAATCGGAGCTGGTCCAGGCCCGGCGTGCCGGCCGCTGGATGTACTACCGGATACATCCTGATCTGCCAGCCTGGATGCAGGTCGTTTTACGCTCCACGTTTGATGGAGTGATAAAGCAGTCTCCGCAAAAAGAAGATGCGCTATCTCTTGAACACATGCCGAACCGGCCTGGCGCCCGCTGCTGCGCCTGATGAATATCCTGTTTCTCTGTACCGGTAATTCCTGCCGTTCGCAAATGGCGGAGGGCTGGGCCCGGGCCCTGGCAGATGACAGCATGGTTATTCAATCTGCCGGCATCGAAGCGCATGGCAAGAACCCGCGGGCGATTGCCGTGATGAAGGATGCCGGTATCGATATCTCGCAGCAGGAATCGACACAGGTTACCGATGCCATGCTGGCAGCAGCAGATCTTGTTGTCACTGTCTGTGGGCATGCCGATGAGCATTGCCCGGTATTGCCACCTGATACGCGCAAGGAGCACTGGCCACTCGATGATCCGGCGCAAGCGGCGGGCAGCGAAGAGGACATCGGGCAGGTATTTTGTGCCGGCAGGGATGAGATCCGGCAGCGCGTAGAGGATTTGCTGCAACGGTTACGAGAAGTGCCAGCGGCATGAGTGCGCCCATGAGTCTGTTCGAACGCTACCTGAGCATATGGGTGCTGCTGTGCATTGTTGCCGGTATCGCACTGGGACATTGGTTTCATTCCGCGTTTCAGATGATTGGCAACCTGGAGATTGCCCGAGTCAATTTGCCGGTGGCCGTGCTGGTCTGGCTGATGATTCTGCCGATGTTGCTCAAGATCGATTTTCACGCCTTGCACGAAGTGCGCAGGCACTGGAAAGGGGTAGGGGTGACACTGTTTGTGAACTGGGCCGTGAAACCCTTTTCCATGGCCCTGCTCGGCTGGCTGTTTATCCGCGGCCTGTTTGCAGACTGGTTACCACCGCAACAGATTGACAGCTATATCGCCGGGCTGATTATTCTGGCTGCCGCGCCCTGTACGGCCATGGTTTTTGTCTGGAGTAACCTGAGCAACGGACACCCCGGCTTCACCCTGTCACAGGTTGCGCTCAATGACGTGATTATGGTGTTCGCTTTTGCGCCCATTGTGGCCCTGCTGCTGGGTATTTCATCGCTCCACGTGCCGTGGGGTACGCTGATGTTATCGGTGGTGCTGTATATCGTATTGCCGGTCACTGTGGCTGCCATCTGGCGACGTGGATTGCTGTCACGCGAACACGGTGTTGCAAGGTTGTCGCGCGTATTACACCATTTACAACCACTGTCATTGATTGCGTTGCTGACAACCCTGGTCTTGCTGTTCGGTTTTCAGGGCAAGGCAATCGTCGACAAACCGGTGATCATTCTGCTGCTGGCTATCCCGATCCTGATCCAGGTGTATTTTAATTCCGGCCTGGCCTATCTGCTCAGCCGGAAACTGGGTGTTGCCCACAGCATCGCGGCACCGTCAGCGCTGATCGGCGCCAGTAACTTTTTTGAACTGGCAGTCGCAACGGCAATCAGTCTCTACGGACTTGATTCCGGTGCGGCACTGGCGACGGTGGTTGGTGTGCTGGTAGAAGTACCGGTAATGCTTTCTGTCGTGCAGATTGTCAACAAAAGCAGAGACTGGTACGAGCGTCCGTTCCCGGTTACGACCGGCTGATTGATTCCCCGATAAATTAAGGAACCTCTGATTAGTCCGTTCATTGCGAGCGATTCCCCCCGCTGCGCGGTTACGAATCCGTGAAGAACAACCCCGTCATTCCGGCGAAGGCCGGAATCCATGAAGTCCGGTTAAGCCCTCTGGATTCCGGCCTTCGCCGGAATGACGGAGTAAGTTCCTCAAGAGGATGCCTTGACCCGAAGGGATTCTATTGGTTAGCGTGACTCCGCACGATTTTCGAAGGAAGTAAACCGTGTTTTCCTGCACGAAGTCCGTTGGCGACGGCCAGCAGTTCGCTGGCCTCGTGTGCCAGCACCGCCACGGCGATGCTGATGAAACCCCCGACACCGGCCGGGATCAGCACCACCAGTACCAGGATGGCGAAGACTATATTCTGCAGGCTGACTTTGCGTGCCTTGCGTCCGAGGAGCAGTGCTTCTTCCAGCTTACCGAGGTCATCGGCCATCAGTGCGATGTCGGCGGCTTCGATGGCGGCGTCGGTACCGGCAGCACCCATCGCCACGCCGCAGGTTGCAGCGGCCAGCGCGGGTGCGTCGTTGACACCGTCACCGACCATCAGCACCGGGCCGTCGGCCAGCAACGCGGTGACGGCATCGACCTTATGCTCGGGTTTCAGGTCGGCGCGCACGTCATCGATGCCGAGCTGTGCAGCTACACGCTCCGCAGTGTGCCGGTTATCGCCGGTCAACATGACGGTGCGTATGTGCATAGCGTGCAGGCGTGCGATGATGTTCTGGACGTCGTCACGCAGCGTATCCTGCAAGGCGATCAGGCCCTGCACCTCTGTCTGCGAGCCGACCAGTACCACGGTCTTGCCGGCGTCTTGCAGCTCATTCAGACTGGGTTCAAACCTGTCCAGTGGCAGGCCCATGTCGCGGAACAGGTCCGGTTTGCCGATGTAATGCATGACACCATCGATTTCCGCCTGTACACCGGAACCGGTGAGTGACAGGAACCCTTCGGGTTGCAGCGCTGCGATCCCGCGGTCGGCTACATGACCAACGATGGCGCGCGCCAGTGGATGACCGGAGGAAGATTCCAGTCCGGCTGCTACCGACAGTAGCATCGACTCGTTACTATCGAACACTATAACATCGGTGACCCGCGGTTTTCCGTGGGTGAGGGTGCCGGTCTTGTCGAAAGCGATAGTGTGAATTACGCCCAGGTGTTCGAGATGGGCACCGCCCTTGATCAGGATGCCGCGCTTGCCGGCCCCGGCGATACCGGCGGCCATGGCGATGGGCAGAGAGATGATCAACGCGCAGGGCGCTGCAGCAACCAGTAGAATGACTGCACGTTCAGCCCACACCGCGCTGTCGCCGAAACCCAGCCAGGGTATCAGCAGGAATAATGCCGAGGTTGCCAGTACCGCCGGGCTGTAGCGTCTTCCAAAACGCTCCATCCATTGCTGAGCGCGGCCTTTCTGGTCCTGTGCTTTTTCTACCAGGTGAATGATGCGCGACAGTGTATTGTCGGCAAAACCGGCGGTGACCTCGATAGTCAACGCGCCCTGGCCGTTGATGCTGGCGGCAAATACCTTGTCCTGCGGCCCCTTGTCGACCAGTATCGATTCACCGGTGACCGGTGATTCATCCAGGCTGGACTCACCTTTTACAATGACGCCGTCGGTAGGCAGCGACTCACCAGGGCGCACCACGAACCGATCACCTGGTACCAGGGTTTCCGCTGCTACGATGACTTCTGTACCGTCACGCAGTACGCGGGCTTCCTTCGGCGCCAGCTCCAGCAGCGCCCGGATAGCCGTGCGGGTACGTGCAAAGGTAAATTCTTCGATACCTTCGGCAGCACCATAAAGTACCACCAGCGCTGCAGCTTCTTCCCACAGGCCGAGAATGCCGGAGCCGGCGGTGGCCGCGATCATCAGCAGCGAGATGCCAACTTCGTGTTCTTCGAACAATTCTTCCAGACCTTCCCTGGCCCAGATATAACCGCCGAGCGGAATCGCTACCCAGTACAGCGCAGTCTCAAGCGCTGTATCGATAACGCCCGCGATCATTAGCAGCCAGGCAGTAAGCGCGATTACACCGGCCAGCAGCGCATTGCGCAGTGGCGGATAGCGCCACCAGGGGCCGGTAAATTCGTTGTCAGCACATGCCATGCCAGCCTCCTTTCAGGTTTCGTTACTCAGTACCGGGCCCGAGAAGACCTTGTACAGCACCGGTAACACGAACAGCGTCAACAGAGTGGACGAGAACAGGCCGCCGACCACCACGGTGGCGAGTGGTCGCTGCACTTCGGAACCAACGCCATCGGAGAGCAGCATAGGTATCAGGCCAAGGGCTGCGATCGACGCGGTCATTAACACCGGCCGCAGGCGTGACATGGCCCCTTCAAACACCGCCCGGTCCGCCTCCACGCCGTCGAGCAGGCGCTGGTTGATGGCATTCACCATCACCACACCGTTTAACACCGCAACACCGAACAGCGCGATAAAGCCGATGGAGCCCGGTACCGACAGGTACTGCCCGGAGATAAACAGCGCTGCGATACCACCGATCAGTGCCAGCGGCACGTTGAGCATGATCAACAGCGCCTGTCCCACCGAGCTGAAGGCGAAATACAGCAACAGGAAGATCAATCCCAGTGATAGCGGCACCACGATCATCAGGCGTGCCTGCGCGCGTTGCTGGTTCTCGAACTGGCCGCCGAACACCACGGTGTAACCGGCCGGCAGGTCGATTTCATCGTTGATGCGCTGTTGCAGTTCCGCTACCAGCCCACCCATGTCGCGGCCTTCGACATTGGACTGGATGACCACGCGGCGCTGCACATCGTCACGCCGGATCTGCGGCGGGCCGGATTCGATGGCAACCCGGGCCACGTCGCCCAGTTGTACCCAGGCGCCACCGGGGGCCTGTAGTATCAGGCCGCGTATGGCCTCGACGCTGTCGCGGTAGGCTTCGCCCAGCCGCACGTAGATGTCATAGCGCTCGTTGCCCTTGATCACCTGGCCGGCCTCGCGGCCGCCGATGGCGTCCGCAACCAGTTCCATCACCTGTGCCACCGGGATACCGTAGCGTGCCAGTGCATCCCGGTCCGGACGCACCGCCAGCTGGGCTTCGCCGCCGATCTGTTCCATGGCCACGCCGCGTGTACCCTCGACCTGCTTCACCAGCGCCTCGATTTCACTGCCTTTCTGTGCCAGTACATCAAGATCCGAGCCGAACAATTTGATGGCCAGCTGTGCCCGCACACCGGATAATAATTCGTCCACGCGTGTGGCGATGGGTTGCGAGAAGGAGAACAGCAAGCCGGGATGGCCCGACATTCTCTCTTCCATCAGTTTCTGCAATTGCTGGCGATTGCTGGCACTGGTCCATTCCGACACTGGTTTCAGGCCGACGAAGATTTCCACGTTGGACACTGGTTCCGGGTCACCACCGATCTCGGGGCGGCCGACGCGACTGGTGGCGTACAATGCTTCCGGAAAAGTCATCAGTGCGGCTTCCAGTTTGCCCGCCACTTCAAGCGCGGTATCCAGACTGGAAGAGGGCGCCAGGGTGGTGCGGATATTGAGCGTACCTTCTTCCAGCTCCGGCACAAACTCGGTGCCCAGAAACGGCACCAGTGCCAGAGAGCTGAGGAACAGCAGCAGGGCGCTGACCACCACCGTGTTGCGGTGTTGCTGTGCCCAGGGTAATGCGCGCCGGTAGAACTTTTCCAGCGGCTTCATTACCGGGCTGTCCCTGTGCTTCACACCGCGCGTGAACAGGTAAGTTGCCAACGCCGGCACCACCATCAGCGCCACCATCAGCGAGGCCAACATGGCCAGTACGATCGATATCGCCATGGGCTGGAACAGTTTGCCCTCGACGCCTTCCAGACTGAATAATGGCGCGAACACGATAATGATGATCAACACGGCGAAGAACACCGGCCGGCCGACTTCACGCGCCGACTCCTGAATGCGCAGGGCGATACCGTGCTCGTCATGGTCTGCATCGTAGGGATGCTCGTCGCCCGGTGCGATATCGCGTTTCACCTTTTCACGGTGTTCCGCATCCGGTGTGGTGAGGTGACTGAAGATGTGTTCCATCATCACCACCGAGCCGTCCACCATCATGCCGATGGCAATCGCCAGACCGCCGAGCGACATCAGGTTCGCCGAGACACCCCAGTAGGCCATGGCCATCAGCGCCAGACCGATGGAAATCGGCACCGAGATCAGCACCAGGAAGGTGGCGCGCAGGTTGACCAGGAACAGCATCAGTACGATGACAATCAGTACGAAGGCTTCCAGAAGGGCTTTGGTGACCGTATGCACCGCCTGGTCGACCAGACTGGCCTGGTCGTAGAAGGGTTCCAGCGTCACGCCGTCCGGCAGTGCGGTCTGGATTGCCGGCAGGCGTGATTCGATACCGTCGATGGTGGCCTTGGTGTTGGCGCCGAGGCGTTTCAGTATGACGCCGGCGACGACTTCACCCAGTGGTTCCGGGTTGCCGTCGGCATCGCGGCGCGTAATGCTCACCGCGCCCTGGCGAATCTCCGGGCCGAAGGCAACATGTGCCACATCGCTGACGCGTACTACCACGCCATCGACATCCTTGAGCGGAATGTTGCCGATGTCGCGCAGGCCGTTTTTGCCACTGCGCACCCAGCCGACGCCGCGTATCACCAGTTGTTCTTCGCCGCGGTTCATGTACCAGCCGCCGGCGTTGCGGTTGTTGGCCTCGATGGCCTTTGCTACATCGTCACCGTTCAGACTGTAAGCGAGTAATCGCTGCGGATCGAGTTGCACCTGGTACTGACGTACTTCACCGCCGAAAGATAATACCTCGGTTACACCACCCACCGGCATCAGCAACAGTTTCACGATCCAGTCGTTGAGGCTGCGTAACGCGATAGCATCGTATTTTTCAGGATCCTCGGCGCGCAGAATGTATTGGTAAACTTGCCCCAGCCCCGAGGAGTTGGGGCCGATGCCCGGTGTGCCGATGCCTTCCGGTATCTCCTCGCGCGCCGTCTGCAGGCGTTCGAACACCAGCTGGCGGGCAAAGTAGATGTCGGTGCCTTCCTTGAACACCACCGTGATGACCGACAGACCGGTCTTGGAAATCG
>ENA-ORDP01001819-ORDP01001819.1-marine-sediment-metagenome-genome-assembly--contig:-NODE-1819-length-11105-cov-2.382986_pt1 | contig 11105 bp, 8 predicted proteins | sample MGYA00248627_ERZ508539 | MGnify/ENA primary metagenome ERZ508539 (study PRJEB26208, sample SAMN05571518) | marine sediment metagenome | biome: deep sea; feature: Hydrothermal vent; material... | reverse complement strand
TTCAACTGGCTCTGTGTTCCCTCCAAAAACCCTTTTCCAAAAAGCCCGCCTGATCCGATGGCAATTTTGGATTGGATGATTTGATACCCTGTCCCCGTGGGATCTTCCATGGGGTTTATAAATGTAAAGAGCCGCCGCTTCTGATACTCCTTAAGATTATTCCAAACCAACTGTCCAATAAAAGGGGAAAGCATTGCCGTAATAAGGGATGAATAAATAAGAAACCGGGAACGTAAACCAATGACAAAAAGCATGCTAACAAAAATAATTGAAACAGAGAGCGCCGTACCGAGATCAGGCTGTTTCAAAATAAGGACAAAAGGAACAAAAAGAAAACTGCCAGAAATAAGAAGCCGTTTGAGGTCCAGCCCCTTATTGGGATAATGATCTGAAAAATGTTTTGCCAAGGCAAACAAGAGCCCGATTTTGACCAATTCCGAAGGTTGGAAAGAAAAACCACCGAAGGTCAGCCAACGTCTTGCCCCCATGCCTGTACGCCCAATCAAAGGCACAAGAACAAGGAGAAACAATGTTATGCCGTAGATAGGATATGCAAAACGTGCCATTTCTCTGTAATCCACCCAAGCCATCACTAAAAAGATAATCCAACCGACGATAATCCAAGAAATTTGTTTGAGGTAAAAGGGCGTCTTACTTCTTTCAAGCGTCCCGCCTGTGACACTGTAGATTGAAAGCACACCAATTGCAAGAATCAAAAAAAGCACAACAAAAAGAAGTTTGTCGTAACGCGAAAGCATAGGCTGATTAGCCATGGTCGTTTTCCAATTCTTCTTTCGACAAGGGTTGTTTCTCCACATTTTCGGGCGGATCTAAGGCGGTCGTACCGGGTTCAAGTGCAGCTTCAATCACACGCAGGGCTAAAGGGGCGGCGGTAGCGCCCCCGTGTCCGCCATGTTCAGCCAAAACGACTATGGCAATTTTGGGTGCATCTAAGGGGGCAAAAGCCACAAACCAGGCGTGGTCGGCTAAATCCTCCGGGACTTCATCAAACTCGTGGGTTTCTCGCCCCACCACTTGGGCCGTACCCGTTTTGCCTGCGACGGAGAAAAAATCAGACCGCGCCTTTTTCCCTGTGCCCTGTTTTTCAGAAACCACGCCCGCCAAAGCCTTGCGAATCGCTTCAAAGGTCTTTTTTGAAATAGGAATTTTGTCCCCGACTGACGCAGGGGCCAAGGTGATTTCATCTGTGCTATGATTCCGGCTTTTTGTTAAGAGACGAGGGGTGTGCCAAATGCCATCTCCGGCCACAGCAGCAATCATGGCTGCCAATTGAAGCGGTGTCGTCGTTACAAAACCTTGTCCTATGGCTATAGAAAGCGTCTCTCCTGGATACCAAGGCTCATTAAAGTGTTTTCGCTTCCAAGCCCGTGTCGGAATAAGTCCACCCTTTTCGTAGGCCAAATCTATCCCTGTGGGTTTTCCCAAGTGAAAGAGTTTGGAAAATTTTGCGATATTGTCCACACCCACTTCACGTCCAAATTCATAATAATAGACATCGCAAGACTCGACGAGCGAACGATGCAGATCCACCTCACCGTGCCCCCACTTCTTCCAGTCCCTAAAATCCCGCTTACCAAAACGAACAAAGCCCCGACATTTTATTTTATCCTCTGCTTTAGCCACCGCAGTCTCCAAAATGGCTGCAGCAAGCACAATTTTAAAAGTCGAAGCCGGTGGATAGAGGCCGTGAATCACGCGATTTGTGAGGGGACGGTCTTTGTCTTTAATGAGACCTTGCCATACTTCGGAAGAAACCCCTCCCGACATCAGGTTCGGGTCAAAGGCCGGATGGCTCACCATGGCTAGAACATCGCCATTCGCAGGATCAAGCGCGACAATCGCACCGGGGCGATTGCCTAAGGCAATTTCCGCTTCCCTTTGAATTTTAAGATCCAAACTCAAAAAGATGTCATTTCCCTGCACAGGTAAAATTTCCTGAACCACTTGCTGCTCATGTCCTAAGGCATCCACCTCAATCTTTTTTTCTCCGGGCGTCCCTCGGAGTAGGGCATCATAGGATTGCTCTACGCCATACTGTCCGATAATGGTTCCACTTTTTACCGCTGCATAGGCTTCTTTTTTCAATTGGTCCTGCGTGATTTCACCAACATATCCAAGCAAATGAGCCGCAAGAGGACCGGAGACTGCATCCCTTTTAAATTCAGCCTCGATTTTAACGCCAGGTAATTCTAAACCATGCCCCTCAATTCGAGCCACTTCTCGCATACTTAAATCTTCTTTGATCTTGATGGGTGCGTAGGGGTCCCCCTTTTTTCTTTCTTCAATACGCACTAAGATTTCATCGGGACTCATCTCAACAATTTTTGAAAGACGGTGCAATACGCGTGTGCGATCCTGAATATCTGCAAGCACCAGATAAAGATTAAAGCTCGGGACATTATTCACCAGAAGGGCACCATGACGATCAAAGATCCGCCCACGGGGTGCCGGAGTCTCCACCACACGAAGCCGATTGTTTTCAGCAAGCCCCAGATAATAGGCACCCTTGGAAACCTGAAGATGCCATGCACGTAACAAGAGCAAGACCAATCCAGTCGCCAAGATCACAAAAAACCAATATATTTTACTTTCGAGTTCCCGGTTTTCTTCCTGGGGAAAGTATCGCCCCGCCATATGCAAAACTTTCTTTCTGACTGGATTTTTCCCAAACAATCAGAATGGCGATTATCGCCAGTAGGGTATTATAAATCGCCCGCAGGAGGATTTCTCCTGTGAGCACAGCGCCGAGATCCTCTAAAACAAATCCATGCAGAAAAAAAATCCCCACAAGATCATGAAGCAGGGAAAGCCCGACAAAAAAGATGACATAACTCTGAAGCGAAAAATGAAGAAAAGATTTTCCCAAACCCCCTGCAATTAAACCCACAACACCCTTGAGAAGCAGTGCAAGCCCCAAAACACCGCTGGAGAACAGATCAATCAGGCCACCCAATGCAAGCCCCCAAAGCCCTCCGACTTTCCGTCCCTGAGTCCAACCCACCACAAAAACAAAGACCAGGGCAATGTCAGGCTTGACTCCGGCAATTTTCACCTTCTCCAAGAGGATGCTTTGCACCGGGATCAGCATGAGAAAAATGAGAATTCGATAAGACCAATTCAATCCGGTTCCTTCCTTATTACGCGAATAAACACTTTTTATTGCTCGTCTTGAATGGAGAGGATAATCAAGACTTCTTCCACCTTGTTTAAATCAACCGCCACGGTGGTTTTGATCTTCAGGAACATTTCTCCGTCGTGTCGTTCAAGATCTTCAACACGTCCGATATTGAGTCCTTTAATAAAACTGCCTTCCATACCGGAGGTCACCAGGAGGTCTCCGACAGAAACCTTCGAATCATGTGATAGATATTTTAATTGCAATGAATCCGTATCCACGCCCTGAATAATGCCTTCATCCCGCGTACGTTGCACTCTTGCCCCAATCGCACTATTAAAATCCGAAACGAGTAAAACCTGGGCATATCTCGGGCCAGTATGGATGACCTTTCCGACAACACCCATCGGCGTGACAACCCCCATGTCCACCGCAATGCCGTCGACACTGCCCTTGTTAAGGATGATCGTATCAAACCACTGAGAAGGATCGCGGCCAATCACCTCGGCCGACACCATCTCGACATCAGCATGCTCCTTATACTCTAATAAAGCCTTGAGCCGCTCTGTCAAAATTTCTTTTTCCCGCAATCGGCTATTTTCCAAGGCCAGACGATCAATTCGATTTAGGAGGTTCACATTTTCTTCACGGACATCCATCAAATCAATATAGCCGTCCCAAATCTCAAAAATGCCATCAAAAAACCCATTGGAAACAATCTGGAGATAGTACACAGAGGTTCCAACAGGAAGACTCAGCAGTTTCAGGGGTTTTTTTTGTAACTCAGGAGAAAAAATAAAAACGACGATTGTCAGAAGAACAAGAAGGGTTGCGCCTTTTTTTGCAAAACTCGCGAGGTAGATCATCTTTAAAAACCTTACCGCGGACAGACACTCAGGAGACAAAAAGCCGAGACTGCGGTAGGCACGGGAAACAAAAAAGGCTTCTCCCCTTTTATGAAACGACTGTCAAAAGAAATTGCGCTCTTTATCTTCCAGAAGATTGTGAAGCGATCGCAATTTTTCGCAGCAGACTCAGCTGGTCCAATGCTTTTCCTGTACCAAGCACCACCGTGGTTAAGGGATTGTCCACCGTAATAATAGGCAGATTGGTCTCTTCGCGTACCCGCGTATCCAGACCACGCAAAAGGGCACCGCCTCCGGCCAAAACAATGCCATGATCAATGATATCTCCGGCTAATTCGGGGGGCGTATTTTCCAGGGCCACCCGAATGGCATTGATAATCACAGAAACCGGACCCGCCAAGGCTTCTCGGATTTCGCCATCTTCAATGACAAGGGTCTTCGGAATGCCAGAGATAAGATCCCGCCCCTTAATCATATAGGTGCGTTTCTCTTTCAAAGGATAGGCCGACCCCACCTCAAACTTGATTTGCTCCGCCATATGCTCACCAATGAGCAGATTATATTTTCGTTTGATGTAACTTGAGATGGCCTCATCCATTTTATCGCCCGCCGTTTTAACCGACTCTGAATAGACAATCCCCGCCAATGAAATGACCGCAATATCCGTTGTGCCCCCCCCGATATCAACGACCATATTTCCCGAAGGCTCCGAAATCGGCATGCCTGCCCCGATGGCTGCAGCAATGGGCTGTTCAATTAAATAAACCTCTCTTGCCCCCGCAAGCTCTGCGGAATCTCGTACTGCACGTTGTTCGACCTGCGTAATTTTTGAGGGAATACCGATAATCACCCGGGGTCGGACAAAAGTCGTACGATTGTGTGCCTTTCTGATGAAGTAACTTAACATCTTTTCAGCCACTTCAAAATCAGCAATCACACCATCACGCATGGGGCGAATGGCAATAATATTGCCCGGCGTTCGTCCAAACATCCGTTTAGCTTCGGTTCCGATGGCGACCACTTTTTCAGAGCGTCTCTCAATCGCAACAACAGAAGGTTCATTGATCACAATACCTTTACCGCGTGAATATACCAAGGTATTGGCTGTTCCCAGATCAATGGCCAGATCATTTGAAAACCACCCTAAGATACTACTGGTTAAACCCATCCGACCCTCACTCCACTTTCCATTTTTTCTTTATTTTTCATAGGTCTCTAAAACAGTATAATCGAGCACCTGCGTTTTGGCGAGTTCATCCCCCGCGCGACAGCCTTTTACATTGCCAATCAGCAACAAAGATTCAAACCCTGCCAGAGCTATCCCCAAAAGCCATCCGATGTAAGGAATTTGAAACAAGAGATAAGCACAACCCAAGGGCATGTTGCGAATAATGGATTCTTTGAAGGTAATTTCTCGTCCCATTTCCGGCACCATAACCTGGAGACCAATCATCTGTTTTCCAAGACTTCGGCCTCCGGCAAACCCATCCGCGATCAAAATATAAGAGAGCGCGGCCAAAAAGCTCACATCAAGCGGAATCTGCACAATGGCAGAAACGATCAGCAAATCCAAAAATTTTGCAATAAACCGATTGAGAATATTGGCTTTGGGTGAAACCGAGGGGATCTCGATCTCGTCTCCCGGAACGGTCAACACAGAAACCTTTCTTTTGGCATCCAGACTCAAGATGAGCAGATCCCTTTACAGACAAAAACTGAAGGTATTATAATCAGGTTTTTCCTTTTCTTTCAATAAAATAAACAGAATGACTTGAAGTAGCAGATACAATGAAAGACAAAAAAATCTCAGTTATTATCCCGCTCAGAAACGAAGCGAAAAATCTCCTACGATTTCTCGACGCGCTCCATCAACAGCCCATCGACGAAATCATTATTGTCGATGGCGGAAGCAGTGATGGCAGCGGCACCCTACTTCGAGCCTGGGCAAAAACCTCAAATAAATATACGCGTCGTATTACCCTAAATGCTCCAGCGGGCAGGGCTTCTCAAATGAATGCAGGTGCAAAAGAAGCCACAGGCAATATCCTGCTCTTTTTACACGCCGACACACAGCTTCCGCCCAATGGCATCGCACTTGTGTTGCAGATCCTGAAAAATAAAAACATATTTGGCGGCGCTTTCCGGCTTCACATTGATTCCAGACATCCCTTTATGCTTTGGGTAACGTGGCTTGCAAATCTGCGCTCTTTTTATTGGGCATTGCCTTACGGGGATCAAGCCATTTTTGTGCGCCGCGCTATTTTTGAAAAACTGGGTGGATATCCAAGACTTCCGCTGATGGAAGATGTTGCATTTGTACGACGATTAAAAGACACAGGGCGAATGCTTCTCCTCAAAGAAGCGGTCACGACCTCCGCGCGACGTTGGCAGCGACAGGGCTATTTTCTGAATAGTTTCAAAAACATGCTGATTCTGCTTTTCTATTTTTGCGGCGTCCCACCCCAGAGACTCGCCACATGGTATTATGCAAAGAAGTCAATCCAGCAGAGCAAATAATAATGTCCGAGCAGCAACAAGAAAAACGCATTGATCTTCCCATCTCCGGCATGACCTGTGCCTCTTGTGTGCGACGTGTGGAAAAAGGCCTCAAGGCAACTGAAGGGGTTCTCCATGCCACCGTGAATTTAGCCACAAAAAAAGCCACGATTCAAGTCAATGAAAAAGGGAGGCTGCCCGACTTACTCGCCTCTGTCCACAAAATGGGTTATGAAGTGAATCAGGAAGAAACGACCTTTCTAATCAGCGGAATGACCTGTGCCGCCTGTGTGAGACGCATTGAACGGGCCATCAAAAAAGCGCCCGGTGTGCTTGAGGCAAGCGTCAATCTCGCAACAGAAAAAGCAACAATCTCCTATATCGAAACCCTCACCGATCAGACAAAACTCAAAAACACCGTGCGCTCCGCAGGTTATGAAATAATAGAAACAGACACAACAGATGCTAAGCTGTGCGAAAAAGACCGAGAAGCCGCAATAGAAGCCACGCTAAAAAAGAAAGTGTCCGTGGCCGCATCGCTCACCCTTGCAATTTTTGCTGTCATGCATTTAGGCCCCCGTTTCGGACTCACTGAAAATCTGGGCCAAATGCTGCAATTTTTACTCGCGACCCCCGTGCAGTTTTGGGCAGGCTGGCCATTTTATCGCGGGGCTTTAGGGGCCGCCCGTCACCGCACAAGCGACATGAATACCCTCATCGCCGTGGGCACCTCCGCCGCCTATTTTTACAGCGTCGTCGCTGTCATTTTTCCAGAATCCCTGGCCTACGAAGGCATCGGCACGGCCGTATATTTTGATACATCGGCCGCAATCATCACACTCATTTTGCTCGGACGCCTGCTGGAGCATCGTGCAAAACGAAAAACCTCGGATGCCATCACAAAATTGATGGGCGTTCAAGCAAAGTCCGCACGCATTCTTCGAGAAGACGGCGAAGAGAATGAAATTCCTTTGGCCGAGGTCGTCGTGGGAAATCGTGTCGTCGTCAAACCCGGAGAAAAAGTTCCCGTAGACGGAGAAATAATCCAAGGATATTCCTCAGTCGATGAATCCATGATTACAGGGGAAAGCCTACCGACTGAAAAAGGCGTCGGAGATCCCGTCGTGGGTGGGACGATGAATCAAACAGGCCGTTTTGTCTTTGTCGCAAAACAAGTGGGTGCAGAGATGGCCCTTTCCCAAATTATTCGCATGGTTGAAGAAGCCCAGGGCAGCAAACCGCCCATCGCCAAATTGGCCGATAAAATTGCTTCCGTCTTTGTGCCTACCGTCATCGGCATTGCTTCGATTTCATTTTTGATCTGGTACTTCATCGGCCCCGAACCTGTTTTGACACACGCCCTTTTTACCGCTGTCGCTATTTTAATTGTCGCCTGCCCCTGCGCTTTGGGTTTGGCAACGCCCACGTCTATAATGGTCGGCATCAGTCGTGGTGCGGAAACAGGTATTTTGATTAAAAGTGGCGAAGCCCTGCAAAATGCCCATCAAATTACCGCGATTGTCTTCGACAAAACAGGCACACTCACCCACGGCAAACCTGTAGTAACAGACCTCATTTCACCTTCAGGCGATACAAAAAAACTGCTCTTTTTTGCAGCCAGCGCCGAAAAAAGCTCCGAGCATCCACTCGCCGAAGCCATCGTTAATCAAGCTAAAAAAGAGACAATGACCTTGGCCGACGCCACACACTTTGAAGCCCTGCCCGGCAAAGGTATCCGTGCAGAAATCGAAGGAAAAAACGTGAGACTCGGCACGGCACGATGGTTTAGGTCCGAAGGCATTCAAACAGCAGCACTCGAAAAAGAAGCAGAAAGACTTGCTGAATCCGGAAAAACACCCTTATTTGTCTCTCTGGATGCGAAAATGCTGGGCATCATCGCCGTAGCCGATACCGTCAAAAAAGAGGCAAAAGCAGTCGTCGCCTCCCTGCATAAAATCGGACTCAAAGTGCTTTTACTCACGGGCGATCAGAAAAAGACCGCGCAAGCCATCGCAAAATCCGTCGGCATTGATCAAATCATCGCCGAGGTGCTGCCCGATGAAAAGGCGGATCAAATTGCTCGACTTCAAAAAGAAGGACATCGTGTGGCCATGGTCGGCGACGGCATCAACGACGCACCCGCCTTGGCCCGTGCGGATGTCGGCATCGCCATCGGCACAGGAACCGATGTGGCCTTGGCCGCCGCCGACATGACCTTGGTGGGCGGCAAACTCACCGGCATCCCCACCGCCATTCGGCTCTCACGCGCCACCATTAAAAACATCAAAGAAAACCTTTTCTTTGCGTTTATCTACAATATCGTACTCATTCCCATCGCCGCAGGAGTACTCTATCCGCTGTGGGGCATCCGCCTCTCCCCTATTTTGGGCGCAGCCGCAATGGGCCTTTCTTCCGTCAGTGTGATAACAAATGCGCTAAGACTGCGGTCGTTTAAAGCGGATCACAACACCTAAGTTCTCCTAAAAAACACACAATCAGACGCTTTGCGGTAAAATTGAATCAATGATGCGATCAATCCGTGCACGGAACATCTTTCTCCCTTCCGTCATTCCGCTTATCTTTTAAGCCGGAATCCACATCATGCGAGTACTGGATTCCCGATGAGATCATTCGGGAATGACGCAAAAAGGGAGGAAGCATTCAGTGAATGTCTGCAATAAGGAGAAGAGTGATGATTGATGTGAAATATTTACTGATTTTGGCCTTTATTACCGTTTCAGTCGCTTGTACAAGTGAAGGCAGCACCGTGAATATGAAAGAAGAAAAAGCACCCAATATCATTCAAAAAACCTTTGATGTGACCATTCAACCGCAAATCAATTCCCTAAACAAAGCAAAAGCCCTGGAAGGCAAATTGAAAAAAATTGAAGAGGAGCGGCTCAAAATGATGGAGGATTTTGAGTGATAGTGCCCAAACGCCAGCCAAATTAAGCTGTCACGAAGACGCCGAGGGTATTCAGAATTCCGATAAGGAGTAGGCAATGCCCGTTCACGGCTACACTTTTTGAAGGGCGAATGGATAACGGGATAAGGAATGATCCATTTGCTCAGCTCGATAAAACAACATAAGCGCTGACACAGAATAATGAACACTCCCCCGAATGATCATGGGGACAAAGATCCCAAGTCCACCCAGGTGTCCGCCAACAAGGTTGCTTGTTTCAAGATCGTTTCGGTGGCCCTGCGCTGCTTATCCGGTGGGTATCCATATTTTCGCAGAATCCGTTTTACAATGACTTTCAACTTGGCGCGCACACTCTCCTTGACGGTCCAGTCGATAGAAGCATTCTTTTTGACCTTCTCAACCAGCTCTCGGGCAATCTCTCGGAGCTGCGCATCACCCATCACTTTGACGGCACTGTCATTCACTTCCAAGGCATCATAGAAGGCCAGTTCATCCTCCGTCATGCCAAGGCGACCCCCTCGACTGTCCGCCGCCTTAATTTCCTTGGCCAGGTTGATGAGCTCCTCTATAATCTCAGCCGCCGAAAGGAGTTTATTTTGATAGCGTTTGATGGCATTTTCCAGCATCTCCGATAAGGCTTTGCTCTGCACGATATTTTTTCGGGAACGGCTGCGAATTTCGTCATTCAGAATCTTTTTTAACAATTCGAGTGCGATATTTTTATGCGGCATCCCTCGAATTTCTGCCATGAATTCATCCGAAAGAATTGAAATGTCGGGTTTCTTGATGCCTGCTGCATCAAAAATATCAACAACCTGATCAGAAATGACCGCCTCATCCACCAATTGGCGAATGGCCGAATCAATCTGCTCCAAGTTTGTGCCATCGCCGCGTTCAAACTTAGCGAGCCGTGTTTTGACCGCCTGAAAAAAAGCCAGATCCTCTTTAATCACCATGGCACGCGCATCGGGCACAGCAAGGGCGAAGGCCTTGGCGAGTTGAGTCACTTCTTTAATAAAACGGTTCTTGCCCTCTTTCAAGCCGAGAATAAACTCTTCGGCTTCCAAAATAAGGCGCAGTTTGCCTGCGGTATCGGTCTCGAAATAACGCCGATAAACAAAGTCTGTTCCAGTGATGGCAAAAAGCTGGGTCACCACTTCAAACTTCTCCTGCATGGCACGAATGGCTTCATCGATGTCGAGCAGTGCTTTCCCCTGACCGCCACTCCGGGTATAGGTCGACAATGCCTTCTTTAGCTCAGAGGCAATCCCGATGTAGTCCACCACCAAGCCACCCGGTTTGTCTTTATAGACCCGGTTGACCCGTGCAATGGCCTGCATCAGGTTGTGTCCTTGCATCGGTTTATCCACATAAAGAGTATGCAAACAAGGCGCATCAAAACCCGTCAACCACATATCACACACAATCACCAACTTTAAGGGATCATTTGGGTCTTTGAGTCGTTCACCGATTGCCCTGCGTGATTTTTTGCTACGGATATGGGGCTGCATGGCCTGTGGATCAGCACTCGAACCGGTCATAATCACTTTGATGATGCCTTTGCCATCATCTGCATTATGCCACTCTGGTTTCAATGCGACGATGGCCCCATAAAGCGCCACACAGATACGCCGACTCATCGCCACAATCATGCTCTTGCCATCAAAAACCCGCTGTCGCT
>ENA-ORDP01001818-ORDP01001818.1-marine-sediment-metagenome-genome-assembly--contig:-NODE-1818-length-11109-cov-2.693233_pt1 | contig 11109 bp, 9 predicted proteins | sample MGYA00248627_ERZ508539 | MGnify/ENA primary metagenome ERZ508539 (study PRJEB26208, sample SAMN05571518) | marine sediment metagenome | biome: deep sea; feature: Hydrothermal vent; material... | reverse complement strand
AGCTCCTCCCATTCCTCCAAGTCCTGCCGTTAGTAAAAATTTACCGGCAAGGCTTCCATTAAAATATTTTCTACCACATTCAGCGAAAGTTTCATAAGTGCCTTGAAGGATTCCTTGAGTTCCGATATAAATCCAACTTCCGGCGGTCATCTGCCCAAACATTGTCAAACCCAGTTTTTCAAGTCTTCTAAACTCATCCCAATTTGCCCAATTAGGGACAAGCATTGCGTTTGAAATAAGTACACGGGGTGAATTTTCAGATGTCTTAAATATACCCACAGGCTTGCCGGATTGAATCAGCAACGTTTCATCATTCTCCAGATTTTTGAGTGAATTAATAATCGCTTCATAGCTCTCCCAATTTCTGGCGGCTTTTCCGTTGCCTCCATAAATAATTAATTCAGCGGGGTTTTCGGCTACATCCGGGTCTAAATTATTCATTAACATCCGCATAGCTGCTTCCTGGGTCCATCCTTTACAAGATAGTTTAGAACCATGCGGAGCTTTTATGTTAACTTTTTCATAAAATTGTAACATAATTAACCCTTAAAATGAATTTCCAAAATATTTTCATATTGATTTAGCATCGATCTATATAGCCACTTTTTTAGAAACCAAATCTTATCGATCCTATTTCTCAGATGCTTAACATTTTCGGTAATTTGATGCTTAAGTTTTATTCTTTCTTCTTTTGTAAGTTTTATAGTTTCGGAGTTACTTTCTAATTTATCTAATATTGAATTAAAAACTTTAATCTCCGAAAAATATTTTTTGTCTCCTTCAATTTGTTTTAATGTTTGGTTGCAAAATGTTTTTAATATTTTTCTTTCATTTTTATTAAATTCGAAATTATAATTTGTGAATAATTTTTTCATCTTTTCCCGTATAATTTTTTAATGATAATAATTGATCTCTCATGGTTTGGAAGCCGGGTTTAATTACATCGTAAATAAATTTCAATCTTTCTTTATAAGGAATGAAAGCGGACTTCATAGAATTCAAAGTAATTTTCTCAACATCATCCAGATTCAAATTAAAGTGTTCGATAGCGGTAAGGAATTCCTTGGTCATATTCGTATTGCTCATTAATCGATCATCAGTGTTAATGGTAACTCTAAATTTCTCTTTATAAAGCATACCGAACGGATGGTTTTCAATTTTATCTATCGAGCCGGTATGCACATTACTAAGTAGACAAATTTCCAACGGAATTCTTTTATCAAGTACATATTGTGCAAGATCTCCAAAACCAACTACATTATGATCATTATCGAGAGAGATATCTTCTACAAGATGAGTCGCATGTCCGATTCGATGTGCTCCGCACCATTGGATTGCCTGCCAGATTGATTCTTTACCAAAGGCTTCACCTGCATGAATAGTTATATTAAAATTTGCTCTTTGAATAAATTGAAATGCTTCAATATGTTTTTTAGGAGGATATCCACCTTCTTCCCCAGCCAAATCAAAACCGACCACGCCTTGATTTCTGAAATTAACGGCTAACTCTGCAATTTCGAGAGTATTCTTCATATTTCTCATACCGCATAGAATTAATCCATAACCTACTCCGAAATCTCTTTTCCCTTTTTCCAACCCTTCTAGAACCGCAGAAACTATATCTTCATAATACAAGCCTTTTGAAGTATGAAAAACCGGTGCAAACCTGGTTTCGACATAACAGACACCGTCGTTTTTCATATCTTCCATCATTTCATAAGCAACTCGTTGCAATGCCTCTTTTGTTTGCATTACGGCACAAGTATGCTCAAAGCCTTGAAGATATTCAACAAGATTACCTTTATTAGCTCCTCGAAAAAACCACTGTGCAAGCTCACCGGGATCTTTTGTCGGTAATTTATTATACTTCAGATCATTAGCAATATCGATAATGGTTCCCGGACGAATCCCACCGTCAAGATGGTCGTGGAGTAATACTTTCGGAACAGCTTTGATAATTTGTTTAGTAGTCAAAACAACCTCTCTTTTAGTTCCAAAAATATTCTTTTTAATCTGCAAAATCAATTTTAAGAACGATAGTAAAGAATGTTCAATTATTTAATTCAATTGAGTTTATAATTATCAGGTGTAAATAGATAATTATGAGTTGATTCTAAAAAGTACCGCAGTGTCATTTTGGACACATTTTCTTCGTTCGGTGTAAACTCCGTGAGAATCTCTAATCCATTGTAAAATAAGAAATTCTTCAGTTGCTTTGCTCCTTCGATATGGTTCTATTGAGCTTTTTAGAATGGACTCATTTATAATAATTAATATTATTTCTATATCAAATAATTTGTTCTTGACTATCGAAGGTTAAAATAGTAGTTTTGGAATAAGAAATTTAGATAATATTAGATAATAATAGGAGAAAAGATGCAGCGGTCAAAAATAATATTTGCTGTCCTAATATTCATGGGAATGGTATTTACAGGATTCCAATGCTCTTCGACTGAATTGACAAGTGCAAAGTTATACATACAGCAAAAGAATTATCCTAAGGCATTAGAATCGCTTCATAGAGAAGTTACTAAGAACCCTAAAAGTATAGAGGGCTATTATCTTTTAGGCGTTGTTTACGGAGTGAAAGAAGAATATAATAAGATGCTGGATGCTTTTAATAAGTCTTTGGGAATCGGTAAACAATATGCCAAAGATATATCGAACCAAAAAAAATATTATTGGGCACAATTATTCAACAGAGGTGTAAGTAATTATCAAAAAGGTAGGAGCACAACGAAGAAAGATTCAAGCAAATTGTTTTTAGATAAATCCGCTGAGGCTTTCAAAACAGCACTTAAACTGGAGCCTGATTCGGCAAGTACTTATAAAAATTTGGCATTTGTTTATATGAGTGCTCAAGAATACGATAATGCTATTGCTCCTTTGAAAAAATTAATTGAAAAGCAAAAGGAGCAAGATGGCTATAAATATTTAGGCGAAATTTATTTTAATAAGGCGAATAAATTGAAAGCTAAATATAAATCTTCAGGCAATATGCAAGATAGCTTACAATCGATGATTTACTACGAAGATGCTATTAAAGTTTTGCAAAAAGGACGTAAGTATTTTCCGCATAATTCCGATTTATTATTAATATTATCAAATTCTTATATCGGGGCACATAAATTGGATGTTGCTATTGATGCATTTAAAACCGGTGTTAAAGAACAACCTAATAATAAGTATTACAGGTATAATTACGGGGTGCTTTTATTAGGTGCTAAAAATTACCAGGCAGCCGTAAAACAATTTAAGAAAGCCATCGAAATCGATCCAAATTATCAAAACGCTATTTATAATTTAGCCGTTACCTATGTTAAATGGGGTAGCGGTTTAAGCCAAATACAAAACGAAAAAACCATAAAAAATCCGAATGCCAAAATTGATACTACGTATAAATATATATATAGAGAAGCGCTTCCTTATTTAGAAAAATCCGTTCGCCTTAAGGCTGATGACGCTACTTTGTGGGAGCTTCTAGGTAAAGTTTATACAATTCTTAATTATCAAAACAAGGCTAAAGCAGCTTATGATAAAGCAGATAAACTTAGTAGATAAAAATGTTTAATTTTATTAATTTTAAAATACAAAAAATAAGATGACTCAAAATATTCAAGGGCAAGGACAACAGATAAATATCGAATTAGGTGAAAAAGAAGCGGAGGGGATATATTCTAACCTCGCTATAATTACGCATTCACCCGCAGAGTTTATTATCGATTTTACTCGAGTTGTACCTGGTGTCCCTAAGGCGAAAGTACATGCTAGGATTATTACTACTCCACAGCATGCCAAATTGCTTTTGAAAGCATTAAAAGAAAATATTGAAAAATATGAAGCTAGATTCGGGGAAATTAATATTGAATCCCCACCAAATCAACATTTTGGATTTGTTCCGGTTGATAATAATGAAAAAGTGAATTAAATTATTCCCTTTACTTTGCACGCTATCTTTAAACTTTTCTATTTTTAATTATAAATAGCGGGGGAGCATTAAGGTTTCGTTTGATCCTATAAATTATATTTTAGGATTTTGTAATTAAATTTATATTAAATAGAAAGGTATGCTTTATGAAAAATTCATTATACGTTTTTGTTATTTTACTTTTTACCGTTTTGATGCTGAACAATACAAGTCATGCTCAGGCGACACAAGATACGGTGTTTTTACATCTTTCCATTCAGTGTTCTCATCTCGGTGCATTTCAGCTTTCACCGGATACGGTTGTTGAAGGTGAAATTTATACTATTTCTTCCTATACTTTACCATCAAATTATTCCAAAGTGCAGGGATTATATGACGCATTAGTCGGTACTCAATTCTATTTTGAAAATGGAGCTCTGAATCAGAATATTGATGTTTATTTTAATATTTCCGATATTGATTGTAGTTCAGGTTTTTATAATGTAGATCCGAATTCCAGTGCAAATTTTTTCTTTCATGCCGACTTTGCTGTTGATACAATCGTAAACGGTCAACCCGTTTTTGTTAAAGGTTCGTATTACTTCAAGAATGGCAAGCATGCGGTTTTGAAGATAAAACGTACAACTCAATTTAATAATTTTATTAAAAACACCGGCGTTGATATTAGCAAAACCTTAGAGTATGTGTATGTTTTAGCCACTGGAGGATTTACTAATTCGGGGATAACCACTACGGTAGATACCGATTATGTAACTGCAAAGATGAGCCATTTTTCATCTGTAGCCGGAGGGAATAAATCTTCACTTACCGGTATTAAGGATGAAAATAGTTACGTTGCTGATATACCTTCCGATTATGTATTAGAGCAAAATTATCCGAATCCATTTAATCCATCAACTACTATTGAATATGCCCTTCCCGTAAGATCATTTATTAAAATTAATGTTTATAATATTTTAGGCGTGAAAGTTGCTTCTTTAGTCAAAGGCTATAAAAGTGCCGGTATTCACTCGGTTACCTTTGATGCTAAAAATCTTTCATCGGGGCTTTATTTCTATGAGTTGAGATCGAATAATCTTATAAAAACTCGTAAGATGTTATTGCTTAAATAACTTTTTTCGTATTCAGTTCATATTGGTGGCTGTCTTTAAGGCATTATATCCGTCATTCCAATAAATGGGAGAATTGATGACAAAAACTTTTATAATCGATTGACAAACCGTGTTTTTTAAGACAGCTTTATATTATTTTAACTTAAATAAAGTTTTAGGTATGCACATGAAAAAAATGTCATTTTTTATCATAGCCTTTCTAATACTGAGTTTTTCTTTTTTGCGACTCGGCTGTTTAAATGTTCCAAATGATTTAGTTCTTCCACAATGGGATGTGGAGTTAAATGTTCCTTTAATTGATACTACTTATAAGCTAAGTGATATTATTAACATAAATAAAACTAGTTATATCTCTATCAGCCGGACATCTTCCAACGATAGTATTTATGTTATTCAATCGGATGATTATTCTCAAACGATAGGAATTTCTCAATTTGTACAAGCTTTAGATTCCACTTCGAAAAAAAATATAACTGTTCCGGCTCTTAACAACCAACAAACAACAATTTACCTGCAGTTCCCGAAAAACGCTCAATTAGATAGTGCAACTTTTCAAAGTGGTGAATTTAAATACCAAATGAAAAATACATCAGCGGTTGAGGTTACGGTTTTCCTAAAAATACCTGGTGTACACACACCAACCGGAACAACCTTGGAGATTCATAGAAAAATACCTCCTTCAGGTGTTATAAATTCAATAATAAATTTTGCTAATTACAAGTATAATCTTCCTTCTAATCAACCTCCGTTTTTTAAGAATAGCCTTCAAATAGTGCTGGAAGTTAAGGCAGCGGTTACATCAGGCACTAATATAGAAGTCAGTTTTTTCAGCAAGAATTTCTTTTTTAGTTCCGTCACCGGTTATTTACCTAAACAGTCTTTAGGGCAAAAAAGAGAATCATTTGCTCTCAATTTGGGTGATGCAGTTAATTATAGAGAGAAAGCTTTTTTGGGAACAGCAACCTTAAATCTGGAGGCTGATTATTTATCTCCTGTTTCAAATCCGTTTGATATTGGAATTAAAAATTTAAATATAATCGGAAAGCGAAAAGACGGTTCTACTTTTTATCTTAAAGATAGTACAGGAAATGCTAATTTAAATTATAGTTTTACCAACGGTAAATTAATGGCTTCGTTCAATCAGAATAACAGCAATATCACCGGTTTGATTTCATTTATTCCCGATTCTGTGGTGTTAATAGCCGAGTATATAATGAACCCCGACAATAAAACCGGTACTGCTACTTCACAGGATTCTATTAGGTTCAAATCAAATTTTAAAACAAATAGTTACCTGGCACTTAGGAAATCAAGCATAACAGATACTTCAGAAGTGAAACTGAGTTCTGATAGTCGAAAGCAAATTAGAAAAGCCAGGCGCGCCAATATTACCGTAGAAGTTCAAAACGGAATACCTATAACTACCTGGATGAAGATATCTCTCGTCGATTCGAATTACAATCCTTTATTTACAATTCGAAATCTAGCAAACGGAACCGATTCCTTATATTTTGCCGGTGCTGATGTAACATCAAGCGGGGATATATCGCAGCCTGTTACGACCAACAATAGTGTGGTGCTTGATTCTTTACAAGTAAATCAATTATCACATGCAGCACATGCAATATTTTCTTTTAGCATACGAACTAAAGACGCTTATAAAAATCCTCCTCCTTTAGTGAAAATCCGTCCGAGTGATAAAATTCATATCAGAGCATTTGGTGGAGTTAAATATCATTTGAATCCATCAGAAAAAAATTGAGAAAGAAGGTAATAAAATGAAAAAATACATAACAACATTAATTTTAATAATTTCTTTTTCTGTTTTAAACTATGCTCAATTCGGAACCTCAAGCGGTGTAGACGCGAGAAGTATGGGCATGGCAAAAACATATAATGCTACATCCGAAGGAGTATACTCAATTGGTATTAACCCGGCTAATTTGATGTTTATGAAGCATAGTGTTGAGATATCAACGGTACTTCCACTACCGTTTTTAACATTAAGAAGCGGTACTAATTTTGTCTCTATAGACGATATAAACTATTTTTTCGGAAGAGTTAACGGCAAGCCCCGCTACTTAAGTAATTCGGATAAAAAAAGGTTCGAGGATCTTTTCAAAAACGGTGGTTTCGTCTTAGCAAATTTGGGAATGAACTTGTTTTCTTTGAGTATAAATACGGGCAAGAATATAGGGGCTTTTGCTTTTTCCATTAACGATGTCGTATCGGCTCGTTTCGATTTTCCTAAAGCTTTAATCGAGATTGCTTTAACCGGTAATCCCATCGGAAAGGAGTATAATTTAAGCGATGCGAAAGCTAAAGCCTGGTGGATAAGAGATTATTCTTTTTCTTATGCTAAAAGCTTTAAAAACGTTTTACCGAATATTTTTGATAATTTTTCTGCCGGTGTTACTTTTAAATATGTTAACGGTTATGCTTATGTTGCTACCGATACGGTTAGTACAACATTTTCTACCAAAGCGGATGGAACGATAACCGGAAACGCCGGTTTTAGAGCCGTAACATCTTTTTCAAAAAATTTTGGCGTTAAGTACGATTTTCAGAATCAAACGACTGCAAATTCAAGTGGGTTTAGCCCTTTCCCTTCTCCGGCCGGTACCGGCTTTGGATTTGATTTAGGGCTTGCTGCATCTATGAATCATGTTTGGAGATTTGCTCTATCTGTGACCGACATCGGAAATATGAAATGGACTAATAATGACGCACAATTTACTGCTTCCGGTAAAATCAGTATAAACAATATTACGGATACGTCACAAACCAACGAATTAAAAAATAAAATTCAGGGAAAAAGCAGCAATCTTGTTGAATTTACTACCGATTTACCTACAGCTTTCAGGTTAGGAGTTTCTTATTATTTTGATCGATCGCATAATCTTATTCCCGGCACTTTATTATTAGCTTTTGGCTATAACCAGGGGTTTAATAATGCCCCGGGAAATAGCAAAAATCCGAGAATATCCTTCGGTGCAGAATGGAAGCCGGGGGATTGGATACCTTTTATAAGAACCGGAATTTCCTTTGGCGGTATATTTGGATTCCATTGGGGATTGGGATTGGGATTTGATGCAGGACCTTTGGAATTTAATTTTGCTACCTCCGATTTTCAAGCTGTTATTGCACCTAATTCAGCCAGGTATCTTTCGATTGCATTTGGTTCAAGATGGAAATTCTAAGCGCTATTGTCTGACTCTAATCAAATTTACAATAGCGCCGAAGAAAAATATTATATTTGCCGTCCAAGCTGTTAGAATTGGATTTAATGCTCCATTTTTCCCAAAAGCTTGGCTTATTTTCATGAATGCAAGATAGATAAACGTTACCAGTATATTTATTCCTATTTGTAATGCAAGTCCCCCTTTTCTTTTATTCGCTGATAATGGGAGCCCGAATAATAAAACTATTAAACTTGCAATAGGAAACGAATACCGTGAGTAATAATCAATCAAAGTACTGGTAGGGTCGATACCTGCACGTTTTTGGGTTTCAATTAACTTTTTTAATTCACCTAGATTCATCTCTTCCGGTTTTTGTTGTTTTGTATTAAGTTCTTGCGGAGTAAAATTTAGATTGGTTAAATCCATTTTTGTAAATTTTTCTTCTTTTTGCCCCTTATTATCTATAAAAATTCTTTTAATTCCGTTATATGCTATCCAGCTATGCTTATGCGAATTGTAAACCATCCTGGCAGCGTCAATTCTTGAAGTCATTTCCGTTAAATTGTTCTTATCGAAATTTTCAATACTTACCCGGTTAGCTTGTTTCTTAGAATTATCGAAAAAGTAGATATTCACAATTCTGGTTTTTGAATCCTGAAAAAACAGATTGCTTCCGGCAAAAATGAAACCCCTATTTAAATAGTTTCTCTCAATATTAAGTTTAGTTTTATTTGCCATAGGAACAATATAGCCTGAGAAATAAATCGAGAATGCACTAATAAAAATAGTTGTTACAACAAAAGGAGTCATAAATCGGTAAATACTGATACCGCTAGATTTAATTGCTGTAAGTTCATTTAGATTTGCCATTTTACCGACTGTGAAAAGAGCGCCGAACAAAACAGCAACCGGAGTCATTAATTTTATTATATCAGGGCTAAAAACAAGATAATAATTGAAAATTATATGCGCAGGAACCTTTTGATCGATAAAATCATCTAGGTTTTCCATCATATCGATTACCACAAATATTAATGTAAAGGCAAGTAAACCGAAAAGGATAGTCTGTAAAAATTGTTTTATTAAATATCTATCAAGAATTTTCATTTATCGAGTTTTCGTTTTCAAAATTACGCCATTGTTTAGGCACAAATTTTTTGAGAAATACAAAGTTTAATTTTACTGTTTCCTGGACTGTTTTTGTAGTTAATATTATACCGGCAATACCTAATAAAATATTAGCAGACCACATTCCCCAAAACGGGGATAATAAATCTCGATCCGCCAATTTTTCTCCACCGATCAGAAATGCCCAATAAAGTAAAAAGAAAAATAAACTAATGCTTGCAGCTGCACCAAATCCGCCTTTTTTAACCATAATACCTAGTGGTGCACCTATTAAAACAAATATTATACATGCTACCGGAATAGCATATTTTTTATGAACCTCGACCCAATATTGACTTATCTGATCATTGAGAGAGGCGACCATATAATAATTTGCCAAAACAATATTTTGTGCAGTTCTGACATTGTTTAATGCTCTTATGTAAACTAATTCTTTACTTTCTCTGCCGTGTGATGAGTAGTTGATGGGAGGTAGATTTGTATTAGGGATTTCATACAAATATCTATTAGTGGCATTATTGAGGGTGCGGATAGCTTTTCCTCTAATAACATCTAAGCTATCGATGATTTTTAACATGGCATGAGCGCTCAATTCCCTATCGCCTCTTGGAACACCTGGACCGGTTTGCTGGAATGTGAATTGTGAGGCATTCATTGCGATCCGATCTTTTGTAAAAATCATTTTTCTATAATAATTCGGATGCGCTAAATCAGATTCGTGTATCTGACCATCCCATAGATCCATAATTAATTTTGTTTGATCTTTTGAAAAGTATAACTTACCTTTTTTTGCCGTGACTATATCTAATTTCGTAGGATCAGAGTAATCATATATAAGAACATCCTTCAATGCATTTGTTTTTTTATTAATTCCTCTTACCAATATAGCGTAATTTGAAACCTCTTGGGAAAATACACCCGGCTCAAGTGATAGTGTCGGCTTCTTTCTGGAAATATCTTCCATTAATATTTTTGCCTGATGATTTGCATCAGGTAGAACATCATTATTAAAAAGAAGAAGAAGGTATCCGATTATAACACTCATTAATAAGGGCGAAAGCATCATCTTATATAAGCTGATACCGGATGATTTCATAACGGTAATTTCATTATTTTGCGACATCGTGCCAAATGCCATTAATGTCGCTATCAAAGTGGCCATCGGTACTACCAGCACAACCATCCACGCTAGGTTATATGCAACTAACTTCGCAATTACAAAAATAGATAATCCTTTTCCAACCAATCTATCGGCAAACTTCATCATAAATTGAAGAAGAAATATGAGCATTAAAGTAACTATCGAATATATAAAAGGCGCTACGTGATTCTTTAATATATATCTATATAATATCATGTATTTAATTTATAAAAGGGTTAATTGTTTAACAAGGTTATTACACACTTAATTTTGATAATACTGAATTTTAGCTGTACATGAGGTAACTTTATTAATCGAACACCTGTTAAAAGATTTTGTAATAATAAAAAATATTTTAAGTTTTTCTCAACATCGAATCACATAAAATAATTTTTGAGTGATTTATTGCTGTTTCCATATTAAAAGAGCTAAAAACAAAAATATGAATTACGATTTCAAATATTTATATTGTTGGTAGTTTATGGAATTATTTACTTAAATCATCAAACATTATTCAAGAATATAAATATATAACTTTTGGTAGAGAATTAATCTGTTATTGTTATACTATTAAAATAATAAAAAAAGGAGAGAAGTTTTGCAAGAAGTAATTAATTA
>ENA-ORDP01001817-ORDP01001817.1-marine-sediment-metagenome-genome-assembly--contig:-NODE-1817-length-11114-cov-2.900895_pt1 | contig 11114 bp, 12 predicted proteins | sample MGYA00248627_ERZ508539 | MGnify/ENA primary metagenome ERZ508539 (study PRJEB26208, sample SAMN05571518) | marine sediment metagenome | biome: deep sea; feature: Hydrothermal vent; material... | reverse complement strand
AGCCGCGCGCCACCCGGCATATTCCCGAGATGATCGCGCTGATCGCGGCGCTGATCGAAGCCGGTCACGCCTATGAGGCCGAGGGCCATGTGCTGTTCGACGTGCTTTCGTGGGACGATTACGGCGGGCTGTCGCGCAACAGGCGCGACGACATCATCGCCGGGGCGCGAATCGAGGTGGCGCCTTACAAGAAGGATGCCGCCGACTTCGTCTTGTGGAAGCCGTCCGAGAACGGCCTTCCCGGCTGGGACACCCCGTGGGGGCGCTGCCGTCCCGGCTGGCACCTGGAGTGCTCGGCCATGAGTTCAAAGTATCTGGGAAAAACGTTCGACATTCACGGCGGCGGCCAGGACCTGATTTTCCCCCACCACGAAAACGAAATCGCCCAGAGCGTCTGCGCCCACGCCCAGCCCCTCGCGCGCTACTGGCTGCACAACGGCTACCTGATGGCCGAAGGCGAAAAAATGTCCAAGTCCCTGGGCAACTTCTACACCGTGCATGAACTGCTGGAGGAATTCCCCGGCGAGGCCATACGCTTGGCGCTGCTCAAGACCCATTATCGCAAGCCTCTGGATTTCACCAAGGCGGGAATCGAGGAAGCAAAGCGGGAACTGGACAAGCTTTACATTGCGCTACGCAACGCCGCCGAGGCGGAGGCGGAACAGGTGGAAACGCCGTCTGAATTAATCGAGGCGTTGAACGACGACATCAACACGCCACTGGCTCTCTCCCATTTGCATGAAATGGCGGGCTTGTTGAACATGGCTGGCGATGACAAGTCCAAGGCCTTCGCCAAGGGACGCCTGTTATCTGCGGCGGCGTCCCTGGGATTGTTGCAACAGGACCCGGAAGAGTGGTTCCGCTGGCAACCCAAGGACGCTGAGTCCCTCGGCGAAACCGAAATCGAAGCGCTTATCGCAAAGCGCGAAGAGGCCCGCGCCAACAAGGACTTCGCCTTGTCCGACCGCATTCGCGGCCAACTGGCGGAAAAGGGAATCGTGCTGGAGGACGGCCCGCAAGGAACAACCTGGCGGAGGGGCTAATCAAAAAAATAGACCATGGGGATGGAGATTTTTGAATCGCCCTTGTTGACCTTGACGGCGGCGTCCTCGAAGTCGGGAGGACCGAAGAAAATCCCGGCGCCGTTGCTGAAGCCGTAACCTTCCAGGGGAATGCCGAAAAGACCTTGATCGAATTCACGGTTGCCGTTTTCGTCGTGAAAAATCGCCAGGGCGTACTCTCCCGGCTCCAACCCGCCGAATACCGCCTCGACGTTTTTGTCCTTAACGGGCAATATAATATCCTTGACCATGCTTTCCTTGCCGAGAAAGGTTTTGGGGTCCGAATAGATGGCGAAGTGCACGTTTCCGTCGCTGGAGCGCAGGTTCTTGACGTCAACCCGAAGCTCGGCGGCCAAGGCGTTCGAGGCAAGCCCGGCAAAGAAAATAAATGTAAGAAAGATCGAATGTCGCCGCATCATGGCCATAAAATGATGCATATTATTGAAAAGTCAAACGCGGATGTTCAGGTAGTAGCCGCGGCGCGCGTCCTGGTTTAGGGGTTGACCCGAAGCCATGGCGTTATTAAGCCGCATGAGGCCTTTTTTTTCCTCCGGCGAGCTTGCCTGTTGGAACGTCTGAGCGCGAATCTTGGCCTCGCCGGCTGTCCTGAGGTTGCCGGAATTGTGGTTCAATTGGGTGAGGGCTTGGCTGATCGTGCTCGATGCGTTTGTCATGAAGCGCATGATAAACGGCAAAGGTTAATGGATTCTCAAAAGCGGAAATAAATAGAAAATTCTTCTTTAGGATGGGAAAGTACGTCATCGTGTACTAGTTTTTCAAAATAAACTGGGAATTCATTATAATGCGCGTTCAGTCGCGGCTTAATCGCGTTCCGCCTCAAACGGCTAACTTCCTTCCGTTTGGCATAAACGGCCGACGATTCATGGGTATGAATTGTGGTTAAATATAGAGAGGACGAAATGAAGGAAGGGAAAGGGCTCAAGCCGGATATTCCAGTTCCCGGCTTGGATGGAATTGGGGAAAAGACCTTCCTTGGCTGGGGGCGGCTTTCCACGCGCGCGCTTCTTTTTTTCCTTTTCGGCGTTTTCGCCATGATCGCGTCGATCGGGGGGCTTTACGTCGCCGATGAAAGGCTCTCAACGGTCCATAAGCAGCTTGAGCAAGCCAAGGCCCTGGAAGAATTGGTGGTGTCGGTTGAGAAAAGCAACTTGCGAATACGCATCAATGAAAAAAACTACCTTCTGCATAAAAACGCGAAATACATCGATAGCCATAAGTTGAGCATTAACCTGCTCTCCGAGGTGCTTAACACACTTTACACCCACCCCGCCGCGGCCCCGGTTAAGGAGCACATCACCACCATTAACGAAGGCCTCGCGCAATACGCTTTGGAGTTCCAAAACACCGTTTCCGCGCAAATAATAAGTGGAAAGTCCAGCGTTTTTTCTAAAAAGCTTGTTGAATCCATGCGCGAAATCGAGACCAGGGTCGCCGCATTCAAAACGAAGCATCTGAAAAATTACTTAGCGGCCATTAAGGGAAGCGAGAAAGATTTTGTTAAAAGCGGCGCCATGAAGGATTTGGTGAAGCTTAACAAGGACATTGACGGGTTCTCGATTTTTCTCTCTTCAACCAAGTTGAAGGAAGAAAAAAAGCTCCTGATCATGAACCTGATAAAGGCCTATCAGGGGAATCTCGCTCAATTCGCAAAAAGCAGGCTGAAACGAAAAAGGGAGGTCGGCCGCCTCGATGATATCTTCGCCTATATCGCTCCCAGCGTGAACGGGCTCGCTTCCTTCGCCAAGAGCAATCTTGTCAAAATGGGCAATGATGAGCGGCAACTTCGCAAGCTCTACCGCATAACGCTGCCGGCCGGCGGCGCGGCCATATTGATAGCGGTCATGCTGTTCGGCCTCGTCATGATGCGCTCCATCGCGGATCCCGTCAGGGACGTTTCCCAAGCGGCCAAGAGACTGGCCGCGGGAGATGAGAACATTTTTTTTCCGGCGCTCGGCAATAAGGACGAGATGGGCGACATCGCCCGCGCCCTGTTCCTGCTGAAGAACAAGTTTTTCGCCCTTTCGCGCAATGAGGACTTGGCCCGCAATAAGGATATGGGGGGCGAAGACACTGCCGGCGATGTGGCGCGTCTCAACTCTGAATTGGAGGCGGCCAACGAAAAGGTCAAGAAGGGCGAGGCCGCAATGGCCGAGGCCACCCAGCTTCGTATTGATCTGGAGGCCTTGAAGTCAGGGGAAGCGGCGCCGTCCGGGCTTGGCGGCGGCGATGAAGCGTCCAATGAGATTGAGCAACTGCGCCAGGATCTGGCGGCCGCGCACGAGGATGTCATGAAGGGCGAGGCCGCAATCGCCGAGGTGAGCCAGCTACGCGCGGACATGGACGCCTTGAAGTCTCAGGAGAACGAGAGCGCCCAGAAGGCCGCCCAGGAAGCCGCCCAGGAAGCCGCCCAGGAAGCCGCCAAGGAGGTCGAACAACTGCGCCGTGAGCTTGAGGAAGCCAAGATGGGTCTGGCCAAGGGCGAGGCCGCAGCCGCCGAGGCGGGCCAGCTTCGAATAGATATGGAGGCCATGAAGTCCTCTGCCGACGACGGCTCGGAGGCAGCGCAAGAGATTACTCAATTGCGCTTTGAGTTGGATGAAACCAAGAAAGAAATGGCCAAGGGCGAGGCGGCGTTGATCGAGGCGGCGCTGTTGCGCATCGACCTGGATTCAACCAAGGCGGAGTTGGAAAAAGCCACTGATGAGTTGACGATGCTGGCGGAGGCCGATGACGTTGCCGCCGCTTCCGCCATGGACCTCGCCGTACGCTCCGATCAGACATCCGAGCAGCTTGGGGAGTTGATCCCGCAAGAGGCCCTGTCTGGACAAATCACCACGGCCAGCCAACAATTGGCCAAGTCCTCCCAAGTGGTTTCCGCGGCGGCTTATGAAGCCGAAAGGACCGGCATCATGATTAAGGGGCTTGTCGAGGCGACCGCCAAGGTTGAGGAAGTGGCCGCCCTTCTGGCCAGCATTGTCGGCCAAACTGACTTCCTGGCGCCGCCGCCGGGGGTCGCCGGAGAGGACGCCGACAGCAGCCTTGTGGTGTTGACGGCCGATTACAAGAAGGCCTCCGGCCAAGAGATTTCCGTTTCCAACGATGAAGACATCGGCCAGCGTTTCGACGCCATTCGCGCCGCCACGAACCAAGCGGCATGGAACATAAAGGACATCGCCGGCATCATCCAGGAGGTCAAGCAAGTCGCCTCCGAAATCGCCTCCAATTCCTCCGCCGAGGCTCTGGAAATCACCAACAATTTGTTGGAGCAGTCGGAGAATTTGCGGGGAATGCTCGACACCCTCGTCACTAAAATTCAAGGGCCGCCGCAGACCGAAGCTTAGCCGCCGATCACTCGTAAAGGACGGCGACGCCGGGCAGCTCCTTGCCCTCAAGCCATTGCAGGAAGGCTCCCCCGGCGGTGGAGACGTAGCTCATGGAGCCGCTCGCCCCGGCGTTGGCCAGCGCCGCCAAGGTGTCGCCGCCGCCGGCGATGCTGTTGAGGCCGTCGTTCGCGGTCATGCGGGCGACTGCCCGGGCGTTGGTGCCGGCGTCGAAAGGCGGTGTCTCGAAGGCGCCCAAAGGTCCGTTCCAGACAACGGTTTTGAAGCGCGACAAACGCATGGACAGCTCGCCGACCGTGGCCGGACCCACATCCAGAATCATGGCGTCGCCGGCGACGTCCTCAACCGGCGTCGTTTCGCATTCGGCGCCGGCGATCAATTCCGGGGCCGTCACGGCGTCCTTGGGCAGCATGATTTCGCATCCCTTGTCCTCGGCCGATTCCATGATGGCGCGCGCGGCGTCCGCCATATCGCGTTCGCACAAGGACTTCCCCACATTGAATCCCTTGGCGTGCAGGAAGGTGTTGGCCATGCCGCCGCCGAGGAACAGCAGGTTCATCTTGCCGGTCAGGTTTTCCAGAACGCCCAACTTGGTTGAAATCTTGGATCCGCCGACCAGCGCCGCCACCGGCCGCTGGGGATTGCCGAGCGCCTTGGCCAGTGCGCTCACTTCCGACTGCATCAGGCGCCCGGCGACGGAAGGCAGCAGGCGGGCGATGGTTTCGATGGAGGCGTGGGAGCGGTGGGCGCAGGAAAAAGCGTCGCCCACATAAATATCGCCGAAGGCGGCCAGCCCGCCGGCGAACCCCGCCGCGTTCATCTCCTCGCCGGGATGAAAACGCAGGTTCTCCAGCAAGGCCACATTGCCCTTGGGCATGCAGGAAAGGGCAAATTCCACCTTGGCTCCGACGCAATCCTCGATAAAAGTCACCGGGCGGTCGAGGACCTTGCTCAACTCCTCGGCGACGGGACGCAAACTCATGGACTCAACGAAGGTCCCTTGGGGGCGGCCCATGTGCGAGATGACGATAACCGTGGCGTCCTTGTCGATGAGCTCTTTCATGGTGGGCGCGGCGCGGACGAGACGGGTGTTGTCGGTAATCCTGCCGTCCTTCATGGGAGCGTTGAGGTCGCAGCGCACGAGAACCCGCTTTCCGGAAACGTCAAGATCGTCGATTGTCTTGAATTTTCTCATTTCATGCCCGCCGCGCCGTCCCTCAGGTCATTTAAGATTCGTTTTCGGCCTGGACTTGGCCGCGGGCGATTTTAAGTTGAGTTTCCAACTCTTCGCGCAGTTGGTCTTCGGTCACAGCCACGTTTTTGTCGGCGAAGTCGGCCATTACCTTTCTGACCACGTCGTTGACGCCCGGCTCTTCCAAATCGGAGATGATCACCTCGGTGGCGTAGGCCCCCGCCGCATCGCCTTCCAGGCCCATCTTTTCCGCCGCCCATAGGCCGACCAGTTTGTTGCGCCGCGCCTCGGCCTTAAACTCCAGCTCTTGTTTATGGGCGTGACTGACTTCGTGGACCTTGCTTTTTTGCTTCATGGACATTGGGACGGACTCCTGGTCGCTGATGGTTTCGAGTGGAAAGGGATCATAACGCATACGGTTTGAAAACAACGTTGTCTTCTTTAATATATCCTCCGGTAAAAGGAAAACATCATATGTCCGCACGCGTAGGATTTCCCCATTATTCGCTCAATTGACAAATTGACGGCGCGGCTCAGGCTCCCATGTGTGGGCATTTTAGCCGCCGGGCTTCTCCTGCCTGCTCATCCGTCTTTCGCCGCTTCCGGCTGTCCCAGCGGCCTGCCGCCCGCCAAGCTGACGATGAGCGTGGATTCAGGGAGCGTCGCCATCGACAACGGCCGCGGCCATGCCGAGCTCAAGCGCATTAAACGCAGGACCGGCGCCGCGGCGCCCAGCGGCCAATGGGACTTGCTGGGACTCACCGTCGCCGAGTTCAAGTTCAATATGCGCGTCAACGTCCTGCTGTATCCCTTGCCGGACGGCCGTTATTGCGCGACGCCTCAGTCCGTGGCGTCCAGCGTCGGTTACCCTGATTTCACCATCTACATTGGCCGCAAACACAAGTTAGGCACGTGCCAGCACCGCGTCATCCGCGCCCATGAAGAAACCCATGTGGCGCTTTATAGGAGAAACCTGCAACGCTACGCGCCGCTTCTGAGAAGGAGGTTGGAAATCGCCGTCCGTCAGTTTCAGCCGCTCATCGCGCCTTCGAAAAATGAGGGGACGGAGAGGGTGAAAAATCGTCTGAAGATCAAAATCGATCCGTTGATCAAGGAAATGCAGCGCAACGCCGACGCCGAGAACGCCCTCATCGACACCAGGGAGTCCTACCGGACGATCCGTAGAAGCTGCCGGAACTGGTAATATCCATTCAAGAAACCGCTAACCGTGCTATCCTTTCCGCCATATTTTTATGTGGAGGCCATATTTTTGAGAATTATATACTTGACTCCCTTGTCCGGATAAGGTGGTTATCTACCTAGTAATTAGGGAGCCTGTCATGAGCCGTTCAACGATCAGCGTTTTCGAACTCTCTAAGCTATACCCGGACGAAGAGGCTGCACGAGCCTATATGGAAAGTCGCCGCTGGCCAAATGGTATTGTTTGCCCCACTTGTGAAGAGGCTAAACGGATCACGCCACGCAAGGCAGGCTTCTACCGCTGCAACGCCTGCAAGAAGGATTTTACAGTCCGCACGGGGACGATCTTCGGTCGCTCTCACGTTCCGTTGCACAAGTGGATTTACGCGATATATTTCCTCATGACCGCTCGCAAGGGGATTTCGAGCCTTCAATTAAGCAAGGAGATCGGTGTTACCCAAAAGACCGCTTGGTTTATGTTCCACCGCATCCGTGAGGCTTGCGGCAACGACCTCACTTCTTTGCGCGGCATCGTCGAGATTGACGAAACCTATATCGGCGGCAAAGAAAAGAACAAGCATCCCAATAAGAAACTCCGCGCCGGGCGTGGGGCCGTTGGCAAAACCCCCGTCATTGGAATGCGTGAGCGCGGCGGGCGCACCAAGGCGAAGCCTATTGCCAGGACAGACACCGGCGCTATTCATGCAGCAATCCTTGAGCATGCCGAGACGGGCTCCCTGATTTATACCGATGAGCACGGTGGCTATCAGGGAATTGGCGGCATCTTCTATGGCCATGAGACCATCAACCACGGATTGGGCGAGCATGTTCGTAATGGCGTGAGCACCAATGGGATTGAGAGCGTTTGGGCGGTCCTAAAGCGCGGGCTGCATGGCGTTTATCATCATGCTAGCGAGAAGCATCTTGCCCGGTATGTGAATGAGTTTACATTCCGCTTAAATGACGGCGGCGTGAAGAGGCACGCTTTGAAACGCCTCGCAAGCTTAGTAACGGCATCCTTCAGGTGCCGCATCACCTACAAGGAGTTGACGGCATGAGTGGCGGTCTGACGGCTCTCAACAAGATCACCGATACCATCCTCAACTACAATCCCACGGAACAGGGCGTCAAGAAACGGGGCGCGGAATCCGCCGGCTCATACACACTGCACCTTTCGGACGCCTTTTCGTGGCTTGAAGAACGTGACGAAAATTCGGTCCACGCAATCGTGACAGACCCGCCCTACGGGCTCAAGGAATACACGGATATTGAGAAGGCGAAACTACGCAAGGGGCGAGGTGGGGTCTGGCGCGTTCCTCCATCATTCGACGGCTGCAAGAGAAGTCCAGTCCCTCGCTTCACGGTCCTTACTGAGACGGACATAGCCGCGCTTCGCGCATTTTTTGAGAAGTTTGCCAAGCAAGCAATTCGCGTTCTAGTGCCCGGCGGTCATGTCATAATCGCAACCAATCCATTGCTTTCGCAGTACGTCTATATCCCAGTTATGGAGGCGGGCTTCGAGAAGCGTGGTGAAATCATCCGTCTGGTCCAGACACTACGTGGCGGCGACCGCCCAAAGAACGCCCACAAGGAGTTCACTGGCGTTTCTGTGATGCCACGCTCTGGCTGGGAACCGTGGGGCCTTTTCCGTAAGCCGTGCGAGGGCCGAGTCCAAGACAATCTCCGCAAGTGGAGCACCGGCGGCTTGCGTCGGGTGTCCGGTGAAGGCCCGTTCCTTGATGTGATCCGGTCATCGGTTGCACGAGGCGAGGAAAGGAAAATAGCGCCACACCCGTCGCTGAAACCACAAGCCTTCATGAGGCAAGTTGTCCGTGCAGCGCTGCCTTTGGGAAAGGGTGTTGTCCTCGATCCATTCATGGGGGCTGGGTCGACGATAGCTGCCGCATTGGCTGTTGGTTACACAAGCATAGGAATTGAGCACGATAAGACCTATTTCCAAACCGCCGAGAAGGCTGTACCATCTCTTGCCGAGATGAAGGTAAAGGGCGCATTATCGCTGGTAAGTTCGGTTGGGGGTGAAGGTGGAGCTACCGAAAGACCTAAAACCAATTCACATCGAAAAGGCCGTTGAGTATGTCGAAAAGGAAACTTCCGAACTCGTCGATATATACCTGGAACAGGCCAACATCTTTAGCGCCATTGTTGGAATTTTCGGCACCAAGGGTCTTCATTCTTTCAGCCCCTATAAGAAGCACAAGCACCCAGACATAGCGGCGCAGAGATTCCCGGACCTGGTCACTAGGCGGGCGACTCAAACCGCCGCCGGAATACGCCTTAGAGTCCAAAGGCAGTATGCGGCCTTGGGCTATCCAATCGCACTACGATCACCCAGGCTGGTACGTAGTCTGGCGCTATTTGGTCGACCCTACGGAAACTTATAAGCTCGGACGGCCTGTGATCATCTGGCGCGTGGACGTTGTTTTCCTATCCAAGGATGATTGGAAGTATGAAAAAAGTAGCGCGGGGGCCATGGGGGGCGGTCGGACGCATACCTTCGGCGTCAAGAAACCTGCAACAAAACTACGCGGTTCCGCTGTTTACTCTCTTCCCGGAATAGCGATTAAGAACGGCAAGCCAGTTATGGTCTAAGGGAGTCAAGTATATAATTCCCATATTTTTTGTGTGGAGGAATGCCCGATGACCGCATTCAATCTGCAAGTCATGATCGCTTCCGAGATGGTGCGCGTGCTGGGGAACGCGCGCAACGTCGACGCCCTTTCCGTCCGCCGCCCCGGCGGCGCCCTCAGGTATCTCCGGCAAAAGGCGGCGTTGGAAAGCAGTTCCGAATTCAGCCAAAAGGACAGAATGGCCGCCGAGTCGTTGGCGCTAAAATTGTTTTTCTTCGTCTTCTGGGGCGAGACGCTGGACGTCAAGTGCGGCGAAAACGGCGCCGTCACCTTCTGCGAGACGAAAACAAGCCATTGCAGCGCCGCCGACTGTTGCGGCCCCTTGCCGGTGTGGCAGGACTGGCTGGAAGAGAACGAGCCCGGAAAGCATCCCGCGCCCGGGCATTAAGGGCCGCCTTGATCGCCGTCCTTGGGCGGAGTGTCCTTGGGTTTATCGAATATGCCCATGTTGGCGACCAAATAGATTCCGCCGATCACGGAGACCGCAAACAATAATATTCCGGTCCACGCCATGAATTTTCCTTTCTTGAATACGGCAGCGCCGACGCTACACTACCTCACCCGCCGCCACAGTCCTAAGCCGTTTTTCTCATGATCCGAGTCACGCCACGCATCTCTATCGACGACAACGAGGTCAGCGAAAGCTTCATCCGCGCTTCCGGGCCGGGCGGGCAGAACGTCAACAAGGTCTCCACCGCCGTGCAGCTCAGGTTCGACGCCGCCAACTCGCCGGCGCTGAGCGTCGGCGCGTTTCGGCGCTTGCGGCGTTTGGCGGGCAGGCGCATGACCCGGGACGGCGTGTTGATCATCGAGGCCAGGAACTTCCGCACCCGCGAGAGCAACCGCCGGGACGCGCGCGACCGCTTGCTCCGCCTGATCCGCAAGGCGGCCCTGTCGCCCAGGATCCGGCGCAAGACAAAATCGCCGCTGAGGGCCAAGGAGCGCCGCCTTGAAACCAAAAGGCGCCGCGCCCAAACCAAAACCCGCCGCGGGACCGTTCGCGGTTTTGATGTCTAATGCCAAGGACTCTTGGTATATGTCTGATCCAGAGTACTAGGATTGCTTCATGACGGATTGGCCATTGCTTTTATTCCTCGCTTGCGGCGGCGCGTTGATTTTGCTCATCGGCCTGCTGAACATCACGGATTTGGATTCCTTCTTCGCGGCGCTGGCCACGGCGATCGACGGGGCGGCCGGCTTGTCCGACTTGATCATGGGCTGGATCGACGCTCTGACCGAAGGCGCGCCGGAGGTCCCCCCAGAAGCGCCCCCCGCAACCGGGATGGACGAAGAAGGGATGATGCTGGAGGAAGCGAAGTAACGCTTTTTAAGACAGGTCTTTTATGCGTTTCGCGCCGATCAACGCGGCGGCCCCCAGAAACAGCGAGGCGGCGACGTTGTAGGTGGCCATGGAGACGCCAAAAAACGTCCAGTCCACCTCGTCGCAAGGCTTCGGCGGCTTGGACGTCAGTTGCCGGGTCATCTGCTCCAGGGTGATTTCCGAGGGCAGGGTTCCGCCGCATCCCGTGGCCGCCTTCCACCAGTGCTGCTCCACGCCCACGTGATAGAAGGCGATGCCGGCGCCGGCCAGGAAGACCAAACCGCTGACGGCGACCACCGCCGCCCGTCCGGCCCCCCGGGGGAAACCCAA
>ENA-ORDP01001816-ORDP01001816.1-marine-sediment-metagenome-genome-assembly--contig:-NODE-1816-length-11115-cov-5.105967_pt1 | contig 11115 bp, 11 predicted proteins | sample MGYA00248627_ERZ508539 | MGnify/ENA primary metagenome ERZ508539 (study PRJEB26208, sample SAMN05571518) | marine sediment metagenome | biome: deep sea; feature: Hydrothermal vent; material... | reverse complement strand
ATTTAAATTTTAAAAAAACATGATATCACCACCCTCCCTGAAAAAGGGAGACGCCATCGGGCTGGTGGCTCCGGCTCGGAAAATTAGCGAACAGCAGCTGAACAAAGCGATAGCCATCATCGAAAAACGGGGTTACAAAGTGGTAAAAGGCAAGTATCTTTTTGCTTCAGAAAACCAGTTTGCCGGTAACGATGTGCAACGAGCCGATGACCTGCAACAAATGCTGGAAAACCCGAAGGTGAAAGCTGTTTTTGCCGTTCGTGGTGGCTACGGAAGTGTGCGTATTGTGGATAAGATAGATTTTCATCCATTGTTGAAAAACCCCAAATGGCTGGCCGGTTACAGTGATTTCACTGTGTTTCACAACCAATTGATAAACATTGGAATACTGAGCCTGCACGCCACCATGCCGTTGAATTTTGCAGACAATACCCCGGAGGCGCTTGATTCGCTTTTTGAGACGTTGGAAGGAGAGAAACCGCATTACCAATTTGCTTCGCATCCGCTTAACCGGAAAGGGAAAGCAGGTGGAATGCTGGTTGGTGGAAACCTGTCGGTTTTGTACAGTCTGATGGGAAGTCGCTCGTTCCCGAATCCGGCAGGGAAGGTTTTGTTTTTGGAAGATTTGGATGAATATCTTTATCATATCGACCGTATGATGATGGCGCTGAAACGAGCCGGTGTGCTAAAGAATCTGGCAGGGCTTCTCGTTGGTGGTATGACCAAAATGAATGACAACACTGTCCCTTTCGGGAAAACCGCCGAAGAGATCATCCGCGAAAGCGTGGAAGAATATAGTTTTCCGGTGGCATTTGGTTTTGCAGCAGGACATTTTGCCGACAACCGGACACTGATTATGGGAGCGGAGATGTGTCTGGAAGTGGGAGATATTCTTTCGGGAATTGATTTCCTGTAAATCATAAAATCATCCGGTCACTATAATGTAACTGGAAATATTTGGTATGACCACCACGACACTTACATTTCAGTTTTACTACGCTTTTTTTAACGTAAAAGAGAAGGTCGTTCCTTTGTCGGGCTTGCTGCGAACAGTAATACTTTGCCGGTGGGCTTCGATGATGTGTTTTACGATGGCCAGGCCGAGACCGGTACCTCCTTTTTCACGTGAACGGCTTTTGTCCACACGATAAAAACGCTCGAAAATACGTGGGAGGCTCTCCTCCGAAATGCCTATTCCGTTGTCACTCACCTCCACAAGTATATTGTCGTGAAAATCGTAAAAGGAGATGATAATTCTTCCGGCATTTAGCCTGCTGTAGTTGATAGCATTGTCCACGAGGTTGATGAGTACCTGCCGAATACGTGTTTTGTCAGCCAAAACATTTATGCGGCTGTTTTCTGCCTCTTTAATAATAATCTGAGTGTCGTTTCTATCAGCTTTAACTTCCAGAAATTCATGTATTTCACGGCAAAGTTCATTAATATTAAAAACCGTTTCATTAAGGTTCATAACCCCGGATTCAAATTTTGAAATTTCTTCGAGATCCTGAACAATGGCGATCATTCTGTCCACGCTCTTTGCCGTCTTTTCCAAGAATTTTTTGTTAATTGTTTTGTCTTTCAGTCCACCATCGAGCAGGGTGAGGATATAACCCTGAATATTGAAAATAGGTGTCTTCAGTTCATGTGAAACATTGCCGAGAAACTCCCTGCGGTAATCTGCCATTTTTTGTAGTTCATCGATTTTTTGCTGTTGTGTATCGTGCCATTCCAATACTACCTGGTTCACCATTCCCAAAATATCGTTCGGGTTTTTGTCTGCATGTTGTCCGCGTTTTACTTCATGCCATTTCCCGATGGTTTTGTATATTATTTTCAGGCGGTTATAGATAAATCGGTTCAGAGAATAATAGACTGAAAGATAAGAAGCGACAAAAATCAGAAGGCTGCCGGCAACAATATGAACCAGCTGAAAAGATACTCCAAAATAAACCAAACCGAAGTCCAAAGCCACGAAAACCAGCATGATAACGCCTGCGTTCAGCAAAGCCACATTTCGGGGAGCGTGTTTCATGGTTTATTCTTCAAATTTATACCCCACACCTTTAATCGTTTTAATATTATCCAGGCCTACTTTTTCACGAATTTTCCGGATGTGTACGTCGATGGTCCGGCTACCCACAATGACATCGTCACCCCAAATTTCATGGAAAATTTCTTCCCGACGAAAGACTTTGTTGGGTTTTGAAGCCAGCAGGTAGAGAACACTGAACTCTTTCCGGGGTAAAGCAATGGTTTCATCCCCTTTTATCACCACATAGCGCAGCGGGTCAATAATAATATCTGCCCTTTGGATAGAGGCATTTTTTTTGTCTGTTATCTTGGAGCGGCGCAGCAGGGCAATGATGCGTTTGATGAGTATTTTAGGCTTGATGGGTTTGGTAACATAATCGTCTGCTCCGGCTTCAAACCCTGCAATTTGTGAATAATCTTCCGAACGTGCTGTAAGAAAAACTATGAATGTGTTGTCCAGCTCAGGAATCTTCCTGATTTGTTCTACCGCCGTCATACCATCCATTTTGGGCATCATTATGTCCATCAAAATTAAATGGGGTAGTTCCTTTTTGGCAATTTTAACCGCCTGTTCGCCATCGAAAGCTGCCAGCACCTCAAAGCCTTCTTTTTTCAGATTGTAAGATAGAAATTCGATGATATCTTCCTCATCATCAACAAGAAGAATCTTGTAATCTCCGTAGTCTGTATTTTCCTTTCTCATTTTTTCCTTTAGTGTTGCGAAGATGAGCAATAAATGTAAACGCTTAAAATGGAGAATATTAAGTTTAGGTTAAATCTTTCGAAGCGAAGATACAACAAATCAAAAGATAATGATGCTGTTACATTTGCTATTTTATAATCACGAATTCAAAAGGCCAATGTTCAAAAGAGGGAAAATCAAAATAAATCTTTAAGAGCTTTCCAATCGGTACGTATAGATGGGGGATAACCCTACGGGAATATTTATGGCATTTGCGAAGTGAGAAAATCAATATTCCTGCGAAGGCCTTTAAATCCGGTGCGTTCCACAGCTGTGCCTTTAAAAAGCTCTTTAAATACCTGTTTATCCATATTTTCCCAATCTATTTTTTGTCTTTTCAGCAGATACCCGGAAGGCTGAAATGCCGGTTGGTTATGGGGCCTGGCTTTCCGGTTCCACGGGCATACATCCTGACAAATGTCGCACCCGAAAATCCAATGTTTCCATTTTCCCTGAAATTCGTCAGGGATTTTTTCTCCGCGATACTCGATGGTCAGATAGGAAATACATTTGCGGGCATCCAGCTCAAAAGGCAACAATGCGCCGGTGGGACAGGCATCGATACATTTTGTGCAACTGCCACAGTAGTTTTCTGTGATTTCCTCGTCAGCCGAAAGTTCCAAATCAAGAATAATGTGTCCGATGAAAAAAAAAGAACCCCCTTCATGGTTTATGAGCAGAGTATTTTTTCCTGTAAATCCCAATCCGGCACGTCGTGCCACAGCCCGATCCAACACCGGAGCCGAATCCGTAAATATCCTGGCTTCCCGCTTTCCTGTCAGATTTTCGATTTTCTCAAGTAACAGCGCCAGTTTCTGTTTCAGGATGTAATGATAATCTTTGCCGTAAGCATATTTCGATATTTTGTAATAATTTTTGGAGGGGAGTTCTTCGGACGGGAAATAATTGAATAACACGGAGACAACAGATTGTGCATTTCCCACCAGTCTGGTGGAATCATAACGCTTTTCACGGTTGCGTTCAAGATACTGCATCTCACCCTGCATTCCTTTCTTAAGCCAAGCCTCTACGCGTTTGGCATCACCGTTCAAAACGCCGGCTTTTGAAATACCACAGGCAAAAAATCCCAATTTCTCTGCTTCCGTTTTTATCCGTTCGCTCCATTGTGCTTTTTGCAGGCTGTGAAGAGGCATCGTTTTATGTTTTGATAGAATATCTGATTATCAATCTTCTTTTGGGGCAATCACTCCGCTACCAATACAGGTTTTTTCCTTTCGGTCGTATATCACGGCAAACTGTCCGGGTGCAATACCGGAAATCTTTTCTCCGGAAACAATACGCAAGCCTTTTTCATCGCGAACCAGCTCACCAACAGTAAATTCCGGCTGATGTCTGATTTTGAACTTTATTTCTTTCAGCCCTGAATAATCATGGCTCGGATTTAAAAAATGGATATTCTCAAGCCGGACAGTGTCGTCGTACTGGCTAATGGGGTCGTAGCCGTTGGAGACATAAACAATATTTTTTTTGATATCCTTTTTCACCACAAACCACGGACCGCCACCCAGCCGCAAACCACGCCGTTGGCCGATGGTATGAAACCAAAACCCTTTGTGCTCACCCAGCACTTTACCAGTTTCCAATTCGATAATTTCGCCCGATTTTTCTCCCACATATTTGCGAATGAAACCGGTGTAGTTGATTTTCCCAAGAAAACATATTCCCTGGCTATCAGGACGATGAGCACTTGGCAGCTGCATCTCCTCGGCAATCATGCGCACCTCTTTTTTCTCCAAATGACCAATAGGGAACATGGTTTTTTTCAGTTGATCATGGGTAATCTGTCCCAAAAAATAGGTCTGGTCTTTTACGCGGTCAGCAGCTGTTCCGAGAAAAGCACCTTCTTCTGTTTCGTATCGCGTGGCGTAATGGCCGGTGGCAATACGGTCGAAATCTTTTCCGTACCGGTCGTTGAAAGCACCAAATTTAATGAGCAGGTTACACATGATATCCGGATTGGGTGTCAAACCTTGTTTCACACTCTCCATGGTGTATTTCACCACCGTTGACCAATACTCTTTCTGTAGATCAACCACATCAAACCTGCATCCGTATTTTTTAGCAATCCAGGTGGTAATTTCGATGTCCTCTTCTGCCGGACAATCCATAAAAGCCGGTTCCTCTTCCATCCCAATACGGATGTAGAAAATATGCGGGTCGTAACCCTGCTCTTTCAGCAAAGGAACACAAACCGAACTGTCCACACCTCCCGACACCAGCGCCGCAATTTTCATCTTTTTCATGTTAATTTTAATTGCAAAGGTCGGCAAAAACACGAATATAAAATTTCTAAATTATTTCATGTTCCTCTAAATTTTCTATTTTTGCTTATATATGGAAAAATTATCAGCTGTTATTATTACCTTAAATGAAGAGAAAAATCTTGCCCGATGCTTACCCCCGTTAATACGTGTGGCTGATGAAATTGTGGTAGTTGATTCTTTTTCGACGGACGGCACCATGGAGGTATGCCGGCAGTTTGGAGTCAGAGTGGTTCAGCACGCTTTTGAAGATTATGTCGAGCAACATCGTTTTGCAGATACACAGGCAACGTACGATTTAATTCTTTCGATTGATGCGGATGAGGTGCTTTCTGAAAAGTTGATATCTTCCATTAATGAAGTAAAAAAAAACCGGCAATTTGATGGCTATTTCATGAACCGCATGGCCAATTACTGCGGAAAATGGATTTATCATTCGGGATGGTATCCCGACCGTAAATTGCGGCTTTATGACAAGAGCAAAGGTAGTTGGAGGGGAATAATAATTCATGAATATTTTCAGCTCAATCCCGGGGCCAAATCTGGTTTCTTAAAGGGGAATCTGCTGCATTATACCTATTATTCTATTGAACAGCATCTGTTGCAGGTTGAGAAATTTTCCTCTTTGATGGCAAAGTCGTATTTTGAACAGGGCGTTAAAATGCCGGCAGTAAGAGCTTGGTTGAGTCCGGTAGTAAGATTTATCCGGTGTTATTTTTTCGAATTGGGCTTTCTTGATGGAAGTGCCGGATGGCGCATTTGTACTATTTCAGCGAAAGAAAGTTATCAAAAATATCAGAAATTGAGGATGCTCCATCAACAAGATACGTCCAAAAGGTAGCGGGATAATTTATGCTGCCATGGAGATTTCTGTATGCCTGCCGTATTTAGAATCGGGAAAAACACTCTTTTTTCCGCTTATTTAGTGCCGGCATCCCTGTATCCTTTAGGATTATTCCCTAATTTTGCGGAGATAGCAATTTGTTTTATGGTTTTATAATTCATAGAATTGTATGTAATTGAAATTTAATGGTTATGATGAAGAATAAATTTAATTTGGATGGGAAAGTCGCCATTATTACCGGCTCGTCCAAAGGTATCGGCGAAGCCATCGCCAGGACATTTGCGGAAAATGGTGCTACCGTAGTGATTAGCAGCCGTAAACAGGAGGCCTGCAACAAAGTGGCGGCAGCTTTCAAAGCGAAAGGGCTGAAAGCCATTGCCATAGCCTGCCATGTGGGAAAAGCAGATGACAGGATGGCGTTGATAGAAAAAACGGTAGCAAAACTTGGCGGCATAGATATTTTGGTCAATAATGCGGGAACCAACCCTGTTTTCGGGCCTATCGAAGAGGCTTCGGAAGTCATCTTTGATCAAATTATGAATGTCAATGTAAAAGCACCCTGGGATTTGGCCGGCAAATGTTTAAAAAGCATGAAAGAAAGAGGTGGTGGCAGCATTATTAACATAAGCTCTGTGGAAGGAGAGCTTCCGGAAGAAGGCCTTGGCATTTATTCCGTTAGCAAAGCGGCCGTTTCCATGCTGACAAAAAGCCAGGCCAGGGAATGGGGCAAACAGGGTATTCGTGTCAACGCCATTTGCCCGGGGCTTATCAAAACGAAGTTCAGTGCTTCTTTGTGGACCAATGAGCAGATTATGAAACAAATCAAAGAAGCTTCGCCATTGGGACGTATGGGTGAACCGGACGAAATCGCAGGCATTGCCCTGCTGCTCGCCTCCGAAGCAGGCAGTTTCATTACCGGCAGCCTGTTTGTGGCTGATGGTGGGTTTTTGCTGTCGTAAAGATGAATGGAAAAGAGCCTGAAACAAACTCTCAGGACTTGCTTTAGGCATTTTCTCCTAATTTCTCCCTGATTTTCTCCAGCATCGTCCCGGTCATTTTTTCCATATCGTATTTTGTATTTAACCCCCAGTCTTTCTGTGCAATATTGTCGTCGATGCTGGCCGGCCAGCTTTCGGCAATGGCCTGACGGAAATCGGGTTTGTAAGTGATGCGAAAATCAGGAATGTATTTTCGAATTTCCGAGGCCAGTTGCAGCGGGCCAAACGAAATACCAGCGATGTTGTAAGCAGAACGCAACGAAAGTTGTTTCGGATCAGCCTGCATAAGTTTGATGGTATTGTCAATGGCATCGTCCATAAACATCATGGGCAGGGCAGTGTCTTCTTTTAAAAAACATTGGTAGCTGCCTTTTTTTATGGCGTCGAAGAAAATTTCCACGGCATAATCGGTGGTACCGCCGCCTGGTTCGGTTTTATAACTGATGAGACCGGGATAACGGACACTGCGAAAGTCAACCCCATAGCGTTTGTTGTAATACTCACCCCAGCGCTCGCCGGCCAACTTGGAGATACCGTAAACCGTATTGGGTTCCATAATCGTTACCTGTGGCGTGTTGTGACGAGGTGTGGTAGGACCAAAAACAGCGATGGAGCTGGGCCAGAACAGTTTTTTTGCACCCGATTCACGGGCGGCTTCCAAAGTGTTCATCAGTGCTTTCATGTTAATATCCCAGGCCTGCAACGGAATTTTCTCCGCATTGCCCGAAAGTACGGCGGCGAGATTATAAATCTGGGTGATATTGAAACGCACCAAAAAATGCAACAAATTGTTGAAGTCCAGTACATCTAAAATCTGAAAAGGGCCGCTTTTTCTTATCTCTTTGGTGGGCTGTTTAATGTCGATGGCAAAAACATGGTCGTTGCCATAGATTTTCCGGAGCGCCATAACCAGCTCTGAGCCAATCTGACCTGAACTCCCGATGACTAATATATTGTCCATTTATTGATTTTTTTGAGTGAATAAGCAATGCAAAAGTATTAAAACAATCGCTTCGTTACTCACCCCACAAAGCAGTCTGTTTTACACAAATTATTTACACATCAATTAGCTGGAATTTAGTATTTTTGCTTGTCGAAAATTCATTTATAAAAATATCATCATGGAAAGAGACCAAAAGATATTTGACCTGATTAAGCAGGAGAAAGAACGCCAAATGCGTGGTATTGAGCTTATTGCTTCCGAAAACTTTGTAAGTGATCAGGTGCTGGAAGCTATGGGGTCGGTGATGACCAACAAGTATGCAGAAGGATATCCGGGAAAACGTTACTATGGTGGCTGTGAGATTGTGGATCAGTCGGAGCAGTTGGCCATTGACCGTGCCCGTGAGCTTTTCAACGCCGAATATGCTAACGTACAGCCTCACTCCGGCGCGCAGGCTAATATGGCGGTGTTAATGGCCTGCCTGAAACCCGGCGACACTTTTATGGGTCTCGACCTGTCGCATGGCGGTCACCTGTCACACGGTTCTTCGGTGAACTCTTCCGGAATTTTATACCATCCCGTGGCTTACAAAGTTAAAGAAGACACCGGTACCGTGGATTATGACGAAATGGAGATCCTTGCCAAAAAGGAGAAACCCAAATTAATTATTGCCGGGGCTTCCGCTTACTCGCGCGACTGGGATTACGAACGTATGCGTGCCATTGCCGATGAGGTGGGTGCCCTGCTCATGGCCGATATTGCCCATCCGGCCGGTATCATTGCCAAAGGATTGCTGAACGACCCGATTGAATATTGCCACATTGTTACCACTACCACGCACAAAACCCTGCGCGGTCCCCGTGGCGGCATGATCCTCATGGGCGAAGATTTTGAAAATCCCTGGGGACTGAAAACACCCAAAGGCATTACCAAAATGATGTCTGCTGTATTGAATTCTGCTATTTTTCCCGGTACACAGGGGGGGCCGCTGGAGCATGTGATTGCTGCCAAAGCCGTCGCTTTCGGCGAAGCGCTTACCGACAGCTATTTTGAATATATCATGCAGGTGCAGAAAAATGCACAGGTTATGTCCAAAGCCTTTATTGACAGAGGTTACCATGTGATTTCGGGCGGAACGGATAACCATCTGATGCTTATTGACCTGCGTGGAAAATTTCCCGATATTACAGGAAAAGTGGTGGAGAACACGCTGGTGAAAGCCGATATTACCGTGAACAAAAACATGGTTCCTTTCGACAGCCGTTCGCCTTTCAAGACCAGCGGTTTGCGTGTAGGTACGCCTGCTATCACCACCCGCGGACTGAAAGAAGAACAGATGGAACCCATTGTGGAACTCATCGACGAAGTCATTAGCAACATTGAGAGCGAAACAGTGCTGACCGACGTGAAAAAACGGGTCAACCGAATGATGGCCGATTTCCCGTTGTTTGCTTATTAAAAACAAAAATTCTGTTTTACTTTTATAACTTTAGGCACTTTAAGTACTTTAGGCACTTCACACTTTTTTTTGTCAAAACTAAGACTATGAAAACACTCTATATTGCCCGGCACGCCAAATCATCGTGGGATGATGTGCATGTGTCCGACCACGACAGAACATTAATTCTAATCGGGAAAAGGCGCACAAGAAAAATTGCCCGCTGGCTCAATGAACACGATGTTCTTCCCGACAGAATTATCAGCAGTACGGCAGTACGGGCTTACAAAACAGCTCGCCTGCTGGCACAGGGAATGGGCTTTCCGGAAAAAAAGATAGAAAAAGAGGCCGCTTTTTACAATGCTGATCCCGAAGATATTATGGAATACCTCTGTACTTTTCCCAACACCGTTGATAAAGTCATGGTGGTGGGACACAACCCAACGTTTACAGAATTGGTTAACCTGTTTTTGGAGGAGGACAAATGGATAGAAAACCTGCCTACTTCCGGGGTAGCTGCCATCCGGTTTGAAACCGACAAGTGGGATGAACTTGATCTGGCAGAACACCAGGTTGAATTCCTGATAACGCCCAAAATGGTGAATGAAGAAAATCCGGATTTTTAAAAAATCACCAATCGCATTGGCACACCTTTGTTATGCATGCCTTGGAGTATTCATCTGTTGCAATTTATAACCCAAACTACCTATTTTGTTAAATTTCTTCATTGTTCTTTTAAATCATTGGGAATAAGCTCTTATTTTAAATATGTTTGCAAATCATTAAGCTGCCATAGTGGCTTGCATCCAGCAGACGAAAGTATGAATAAGAACAAAAACATTACCGAAACCTCTTCAAAATATTCAGATATAGATTGTTGGCCTGTAAAAAAAATTCTGGAAACGATGAATTGGGAGGATACGCTAGTTCCTCTTGCCGTGAAAGAACAAATTCCGCAGATTGAGAAGCTGGTTGTTGCACTGGTGGAAAGGATTAAAAGTGGAGGACGACTGTTTTATCTCGGTGCCGGCACCAGCGGACGCCTGGGAATTCTGGATGCTTCCGAAATTCCACCTACTTTCGGCGCCCCTCACGATTTGGTAATTGGTTTGATTGCCGGTGGCGACAGCGCTATTCGCAAAGCTGTTGAATCGGCAGAAGATGACCCGAACCAGTCTTGGGAAGACATGGCCTTTTATGCACCTACCGCCAAAGATACCGTAGTGGGGATTGCCGCTTCGGGAAGAACACCTTACGTGATTGGCGGGGTAACCCGTGCACGAAAAGAAGGTCTGCTAACCGCCTGCATTACAAACAATCCCGGGTCCGCCCTTGCTGCTGCTGTGGATATTCCCATCGAAGTGATGGTCGGTCCTGAATTTGTTACCGGCAGCACCCGTATGAAATCCGGAACCAGTGCTAAGCTGGTGCTGAACATGATTACCACCGGTGCTATGATTAAGCTGGGGAAAGTGAAAGGAAACAAGATGGTGGACATGCAACTGACGAACCAAAAACTGGTGGATCGGGGTACACGTATGATTATGGAAGAAACAACTTTAGACAAAAAAGAAGCAAAACGACTATTGCTACTGTACGGTTCGGTAAGAAAAGTACAGGATATATGGAAAAGTGAACACAAGTAATACCGATGAGTAAACATAATTTCATGCAGCTGACAGTTGTCAATGCCTGAATAGCGTTGACCGTTTTATTTAACAAAACAACCTATTTCCATTATTATATTTTTGTAACACTTCAAAATATTATACCGCTTCTATTGTAAAATGCAAAAATGAGAGCGGTATAACTTCGGCTATACTTGAATTTTGAA
>ENA-ORDP01001815-ORDP01001815.1-marine-sediment-metagenome-genome-assembly--contig:-NODE-1815-length-11129-cov-3.201463_pt1 | contig 11129 bp, 11 predicted proteins | sample MGYA00248627_ERZ508539 | MGnify/ENA primary metagenome ERZ508539 (study PRJEB26208, sample SAMN05571518) | marine sediment metagenome | biome: deep sea; feature: Hydrothermal vent; material... | reverse complement strand
CATATGTGTTAGATTTTTGGCTCTTCAGCAGAAGTTGTAGGTTTTCTCATTTGTATAAGTAGTGGTCAGACTGCATGGTTTGTGGTTCCAGTGGTGAGAAAGGTACGGGGTATGCGTTTCCTCCTTAAAACGTGGTTTTTGCCCTTAAAAAGGCTGTTTAAGCCGAAAAACAGCCGATATATCAAGGTTTCTTGTCGTTATTCAATGTGTTACGTAGGTCCGACCCCCGTTGCTTTGATCTTAGTTATTGACCTATCTGCATTTACATTGCATATTATCCGAACCATGTGGGTAAAACGTGAAATTTCATCGTTAATCGAGCAAACCCGTTCAACACGACCCGCTTTACTAATAACCGGTGCCCGTCAAACAGGTAAATCCAGTTTATTGAATCGATTATTCCCTGATCTTCCTTATGTCAGCCTGGATGTTCCGCTTGAGGCCAGGCAGGCAAGTGAGAATGGGGATTTCTTTCTCACCTCTCATGGCGTGCCACTGGTTATTGACGAAATCCAGTATGCACCAGAATTATTCAGGGCCATTAAAATTCAGATTGACCGGCAACGCAATGCAACGGGTCAATTCATTATGACCGGGTCACAGCAGTTCCCGTCAATGAAAGGGGTATCCGAAAGTCTTGCCGGGCGAGTTTCGATTATTCATTTACATAGTCTGTCTGCCAGAGAATTGAGTAAACATTTCAGGCTGGTACCCACGCCAGAAAACATACTGACCTGGATCATCAAAGGCGGTTATCCCGAAATCTATCAACATGCACTGGAACCCGGTCGATTTTTCAGCGATTACATGGCAACGTACATTGAACGTGATGTACGTCAACTTATTAACATTCGTAATATCCGTCAATTCGACCAGTTTATGCGTCTCCTGGCAATACGCTCGGGGCAAATATTTTCCATGAATCGAATTGCCACCGAAGTCGGCGTGAGTACCAATACCATCAAAAGCTGGATAAGCGTACTGGAAGCTTCCAATATTATTTACCTGCTTAAGCCTTATTTCGAAAACTTTGGAAAACGCATTATCAAATCACCCAAGCTATATTTTCTGGACACCGGTCTGCTTTGTTATCTGATGAATATTCAGAATACAGAAATATTAAGAAACACCCCGTTACTTGGCGCGATTTTTGAAACCTTTGCGCTGGGGCAATTACTGCGAAGCCTGCATAACCAGGGGAAAGGAGATGCGCTTTATTATTTCCGCGACAAAGACGGACGAGAAGTGGATTTTCTGATTCCTGAAGGCAACCTGCTGAACCTGTATGAATGTAAATGGCAGGATGAAAGCGGTGAAATACCAAAGAACATCAAAAAGCTGATCAAAATATTTGGTGAAGAAACAGTAAAACAGGTATGTACGCTGACCACTGCGACAAAAAACATACCCATTAGTAAAACATTCAGGGTCAGCAATACCATTGATCTTTAGTGACAAAACTGATCAGAACGCTAACTTTAAGGGTCATAAATTTAAGTGATTTAAAAGAAACACACGGCACACGGGGTCATACCTTACATTTGACATTTTCTCAAGTTACAACACTTAACAGGACCTTTACGGTCAGCAGAGGAGTTATTGGACGGCATCCCTCCATCGCTACGCAAGCGCCCGTGGAACCGTTTTTCCCCACGCAGAGCGTGGTGGGAACCCGAGAAGGTTTCTTGTCGTTATTCAATGGGTTGCCCCCCGTTGGAGTTGGACTGTTGGAAATTGACATTGTTAGGTCTCGAACTATAATGGTTGATATAGTCAATATGGTTTAACGGAGAACGTTATGGAAAGAATAATTGATGTAACCGCCGCTCGCAGACAATTTGGCACTTTGCTGGATGAGGTTTTTCACAAGGGCGATATTGTCACTATTGAAAGAAAAGGGAAACCTTTAGCCAGAATTGTCCCTCTTGAGAGTTCAAACAGCCGCGTATCGGGATGCCCTTCAATTACTTCCAGGCAAAAAATTTTATTGGAAGAATTGAATAGTTTACCGAGGATAGGAGTAGACCAAAACCCTGTTGACATTTTAAGATCCATGCGTAAACAAAAAAGAATCAAGGCAAGTATCAGAGATGGAAAATAGCCGGTACGTCCTGGATGCAAACGTCTTCCTTGAATACATCTACTGTCGGCCATTACAGGATAACGCAAAACAAATTCTTAAGGATGCAATTTTAGAACAAATTCAAATTATAGTTCCAGGCCTCGTTTTAGATGAAATCACAGAAGTTCTTTGTGGTAATCTCGACGACATTAAAGAGGTAGAACAGCATCTAAAATATATTGAAGAACTAGCCAGGCAGGAAATACTGCACATTGTTGTTCCCAATATTGAAGTACGCATGAAAGCTATAGAGATGGCCAGAACAGGGAACAGGAAAAGTGGTTATCCCGAGTTGACCGACTGCTTGTATCATGCGTTGGCAATTTCAAGTAATGCTATTTTTATAACGAATGACAAAAAACACATTTCAAAGGTAAAAGAATTCGGCCATATTCAAGAATTATCCTGTTACGGTGAAAAATCCTGAAGAGGGATTAAAAGCAGACCACGGGATCACACCTTACATTTGACATTTTCTCAAGTTATTAATCGTTGCCCGTTGCCCATTCAACCAGAACAGGCGTTCACGTTGAACCGGAATGAGTGTTCATCTTGGGCCGGAATATGCATGTCGTTCAGAACATGAATAGGGTCCGGCGCCTGTGTCGTCAGCTCGTCGATCAGGGTGAGGTCATGACGGTAGAACTCGTGGTTTCCCGGCACGTAAATCACGGGTTTGCCCGGGAACCGATGCTCCGCCCAGTGCAGGCCACCCATTCCCACCCCGATGTCACCCGCCAGAATGACGACCTCAGCATCGGTGGCCGGAGGTTCGAAATCCTCGAACTCGAGGTGCAGGTCATTGAGGATGTGGAGTTTCATAGATGCCGCTGATGCTACTGAACACCGCTAAAAATCTATTGTGCAAACCGATGGTGGGGTCGGGTGCTCGTTGCTCACTGTGCGACTCTCTGCGTTGGGCGCGCTGGTCATGGTTTTCGAGATACCCCGGATTATCGCGATGTGATGCCGGTTCAGGGCAGCAGCTTGCCGGGATTGAGAATGCCGTGTGGATCGAAGCTCTGCTTGAGGGCCTGCATCAGGTGCAGCGCATTCGGGTCCACGGCCTGGGGCATGAAATCCCGTTTACTCAGGCCGATACCGTGTTCGCCCGACAGGGTGCCTCCGAGTTCGATGACCGTTGCGAACAGGCTGGCCAGGCAGTCTTCGGCGCGGGCCAGTTCTGCAGTGTTGCGGGGCAGCAGGTTGACATGCAGGTTACCGTTGCCGGCGTGGCCGAACGAAACGATGGGAAATTCGAAACGCGAGGCCAATTCGCGAGTAGCTTGAATCAGAGCTGGGACCTGACTGACCGGGACCACCACATCTTCGTTGATCTTGTGGGGCGAAAGATCACGCAGTGCCGGTGACAAGGCCTTGCGGACCCTCCATAACTGGGCCGCTTCGCCGCGGTCGCTGGCCACCTGGAGGCGCAGCAGGCCCTTGCCTGCGGCGGCCTTGGAAACGGCTTTCACAGCATGCTCCAGGGTGGCTGCCTGACCGTCCACCTCGATCATCAGCAAGGCGCCGGTGTCGTTGGGTAGCACCTCGGGTTCACGTTGGCGGGCCAGATCCAGGCAGGCATCATCGAGAAATTCAAGCGCACAGGGGGTGACCGCTTGGGCCATGATTCGGGCCACCGCCGCGGCGGCAGCGCTGACATCGCTGAATTCGGCGCGCAGGGTGGCCAGGGCCTCGGCTCGGGGGGTGAGTTTGAGGGTGGCCTCGGTAATCAGGGCCAGGGTCCCTTCAGAGCCGATCAGCAGTCGGGTGAGATCGTAGCCGGTGGCCCCTTTGGTGGTGGTGCCGCCACAACGGAACTCACGGCCATCGCCACTCACTGCACGCAGGCCCAGCACATTGTCGCGGGTCGCCCCGTATTTGACTGCCCGTGGGCCACCGGCGTTGCAGGCCAGATTGCCGCCGATGCTGCAGTAGGGGGCTGACGTCGGATCGGGCGGCCAGAAAAAGCCGCTGGGGGCGATGGCCGCCTGCAGGTCGGCATTGAGCACGCCGGGTTCGACGACCGCAATCCGGTCTTCAGGGGCGATCCGTAGAATCCGGGTCATGCGCTCGAAAGAGATGACGACGCCGCCGGCAATAGGTACCGTCGCCCCGGTGGTATTGGTGCCCCGGCCTCGGGCGGTCAGTGCCACCCGGTGTTGGTGACAGGCACGGACGATACTCACCACCTGTTCATGGCGATCGACCAAGGCCACTGCCTGGGGTAAGGCCTGACGGCGGGAGTTGTCGTAGGCATAGCTCAGGCAGGTGGCTGGATCCTGGATAAAACAGCCATCAGGGAGTGACTTCTTCAGGCTTTCGAGCAGGCTGGGGGGGAGCGGAGTGGACTTCATGTAGGGATTATCCGGTGGTTTCAAAGGCGGCGCGATGCCATTGGAGGCGAGCTTCATTTTCGGGTCCGTCGAAGCTGACCACGTCAAAACGACAGGGGCGTTGGGCATGGCGGGAATGTTCGGCCAGAAACAGGGCCGCGGTACGCAGTAGACGTTGGCGTTTGCGGGGGCCGACCGAAGCGGCGGCGCCACCCTGGCCGGAATGGCGGCGGTAGCGGACTTCGATGAACACGAGGGTGGTTCCATCCTCCATGATCAGGTCGATTTCACCGAAGCGACTGCGGTAATTGCGCTGCACGGTGCCGAGGCCGGCCTGTTGCAGGGCGTTTTCGGCACGGGCCTCGAAGCGGGAGCCTTTTCCGTACATCGCCGCTCAGTGTGATCTGGGCTCGTCGAGCCCGTTGTTAGTGGCCAGATCACCGGAAATCGTGTGGGCCACGCCATAGTCGAAACGAGCCCATACCGGTAGGCGCTGTACTTGGCCGGTGGCATCGACGGTCAGTTGGCCGGTGGCTCCGCCGATGTAACTGCCGGGATGAGTACGCAGCCAGGAGAGATAGGGGCTGAGGGAAAAAGCGTCCATGCCGAAGGCGAACAAGCGAGCACCAGGGCCACGGATTTCCGGGATCCAGCGCTGCAGTTCCTGGCGTGGCGGCAGACCGGGTTGGGTGTTGAATAACCAGGGCAGATCCGGAAAGACGACGCCATCCAAGTCGCGATCCAAACCGGGGTTGCTGTGGGTGGAAAAGACCTGGGGTGTGGCGACAATCAACTGTTGCAGCTGCGCAACGCGGATTTGCGGCACCAGTAGCCGGGCCTGTTCCAGCGGTGCTGCAATAAAGATGCCGCCATTGTCAGCAAGATTGGGTGCTGCGGCTTTGATGAGGGCCGCGTAGTCCACCGAGCCTACGGGCAGGGTCTGCACGGCCCTGACGGTTCCGCCGCCGGCTTCGAATTGGGCCTGAAAAGCTATGGCGGCCCGACTCGATCTGGAATCACTGGCATGAAAGACAATAGCCTGACGAATGCCGTGATTGAGTAGATATTCGGCGTCATACACCCCATTACTTTCTGGCATCAGCGCAAATTCAGCACTATTGGCGGGAGACGGTATGGCGCTCTGTGGCTGATTTAACGCCAGTACCGGGATGGCGGGTTCACCTTGAGAAAACAACGCATCCACGGCGGGTCTGAGTAAGGGTCCGACGAGCAGATCAGCCCCTTCGGTAAGGGCTTGATGGTAGGCGACAAGCGTACCCGCGGTAGTTCCTTGGGTGTTGTAGATACGAATCATCGGGCGGGGTCCGGCATGATCGCCCGCCTGGAAATAGGCGGCGAGAAAGCCGTCGCGAACCGCTTTACCGGCGGCGGAGAGTGGCCCGCTCAATGGCAATAACAAGCCGATCTGCTGATAACTTTGAAAGCCTTCGCGCTTCAGATGTTGGCCTTGAGCCAGGAGGGTGCCCGCGGGGGCATTGAACTGCGGCATGTTGCTGGGCAGGCGGCTGCCGAGACGCTGCAAAGCTTGACCGATCCAGGGTAGCAGAGGATTGCCGGTCGGCAGTTGGGTGGCCTGGTGTAATAGGCCCTGAACACCTACCCGACCCAACAAGGCCAGGAGTCGGGCGGCATTTTTGGCCTTGGCAGGATCCAGCAGCAGTGGATCCAGTTGCATACGGGCCGCCACGGCGGCCCAGGTGTCGCCACTGGCGGCGGCAGTCCGCGCCAGCATCTGGTCACGCCGAATGGCCAAAGGTCGCGGTAGCGTCTGCGGTAGCATGCTGGCTAGTGCCAGGGCTTGCTGATAATGTCCGGCACTTTCGGCCAATTCACCCTGCAGTAGGTTATAACGGGCGATGTCGTTGCCATGCAGCCGTTTGGTATTGATTTGCTGTAACAGCTGCTGGGTACGCTTGGGTTGCTGGCTGGCGAGCCAGTCCTCGGCGGCATGCAGGCGGTAGTGATCGGCCTGAGCAGGGACCTGGTTTACCAAACTGAGCCAGATCGAGGCGGCCGCCCGGAAATCGCCACGGGTTTCCAATACCTGGGCTTGGGCGATGGCTGCCTGTTGCGCCGGGCTTGGTCCACCACCCAGGGTGGCACAACCACTAAGACCCACGGTGAGTAAGATGGCAAGCACGAGAGAGTAACGACGCATCGTCGAATCCTGCACAAAAGAGGCGGCTTGGCGATGATAGCCCAATGCACCCCGATAGCAGATAAAGGCATACCAAGGCATGGATATATGAATGGCACACTCTGGGTGGTGGCAACACCGATTGGCAATCTGGGTGATTTATCGCCGCGAGCCTTGAATACCTTGCGTAGCGTGGCCTTGATCGCCGCGGAGGATACCCGACATACCCGCCATTTGCTGGCCCATTTCGGTCTCGCTACGCCGCTACGGGCCATGCATGAGCATAATGAGGAGAACGTCGCGGCGCAGCTGCTCAAGCGGCTGCAGGCCGGTGAGGATATTGCTCTGGTCTCGGATGCCGGCACGCCGCTGATCAGTGATCCCGGTTATCGGCTGGTGCGTGCGGCCCGGCAGGCGGGGCTAAAGGTGGCGACGCTACCGGGGCCCTCGGCGCTGATCGCGGCCCTGTCGGTGGCGGGTTTAGCTAGTGACCGGTTCGTGTTCGAGGGTTTTTTGCCTGCCAGACAGACCGCACGTTATGAGCGCCTGGCCAGCTTGGCGGCAGAGACCAGGACCCTGATCTTTTACGAATCCTCGCATCGTATCCGTGCTTGCCTGGCTGATGCTGCCAGCATTTTCGGTGCCGAGCGTGAAGCGACCCTGGCCCGTGAACTGACCAAGTTGCACGAGACTGTGTTGTCCATGTCGCTGGGAGAGCTGGCGGCCCGGGTGGCTGCCGATGACAATCAATGTCGCGGTGAATTGGTGTTGCTGGTGGCCGGTGCCAAGGGGGGTGACGAGGAGCGCAAAAGCTGCGAAGGTCGGCGCATCTTTGCTCTGTTACGCCGGGAATTGCCTCCAGGACGGGCGGCACGGCTGGCCGCAGCTATTAGTGGCGCGCCCCGGCGGATCTTGTATGAGGACGCCAAAGAATAGTCGATCGTATTACCGCTACAATGTACCGGGGAGTCGGCCGGGCAGTCGCGTCGCGCAAGCGTCGAGGAAAGTCCGGGCTCCACAGGGCAGAGTGCCAGGTAACGCCTGGGCGGCGTGAGCCGACGGAAAGTGCAACAGAGAGCAGACCGCCGATGGCCTTAGGGCACAGGCAAGGGTGAAAGGGTGCGGTAAGAGCGCACCGCGCCGGTGGTAACACTCGGCGGCACGGCAAACCCCACTCGGAGCAAGGCCAAATAGGGGAGCGATGGTGCGGCCCGCACCGCTCCCGGGTAGGCTGCTTGAGCCCGTCGGTGACGGCGGGCCGAGAGGAATGACTGCCTTTAACAGAACCCGGCTTACAGGCCGGCTCCCCTTTTTATTTGGGGTACCCTTTTCTTCTTATAGAACCGGTACCTGTTATCGATGAATCGGCCTACTTGACGTATGGATCACCGCAGCGGGGGGCTATGACTTCTCCAGGTTATTGCCTGCGCCTGCGGCGTACGAGTTCACTACTTTCCTGTCAAAGTAGTGCTTGATATAAGTCGTGAACCAAAACAAGGACACCCCGGTTGGGTGCCTTGCGGGGTAAAGATCCGCATGGTACGTGGGTGCCGTCCGGGTCTGATCCGCATTCCTGCAGCCACCCTGCGGGCCTCGCCTGCCGTCACCCACCGCCGCAGTAGATTCTTCCCAGGTCGGACAGGCTCCAGGTATGGGCTGTCGACGAACGCCCGCAGTCCCGAACGTACCCGCCTGGCGCGAACCCCGGCCGCCCTCTCTTCGCCTCTTTTCTCAGGCGAGTGAGAGTAGGAGTACGCCCACCGCCGGTGGGCGGAAGCTTGTCGCTCTGGACGCAGAGCGTCTACAAACGGGTGACACCGTAGAGCAGTGTCACCCGGAGACCCCCAAACCTACGGCGTGGTGAGGACGCTTACTACAGGGGGATGGGAGCCCGTTGCCATCAGCACAGCCAACAGAAATGCGTGTGGCAGCAAACTCATTGGAAAGGATGAATCCGAGCAAGTAATGATTCGAAAGTGCATGAGTATTTTGTACCATTTCTATAGTCCGCTCATGTCTGAACCTGACTGATGGCCTAACAAACGCTACGAGTATAAAGGGGTGTAACCGTAGACTCCGAATCACTCAATCTATTTATTCAATGATTTCATTGTCTTTACGACACATTATAAGAACCCGCATGAAATACCGGTAAGATGCGCTTTGTCTTTGATCTGCAAGCAAAAATTGTTGACAGTCGTAAAACCTGAGACTATGGTGGCATTTAGTGTGAAAACGTGGGAATTCGTGGGGAGCTACTGTGTTTCAAGGTGAGACAGCGGTCACTATCGACGACAAAGGTCGTTTGACCATCCCGGTGGCCTACCGGGATCTGCTGGCACATGTTTGTACCAACCGCTTGGTGGCGACCTACAATCCCTTCGAGCAGGGCTGTCTGTGGCTGTTTCCCCAGGATGAGTGGCAACGAGTGCGTGACGAGATCAATGCCTTGCCCAGTGTCAAGGCCGTACATCGCAACCTGCAGATGAAGTTGGTGGGTGCGGCGGCCATGCTCGAAGCCGATGGATCCAGTCGGGTGTTGCTTCCCGCCAGTCAGCGCAATGCTTCGGGGATCGAGAAACGGGCGGTGTTGCTGGGTATGGGTAATAAGTTCGAGCTTTGGAGTGAACAAGCGCATCTTGCCAAGATTCGACAAACCATTGGCGAGGATGAAATCAGCGAGGACATGGCGGAATTGAGGCTGTAGGGATCTGACAATGCATGGGGTGGCGGCGATGGCGAAGCGGGAACATATCCCGGTGATGCTGAACGAAGCAATGGCTGGCCTCGCTGTGCGCGCTGGTGGCCGTTATTTGGATGGCACTTTTGGCCGTGGGGGGCATGCCGAGGTCTTGCTGGCGCGTCTGGGTCAGCAGGGACGTTTGTTATTGATGGATAGAGATCCGCAGGCGATTGTCGTAGCCCATCAGCGCTTTGCCGCCGACCCTCGGGTTGTGATCCGGCACGGCAATTTCGCTGATCTGGGCGAATGGGATGCGGCTGCCGAGGGTCTTGACGGCGTATTGCTTGATCTAGGTATTTCCTCTCCGCAGTTGGATGAGGGCGGGCGGGGTTTTAGTTTTCAGACCGATGCCCCCTTGGATATGCGCATGGATCCAAGTTGCGGCGAATCGGCGGCGGATTTTCTGGCTCGTGCCAGTGAGAAGGAAATTGCCGAGGTGTTGTGGCGCTATGGGGAAGAGCGTATGAGTCGGCGTATTGCCCGGGTCATAGTCGGGAGCCGCGAACAAGGCCGTCCCTTTACCGGCACCCGTGAACTGGCCGATGCTGTGGCGCAGGTGGTGCGGTACCGGATTCCCGGCAGACATCCGGCGACCCGGACTTTTCAGGCTCTGCGGATCCAGGTGAATGGGGAACTGGAGTCGATCCAGCGGGGGTTGCTGGCGGCCTGTCAATGTCTCAAGCCAGGCAGCCGGCTGGTAGTGATCAGTTTTCATTCACTTGAGGATCGTATCGTCAAGCAGTTCATGCGTGGCCCCCAGGCCCCCCGTGTGTCACGGGGGCTGCCCGCGCCGGAGGTGCCTGAATCACCGTTGCGGGTCATGGGCAAGCAGCGCCTGGATCTCATTGCCGTAGTCCTGTTGCTGCCAGCCATGATGAGCAGTGCCATTGCCGTGGTCTGGGCGCGCAATGAGAACCGTGAACTGTTTATCCAGTTGACCCGCTTGCAGAATCACCGCGATCAATTGAATATTGAATTTGGGCGTTTGGAACTGGAGCAGGCCACTTGGGCGGACCCTGCGCATATCGAAGCTATTGCGCGGTCGCAACTCGGCATGATCAGTCCTGATCCAGCCCAGGTCCGGGTGGTGCGCCAATGAAGGTATTTATAGCCTCCCCGGCCCACTCCATGCCACCACCGCCTCATCCGTGGCGTCGTATGCTGCTGGTGGCCGGGCTGCTGGGAATGATGGCCTTCGGCCTGCTTGCCCGTGCCGTGGATCTGCAGGTGGTCAACAGAACCTTTCTGCAGCAGCAGGGCGATGCGCGTTTCCTGCGCAAGGTATCGATTCCGGTATCCCGAGGTAGTATTTTTGACCGTAATGGGGTGCCGTTAGCGGTGTCCACGCCGGTGGACTCACTGTGGACCCATCCGACTGAGTTGCTGCAGCATGCGGACCGCATCCCCGAACTTGCCAAGGCTCTGGGGGTGAGTGCGCCGCGCTTGCAGCGGCGTCTTGAAGAGCGCGCCACTCGCGATTTTGTGTACCTGCGCAGGATGATGAGTCCGCAAGCCGCTCAGGTCATACTGGCACTGGATATTCCCGGCGTTTACAAGCAGCGCGAATATCGGCGCTATTACCCATCTGGAGAGGTCAGCGCTCACGTCATAGGTTTTACCAACATCGACGATCATGGCCAGGAAGGTCTGGAGCTGGCTTATAACAACTGGCTTTCGGGTCGCCCCGGGTTGCAACAGGTGATTCGAGATCGACTCGGCCAGACGGTGGAAAGCGTGAATCTGATTCGCGAAGCCGTGCCCGGCCACAAC
>ENA-ORDP01001814-ORDP01001814.1-marine-sediment-metagenome-genome-assembly--contig:-NODE-1814-length-11130-cov-2.815621_pt1 | contig 11130 bp, 10 predicted proteins | sample MGYA00248627_ERZ508539 | MGnify/ENA primary metagenome ERZ508539 (study PRJEB26208, sample SAMN05571518) | marine sediment metagenome | biome: deep sea; feature: Hydrothermal vent; material... | reverse complement strand
ACCGCCCCCCCATCGAAGCTATGAAGGAATGGCGGCGCACCCACCCAGAGTTATTTGTCAAAAGAATACGTAAACTTGCGGGACCCGACACCTAGGGATAAGTGGGTGGGTTCCCGCGTTGCCGCACACACGCAGAATGAGTTTCAGGATCAGCTTGCCGATTGCTTCACTTCAGCCTGTTCTCGCATCCGCTTGATCATGGCGAGCAGGCCGTTGGCACGGGTTGGGGACAGGTGCTTGGCCAGTCCGATGTCACGGATGAAGTGCGGATCGGTAGCCAAGATTTCCTCAGCCGTGCGTCCGGAATAGACGCGCAGCAGTAGTGCCACCAGCCCCGAAACGATAGCCGAGTCGCTGATGGCATGATATTCAAGGTGGTTCATATCGCCTGAACAGGTCATCCACACTATCGACTGACAGCCCTGCACGCGATACTCATCGGTCTTGAACTCGGCCGGCAATTCTTGAAGTTTTTTCCCCAGGTCGATCAAATACTGGTATCGCTCGCTCCAATCGCCGAACAGGGCGAACTCTTCGACAATCGCTTGTTGGGCTGCGGCAGGCGTGGCTTCGTTCATGATTCGGCAATCTTCCAGCGAGTTCCCTGGGCATTGTCCTCGATTGCGATGCCCTTTTGTGCGAGTTCGTCACGAATGCTATCCGCCCGGGCAAAATCGCGGCGTTGGCGGGCTTCGCTGCGCTCAGCCAGCAGGCGTTCAATATGTGCCGTATCCAGGTTGAGATTCTCTACGCCGTGCTTGAACCATTGCTCGGGATCCTGTTGAAGCAGGCCAAGAAACTGTGCGGACTTCACAAAGTTAGTCAGGGCCTCACCGCCGGGTTCCCGCCGGGCCGTATCGGCCAGTTGCGCCAATTCGGCCAAGGCCGCGGGGGTATTCAGGTCATCCTCTAACGCGGTCAGAAAAGCAGGGTGAAGCGGCTTGCTGCTGGGTTCCGGGCGACCCAGGTCGCGGAGTAGGCCATACCAGCCATCCAGGGTGGCCCGGGCTTGGGCAAGGGTCTCGTTGGACCATTCCAGAGGTTGACGATAATGAGCTTTAATCAGCATCAAACGTAAAACTTCAGGCGGGTATTGTTGCAACAAATCGTGCAGTAGCCGCACGTTACCCAGGGATTTTGACATCTTACGCCCACCAAAGGTCAGCATGCCGTTATGCAGCCAAAAGCGGGCAAAGGGTTTGCCGCCATGCGCGCAGGTACTCTGGGCAATCTCGTTTTCATGGTGTGGAAACTGCAGGTCAACGCCCCCGGCATGGATGTCGATCGTCTCGCCAAGATGCGCTGCGGCCATCGCCGAGCATTCAATGTGCCAGCCGGGCCGGCCCCGTCCCCATGGACTTTCCCAGCCAGGCAGGTCATCAGAGGATGGTTTCCACAATACAAAATCGCCGGGGGCTTTCTTGTATGGGGCGACTTCGACGCGCGCCCCGGCCAGCATTTCCCGGGGGGATCGACCTGACAGGCGACCGTACTCAGGAAAATGGGATATCTCGAACAGCACATGGCCTTCGGCGGCGTAGGCACACCCACGTGCCAGCAGCCGCTGAATCATGCGGATGATGGCATCAATATGTTGCGTGGCTCGGGGTTCGACATCCGGCGCTGCGACGCCGAGTTTGTCGATGTCGGCTCGATAGGCTTCAGCATAACGTTGACTCAGGGTCTGTATCGATTCTCCCTGAGCGGTGGCAGCGGCATTAATCTTGTCATCAACGTCGGTGATATTGCGTGCAAATACCAGGTTTGGCCAGGTTCTTCTCAATAGACGCACCAGCAAATCGAAGACGACGGCGGGCCGGGCATTGCCGATATGTACGTAGTGGTACACGGTGGGGCCGCACAGGTACATAGTTACGCGATGAGGGTTCTGCGGTTCAAAGATCTCGAGTCGGTGGCTCAGGCTATTAAAAAGTCGAAGTGTCATGCGGGTGCAGGTTATAGGAAGGTTGTTCAGTTTAGCAGCGCTGGATGCAGCCCTGATTCAGGCTGGGTTTGTTGAAATAGGTGGCAAATAGTCTCGTACCTTGATGGAGTCTGAAATGTTCAAAATACTATCTGCTGCGATATTGGCAATGTTGCTGGCCTTGCCGGTATGGGCTCAGGACTCCGGCTCCGTAGGAAATAACTATCCCCCCCAACCCGCTCGCGGCAACGTCTATTACGCTTGGGCCAATGTGCTGCGCGTCGATCCGGTTTACGACCTGGCGCAGGTGCGCCCACCGACCCAGAACTGCTACCCGCAGCGGGTGGTGACAGAAGATCACAGCAATACGGCCGAAACGCTGCTTGGCGCGGTCATCGGTGGCGCGCTGGGTCACACCATGGGTCAGGGCAATGGTCGGCGTGCGGCCACTATTGGTGGGGCCATCATTGGCGGTGTGATGGGTAACCGGATGGGGAGTCGGCCGCAGAGCTCGAGCCAGACCCGATGTCGGGAAAACCTCAACGAATCGCCGCGGCGCCGAATCATCGGCTATGACATCGAATACCGTTATCACGGTGATATCTATATGTCGCGTCTCAATTATGACCCGGGCGACCGTCTGCGTATCCGCATCAATATCACTCCGGCAGACTGAATCTGCTTACCCATGGGGATTTTCGACCACGGCTTGCACCCAACGCTAGGACGTGATCCTATAGAGACATGAACCTTGCTTCTTGCTGTGATGGCGGCCCCCTTCTGAGCAGTGCCCGTATGGCCGCGGGGATGACCTCGCGAGCGCGCCCCATGGAAGAATTCCAACCGGCTGGGTAGCTGTTGTTTCGTGGTGTATTGATGAACCAAGCAAAACCCGACCACCGGCCGGGTTTTATGTTTTCTACGTACAGATTTATTTTTTAATCTATCTTTCCTACAGGATCTGATGATGACCGTCCGCCATTTTCTCAACACCCAAGACTGGAATCGTGCTGAACTCGACGCGATGCTGGTGCAAGCGGCCGCCTTCAAGCATCAAGTTCAGGGCTCCGCAATGCAAGGCAAATCGATTGCTCTGCTTTTTTTCAATCCATCCCTGCGTACCCGCACCAGCTTTGAACTGGGGGCCAGCCAGCTGGGTGGTCATGCGGTGATCTTAGTTCCGGGACAAGATAGCTGGCCGATCGAGTTTGAACTTGGGACCGTTATGGACGGTGCCGCCGAGGAACATGTTATCGAGGTGGCTCGGGTTCTGAGCCGCTATGTCGATCTGATCGGGATTCGCTGCTTTCCAAAATTTCAAGACTGGTCGGTGGACAGGCAAGATCAAGTACTGCGGGCCTTTGCCCAGCATGCCACGGTTCCGGTGATCAACATGGAGACCATCACCCACCCGTGCCAGGAAATGGCCCATGTGATGGCTATGCAGGAACGTCTTGGTGATCTGCGACAGCGTAAATATGTGCTGACCTGGACCTACCATCCTCGACCCTTGAACACCGCCGTAGCGAATTCGGCATTGATGATCGCTACGCGTTTTGGGATGGATGTAACCCTGTTATGTCCAACTCCGGAATACCTGCTGGATGAGCGCTACATGGCAACAGCCCGCTGCAATGCTGCAGAAACGGGGGGATCGTTGACGGTAAGTCATGATCCTGAATCAGCCTATCGGAACGCCGATGTGATCTATGCGAAAAGTTGGGGCGCCTTGCCGTATTTTGGCCGCTGGGACGAAGAACGTCCGCTACGAGAACGCTATCGCCATTTCATCGTCGACGAAGCCAAGATGGCCTTGACCCGACAAGGTCTGTTCAGTCACTGTCTGCCGTTGCGACGCAACGTCAAGGCAACGGATGCAGTGCTGGATTCTGCAACCTGTTTTGCTATCGATGAAGCTGAAAATCGCTTACATGTGCAGAAAGCCATCATGACCGCATTGCTGGAACAGCCCGTATTGGGTTCCGCATAGACCACTCGAAACTTATCCGAATCACCCATTTTTACCCCTTTTTTTAGACCTGCCATCATGAATCAGACCGCCCCCACCTGTTCTTCCACCTCTGAGCCATCCCCAGCTTCTGTCGTATTGGCTTTTTCCGGCGGACTCGATACCAGTTTTTGTATTCCGTGGCTCATCGAGCACGGCTATGCCGTGCATACGGTGTTCGCAAATACCGGCGGTGTGGATACCGAGGAACGTACTTATATCGAGCAGCGCGCGGCCGAATTGGGGGCAACCAGTCACGTTACGATTGCTGGGGGCCCGGCACTTTGGGACAAGTTTGTCCGCCCCTTCGTCTGGGCCGGCGAGGGCTACCAGGGCCAATATCCACTGTTGGTATCGGACCGCTATCTGATCGTCGAGGCCTCGTTGCAGCGTGCCGATGAACTGGGTACCCGGATCATTGCCCACGGATGCACCGGCATGGGCAATGATCAGGTACGCTTCGACCTGTCGGTCAAGTCCTTGGGTGATTATCACATTCTCGCCCCAATTCGCGAGATCCAGAAAGAACACCCAGCGGTACGGGCCTACGAACAGGCTTTTCTTGAACAACGCGGCTTTGCCGTTCGCGCCAAGCAAAAGTCCTACACCATCAACGAGAATCTACTGGGGGTTACCCTTTCCGGGGGGGAAGTCGACCGCTGGCAGGCTCCCGGCGCAGGCGCCCGGGGTTGGTGTGCGGCACGTGAGCAATGGCCGGCCTCACCCCTGCAGGTGCGGCTGCAATTTGAACAAGGCGAAGCGGTGGCGCTGGATGATATCTACGATGTCGATGCCGACGTTTACAGCCCCTGCGCTCTGGGGGGGACCGTCAACGAACAGACTCTGTCACGTCTGAAATGTAAGGTGATTTGTGGCGCGGCCAACAACCAGTTGGCCACCGATGCCATCGGTGATGAACTGGCCGGACGCGGTATTCTGTATGCCCCCGATTACGCGGTGAACTCCGGGGGGGTGATGAACGTGTCGCTGGAGATCGATGGCTACAACCGTGAGCGGGCCATGCGCATGATGCGGACCATCTATTACAACTTAGGCCGCATCTTCAAGATCGCCGATCAAGACAGCATTCCCACCTACAAGGCTGCCGACCGCATGGCTGAAGAACGCATCGCCATCATCGGTCGTACTAAACTACCTACTATGGGCCAGAGAACCCGGTTCCTCGGCCGCTTGCGCAGTCAGTAAACGATTCCCGGCATACAAAAGCCGACAGTAGGAGCTGTATCGTCATCATGGACATACTCGTCCAGGATTGCGATCAGCTCTCGTAACTTCCCGCTAACCGGAGTCTATCCGGATTGCTTGTTATAAATTTAGGACCCTGCTATGCAACCCTTCCAACTCGGTGAGCAGCTTGATCTGATGCGTGACAGCGTACGGGCTTTTGCCAACCAGGAGATTGCCCCACGTGCCGACCGTATTGACCGCGAAAACGCTTTTCCCGCTGACCTTTGGAAAAAGCTCGGGGACCTGGGTTTACTCGGCATCACGGTAAGCGAAGAATACGGTGGTTCTGGCCTGGGTTACACGGCTCACCTGATTGCCATGGAAGAGATTTCCCGGGCTTCCGGATCCGTGGGCTTGTCTTACGGGGCACACTCCAACCTGTGCGTCAATAACCTGTTTCACAATTGTAGCAAGTCCCAGAAGCAGCGTTATCTCCCCAAACTCTGCTCCGGTGAGCACGTTGGGGCATTGGCTATGAGCGAACCCGGATCGGGTTCCGATGTGGTCGGTTCGATGACCTGTCATGCCGAAAGCCGGGGTGATCAATGGATTGCCAACGGCTCCAAGATGTGGATCACCAATGGTCCGGACGCCGATGTGTTGCTTGTTTACATGCGCACCGCGCCGCGAGCAGCCGGTAGTCGCTGCATGACGGCCTTCATCGTCGAGAAAGGCATGCAGGGCTTTCATACGGCACAAAAACTGGACAAACTGGGCATGCGCGGCTCCAACACCTGCGAATTGGTGTTCGAGGATTGTGAAATCCCCGACCAGAACCGGGTCGGGGAAGTCAACGAAGGCGTACGGGTACTGATGAGCGGTCTGGATACCGAGCGACTGGTACTTGCCGGTGGCCCGATCGGTCTGATGCAGGCGGCCCTCGACATCGCCCTGCCCTATATACGGGAACGCAAGCAGTTCAACGCCCCCATCGGCACCTTCGAAATCATGCAGGCCAAGATCGCCGATATGTACACCGCCCTGCAGTCCTCACGCGGGTTTGCCTACCTGGTGGCGCAACAGTTCGACCAGAACGTGAAATCACGTATCGACCCCGCCGCGAGTTTGCTCAATGCCTCGCGAAATGCGGTGCAGGTGGCTCTGGAAGCGATTCAGTGCCTGGGGGGCAACGGCTACATCAACGACTACCCCACGGGCCGGCTGCTGCGCGATGCCAAACTTTACGATATTGGTGCCGGTACCAACGAGATCCGGCGCATGTTGATTGGCCGCGAACTGTTTCACGGCACTGCTTGAATACGGGATTCTGCTGGCTCGCAGATGCACTCAGTGCACACCATCAACGGCCATTTGCGGCATCGCAACACGAGCAGGATAATCTGAACCACTACCTTGCCGTTTTATGCGGCTGTTAATTGGAGAATGTCCATGTCTGACGCTATCGTCATTGCCGCGGCTCAACGCACCCCGATCGGCGCCTTCCTCGGTCAGTTCACCGGGGTACCAACGCCAACCTTGGGGGCTGTTGCAATCCGCGCTGCCCTGGCCCAGGCCGGACTGCAAGGCACCGATATCTCTGAGGTTTTCATGGGTTGTGTGCTGCCCGCCAATCTCGGTCAGGCCCCCGCCCGTCAGGCTTCATTGGGGGCCGGCATCCCGGTGGCAGCCGGTTGTACCACCATCAACAAGGTCTGTGGTTCAGGAATGAAAACCATCATGCTGGGCCACGACCTGATCAAGGCGGGCTCAGCGGATATTGTCGTAGCCGGCGGCATGGAGTCGATGAGCAATGCTCCGCACATGCTGACCGCACGCAGTGGTATCCGCTACGGTAACAGAGAGTTGGTCGATCATATGGCCTGGGACGGCCTGACCAATCCCTATGACGGCAAGGCCATGGGGCTATTCGGTGAGCTCTGTGCCGACAAGTACAACTTCACTCGTGAGGCTCAAGATGCCTTTTCCATCACCTCGGTCGAACGCGCCCTGGCCGCACAACAAGACGGCAGTTTCAAAAACGAAATTGTTCCAGTTACGGTGCAAACCCGTAAGGGTGAAATCCAGTACAGCCAGGACGAACAACCGGGTCGCAGTGATACCAGCAAGATTCCCAAGCTACGCCCGGCCTTTCGCAAAGAAAACGGCACCATCACTGCGGCCAGTGCCTCCAGTATTTCCGATGGGGCTGCCGCGCTGATTCTGATCCGTGAAAGCGATGCCAAGGCCCGGGGTCTGCAGCCATTAGCACGCATCGTTGCCCACACCACGCACTCGCAAGAACCGGAATGGTTCACCACCGCACCGATCGGAGCGATCCGCAAGCTGCTGGATAAAACCGGCTGGAGCGTGGCCGATATCGACCTGTTCGAGATTAATGAAGCCTTCGCCATAGTGGCCATGGTCGCGATGCGCGAATTAGCCATTCCCCACGATAAAGTCAACGTGCATGGTGGCGCTTGTGCACTGGGCCACCCCATCGGCGCGAGCGGTGCCCGCATCGTAGTGACCTTATTGCATGCCATGCGCCAGCGCGGCGCCAAAAAAGGCCTTGCTGCGTTGTGCATTGGCGGAGGTGAAGCAACCGCTCTGGCTTTGGAATGTCCCTGATCAAGTATCTTCAACCATTTACCAAAAGGCTATCAAGGGGTATAAACGTGCCGCACGTCAATTACTACTGGCACAAATCCCCAAGAAGCGATCTAATAGGTTGCCACATTACTGGCAAACACGGCTTTCAGGAGAGAACAACGATGAAGTTCCTACGTATTTTAATCGCCGCTTCGCTGGTCGCCCTGCTGGCGGCATGCAGCCATAGCGAGCCCGCCAACAAGACCGCCCCGGCTACACCGGCTACAACACCTGCCGCCCAGGCTCCCGCCGCAACGGCCCCTGCCACATCCAGCACCACTACTACTGCACCGGCAACCAGCAGCACCACCGCTTCGGCCGGTGCTGCCGCCGAAGCGGCACCCACCAAACCTACTGAAGGTGCTAAGAAAGGCTGAGTCCTTACTCAGTTAGTACGTGATCGGGAACCGGCCGTACTACGGCCGGTTCTTTTTCGCCCTGCACATTGGCATAACCCAACGTCTGTGATCTGATGGCACTTTGATTTGCAAACATCTACCATGCCCGCTCTACTTACCCATATCGATCCAAAATCCGTAGCATTTCGTGCCAACGCCGAACACCAGCGTCAATTGCTGGCCGAGCTGCACCAGCAATATCAGCGTATCGCCCAAGGTGGTGGTACCCAGGCCATGAACAAGCACATCGCCCGCGGCAAGCTGCCGGTACGCGAGCGTATTCGCACCTTACTTGACCCCGGGGCTCCTTTTCTCGAACTCTCGGCGCTGGCCGCCTTGGGCATGTACAACGATGCCGCCCCCGCGGCCGGCCTGATCACCGGTATCGGTCGGGTCAGTGGCCGTGAGGTGATCCTGGTCGCCAACGATGCCACGGTCAAGGGCGGCACCTATTTCCCGATAACCGTAAAAAAACACCTGCGGGCTCAGGAAATCGCCCTGGAAAACCACCTGCCGTGCATCTATCTAGTCGATTCCGGCGGGGCCTTCCTGCCCCTGCAAGATGAAGTGTTCCCGGATCGTGAGCATTTTGGACGGATCTTCTACAACCAGGCCCGACTGTCCGCGCTGGGCATCGCGCAAATTGCCGTGGTCATGGGATCCTGTACTGCCGGCGGCGCCTATGTCCCGGCAATGAGCGACGAGACCATCATCGTACGTGAACAAGGCACGATTTTTCTGGGTGGCCCACCGCTGGTAAAGGCCGCTACCGGTGAAGTGGTCGATGCAGAAAGTCTTGGGGGTGCAGAGGTGCACACCAGCACTTCAGGCGTCGCAGATCATTTTGCCGAAAACGATCAGCACGCTCTGGCTATCGCCCGGGAGATCGTCCGTCATCTCAATCTTCCCGAGACCCCCTGCCCACCCCAGTCGCCTGAGGAGCCACTGTACCCGGCCGAGGATATCTTTGGCATCGTGCCCAAGGACACCCGCCAGCCCTTCGATATCCGCGAGATTATCGCCCGTATTGTCGATGGCTCGGAGTTTCATGAATTCAAGGCTCGCTATGGCAAGACCCTGGTCTGTGGCTTTGCCCATCTGTGGGGCTATCCGGTGGGGATCATTGCCAATAACGGCATCCTGTTTTCAGAATCTGCACTGAAAGGTACGCATTTCATCGAGTTGTGCAACCAACGTGGTGTGCCCCTAGTATTCCTGCAGAACATCACCGGTTTCATGGTCGGGAAAAAATATGAAAATGCCGGCATCGCCCGCGATGGAGCCAAGATGGTCACGGCCGTGGCCTGCTCCAGCGTACCCAAATTCACCGTCATTATCGGCGGCAGTTTCGGAGCCGGCAACTATGCCATGTGTGGACGCGCCTATGGCGGACGCCTGCTGTGGATGTGGCCGAATGCGCAGATCAGCGTCATGGGTGGTGAGCAGGCTGCCAGCGTTCTGGCTACGGTGCGTCGTGACGGTCTCGAAGCCCGTGGCAAAGTTTGGAGCGAGGCCGATGAAGCGGCCTTTAAGGCGCCAATCCTCAAGCAATACCAGCGCCAAGGCCATCCCTATTACGCCAGCGCCCGGCTCTGGGACGATGGGGTGATCGACCCCACTGATACCCGTCGGGTGCTGGGCATGGCCATCAGCGCCTCACTCAATGCCCCTATCGAGGCCACTCATTACGGTGTATTCCGGATGTAAGCACCGCTCAAAAGAACTCGTATTCAAGCTCGAAACGCAAGGTCCGGTCAGCGACACTGCCGGTGGTGCCAAACAGCAATGCCGCGTTATAGCGAAACCCCCGTCCGCCACCCAGTGAAGCCCGGCCGAAGAAAGCCGGACCGAGCATCGAAGACTTATTGTACAGGTTTCCGAAATGACCGATCGAGCCAAAACCCTGCATCCCGGGCTGCAACAAGGCATTGCGGGTATGCCAGATCCACTGCCAGGCATACTTGAACTCGGTGCTGCCCGGTCCCGGTGCCACTGCGGGCACCTTCGCACCCAACACCCGCTTGAACAGCAAGTTCAGATTGAACTGGGAACACCCCCATTCTTTCTGCAACATCGGGCCGATTACGATCTCGTTCTTGCCCTCTTGCCGATCATGCGCCACTTCCGCGAACACCCCGACATCCATCCAGTGCTCGCCGATCTCGGTCAACTGAAAGACGTTTTCCCACTCGAATTCGCTGATCACCGACCCGCCCCCGGGCATGCGCACATAACTAACGGCGAACTCAGAGAACCAGCGCGGCAGCAGGCCATAACCGACGGCCGCCACGTACTGCTGGGCGTGGTTAGCCGAAGCATTAGGCCAGTCCAGTAGCCCACCACGAAACTCCAGTTCCCATTCTTTCCAGGTCACCGTCGGCATGTAGAACTTGCTGGCCGGCCCGGCCTCGGCCCGAGGCGCCGCCAGCAATCCCAAAGTAACTACTGATGCCAACAGCACGATACGCAGTACCAGGCGAGAACGTTCAAGCAACATGAAATGATCCCCTGTAAGAATACTCAAAGCAAAACCTTGCCCCGGCGCCGGTCAGTCCCGACACCAAAAAATCGATAACGTGGCCGTACCGTCCGGCCGGATATTGGGTCTGCTCAGTCCTGCAGCACCGCACCCTCAGCAGAGGGCGTGGCCGGGACAGCGAGCGGGCGCGGCCGGCTCATCCACCTCATGCCCACCACCAGCACCATTACGGTGAGTACCCAAGCCAACAACTGAACTCCCGCAGGTCGGTCGGTATAACCGACCAGAATATGCAGGGTCTGTCCGGACAAAGAGCGTTCGGAGAGCAATGCCGAGCTGTTCCAGAGCTGGTTGCCGAATGCCGGTAGCCAATCGGCCTGGAGCAGATAGCCTGCCGCCGTAGCAGCCAGACCTCCCGCCAGAATGACCAGCATCCAATTGGTCACAGCGAAGAAATGGCGCATCGGAATGCGCAGCAAACCGA
>ENA-ORDP01001813-ORDP01001813.1-marine-sediment-metagenome-genome-assembly--contig:-NODE-1813-length-11136-cov-3.781067_pt1 | contig 11136 bp, 12 predicted proteins | sample MGYA00248627_ERZ508539 | MGnify/ENA primary metagenome ERZ508539 (study PRJEB26208, sample SAMN05571518) | marine sediment metagenome | biome: deep sea; feature: Hydrothermal vent; material... | reverse complement strand
CTTTTTTGCTTCCTGTGAAAAAGCCGGAGGCGATTATTACGATATCGTGAATCTCTCGCAGTTAACACCGCCGATAGCGTCACATGGTAAATACGATGCATGGGGTACGATTATTGCGGATGCCTCAGGACATGGCGCGGCGGCGGCGGTTGAAGTTTCTATGTTTGATGCAATATTACGAACCTATCCAGGAGCGGATGAGAAAGGCGCGGCCAACGTCTTTAATTATGCAAATAAACATTTTTTTACCCGTACGTCGCGGGGTTCATTTATTACGGCAACGATTGTCGGTTACCGTCCTGAATTGGGATGTTTGTTCTATGCAAATGCGGGGCATCCTCCCACTATTATAGTTACACCGGAAAATGAACTGGAATATTTGAATGAGAATACGGGTATCCCGTTGGGTGTGGATCCGGACTGGCAATGGCAAAATTCTGAAAAAAGTATTGAGCCCGGTTCTGTGATCATCTCTTATACAGATGGAATCCTTGAGGCCATGTCACCCGAAAAAGAACAATTTGGCATGCGGCGTCTGAAGGATGCAATCATTCGATGCCATGGTTCGGCGCAGGCCTACCTGGACGCTATCGTGGGCGCGGTAAAAGGACATCAGGCCGATCATGCTCAGATGGATGATCAAGCTCTGGTGGTGGTCAAAATTTGTGAATAGCGAATATCAGTTTTTGGCAAGAAGGCACTTGAATCGTATGATATGTAGATACAAAGGGTATCTAGCGGCTATTAAAATGCTATATTTATAAAACTATAATTATATAAATTTACAAACGGTAGCATGAATACATTTTTTACAAACACCCGAACGAAGATTATTGATTTTATCTGGGACAAGGATCTCTCTGAGGCACCGCGTGGGCTATTATATTTGGTTAATTCATTGCGCATTGGTTATCTGACAGTGCGTGACGTTTTTTTTGATGGGCAGTTAAATTTAAGAGCAATGAGTCTGGTTTATACCACCTTGTTATCGATTGTTCCTCTGCTCGCTGTCAGTGTCTCGGTATTAAAGGGTTTTGGTGCTGACAGCTTTATTGAAACCACGTTACCAAACCTGCTTGAACCGCTTGGCGAGCGTGGCAAGGAGATAAGCGACACTATTATCAAATTTGTTGATGGAATTAACTCGGGTATACTCGGTTCACTGGGTATCGCCTTGTTGCTGTATACGGTGGTGTCGCTGATGCAAAAAATCGAAGCTGCCTTTAACTTTACCTGGCATGTCAGTGAAGAACGATCTTTTGCCCGACGATTTAGTGATTATCTGGTTATGATCATGATAGGCCCCGTGCTGATGTTTGCGGCGATGGGTCTAACGGCATCCGTGGCCCACAGTTCTTTGTATCAGGCAGCCATGTCCTATACGACTTTTGCCTGGATTGTTGGTTTATTAGAATTATTTGTGCCATATTTATTAATCGTTCTTGCGTTTACACTTTTATATATATTCATCCCGAATACAAAAGTTAAATTTATCTCTGCGTTAGTGGGGGCAATGGTCGCGGCTCTAATATGGCAAACAGTTGGCTGGTTATTTGCGAGTTATGTTTCTACTGCAAACTATACGGCCATCTATTCGGCATTTGCGGCGTTATTTTTCTTTATGATCTGGTTGTATATTAGTTGGTCGATCATGTTGACGGGTGGTTGTATCGCCTTTTATTACCAGAACCCGGAATATCGATCCCGTAATCGCCGGAACGTGAGCATCTCAAATAGGATGAAAGAAAAGGCCGCGTTGGTTATTATGACGAGGATAGCCGGGGTCTATTATAAAAAACAGGCACCGTTAAATATGAGACAACTAGCCGATTACCTTAATCTTGCATCTGAATCGATGGTATCCATGATTGAGAGTTTGGTAGGCAATGGTTTGTTGGTACGTACCGATGCCGAGCCGCCAGGTTATTTACCGGGGCAGGCCCCAGATGTTTTACCTGTTATTGATATTCTTCGTGCTGTGCGCCGTGCAGAAGAAGACGATATTATCAAACTCAAACGTTTACCCAAGAATCGTGATGTGGATAAATTATACGATCGTTATCAAGCTGCAGCTTCTGAGGCAATCTATAATGTAGTGCTTAAAGATCTGGTGACCATCACCGAAACAGAAGAGGCAGCTCGCTTGACGGGTTAGCGCTGTATCCTATGGCAACGAAAATTGACACAACACTGCAACAACAAAGCAAAACTGGACCACCGCGTGAGCTACAGATCGTAGATGGTAAGGAAATCAGGATAATTATTGGTAACAAACCGAAACAACAGGCCTATTCGGTCCAGTTACTGGCCCTGGCTGATAAAAGTTATATAAGACTGCATATTATGTGGCGATGGTTGTGGTTATTTGCAGGCTGTATTCTGGCGCTCATAGGTTACTGGGTGGTTCGCTCTGTATTTGAACTGTCGCTTGGGTTATATGAATTTTCTTATGTCGCGGGTTTTAGCCTGCTGGCTATTCTGGCAATGGTTATGTTTTTTCTCAAACTGGCCCGCAAACGAGTTTTTGTCTCTCGCCTTGCCAGGGTAAGGTTGTTTGATATTCTCATTAGCAATCCGAATCAATGCGCTTATAAGGCCTTTCTTGCTAATATAAATAAGAGTCTGAGCAAGGTACGTCAGTTCTGGAATTTAAAACCTCAGCATCAGGTCGCAGGTGAGATGCGCATGCTGCGCCGGCTGGCAGAGGAAGGTATTATCCGGCAAGCTGATTATGAACAGGCCAAGAAAAAACTTTTCTCCCTTTCTTCCAAATAATACCTCAAAATATCGATGTTTTTCTTTATGGATTAGAATAGATCCCATTTAATTTACTGACAGGATGAAAGGGAGTTTTTTAATGTTCGTATTTCAATGGTCATATCGTGTGACAATGTAGCTATTCTAAAATAGAATCAGATCCACATCCGGATACAACTACTGGAGAGCGACCATGTTGGGAATAGGCAGCACAGCAAATATGCCAGACAAGGATCAGGTGCTTGCAGGACGTGATGAGAAAATGGTGGTACCGGCTAACCATTATGTTACTGGCCACAGGATGTTACCTCCCTATCCAGACAATTGTCAGATGGCTATGTTTGGAATGGGATGTTTCTGGGGTGCAGAACGTTGCTACTGGGAAATGGACGGTGTTTATCTCACTGCGGCAGGTTATGCCGCCGGTCTGACGCCCAACCCAAGCTATCAGGAAGTCTGTTCTGGTAATACCGGGCATAACGAAGTCGTGTTAGTCATCTTTGAACAAGACAATATTGCATACGACAGTTTATTGAAACGCTTTTGGGAATCGCATAACCCAACACAGGGCATGCGCCAGGGTAATGATAAGGGCACTCAATATCGGTCAGGGATCTATTTTTATTCAGAAGAACAGCGATTGGCTGCGCAGAAAAGCAAACAACAATATCAACCGTTATTGCTCGATGAAAATATGGGAATGATTACCTCCGAGATTATGCCTGCGCCTGAATTCTATTATGCCGAGCAGTATCACCAGCAGTATCTTGCTAAAAATCCGGGTGGTTACTGCGGCCTGGGGGGAACGGGCGTAGCATGTCCAATACCATGATTGTTAGCTTTCTTAATTATAAGCTCCAGGTTTTATTGGCATTTATCATCACTCTGTTAATGCCTGTCACAATGAAAACAAATATAGTAGAAACCATGGACCGTGACCTTGAAGAATGGAACCTTCGTCTTCTCGAAAAAATACAGAATGCCCCTGGTTCAGCGTTGAAAGCATTCACTACCGATGGGTGTAGTGGTGGTTTATCCGAGGGCTGGAATTCTTTTGCAAGTATTATCCCCGCGTTTAAAGCGAAGTTTGGTGAGAAGCCACCCTGGGAAACGTGTTGTGTTGAACACGATCGTGCCTACTGGAAGGGTGAAGTGAAGGATGGATACAACAGACGACTTAAAGCGGACAGCGACTTACGGCAATGTGTAATCGCTTATGGTAAAGATAATAATTCAAGACTAGCTATAGAATTTAATATCGATAAGCAAAAAATAGAACAACAGTTTATTTATGCAGGGGAGCTAATGTACAGGGCGGTACGACTTGGAGGCAAACCCTGTAGCCTGCTTGCCTGGCGGTGGGGATATGGTTGGCCGCATTGCAAGGTGTTGCTACTTCCAGTCCAGGAAAATCCTTCTTAAGGAACCATATCAATGAAGAGACAAATCGATAGTAATGATATCCTGACGTTCTGGTTTTCAGCGCCAGTTACCAAAATGTGGTTTAACGCCACTCCTGAATTTGATAATAAGCTCAGACGAGGTTACGAATCTATTTATCTCGAAGCCAAACAAGGTAGGTATGATCATTGGATGGAAACGGCATCAGGTTGTCTTGCTCTGGTTATCTTGTTTGATCAACTACCTTTGAATATGTATCGGGGTGAGGAGGAAAGTTTTGCTATGGAAGCAAGGTCACGTGAAGTTGCAGAACATGCTATTACGCGATCTTTTGATGTGCAGCTCAGTGACAAACAAAAAGCCTTTCTGTACCTGCCGTTTATGCATAGCGAGGCGTTGCAGGATCAGGAAAGATCGGTTGAACTCTATGAAAAGGCAAAACTTAGCGACAATCTCCGTTTTGCCCGGCATCACCGTGACATAATAAAGCGTTTTGGCCGGTTTCCTCATCGGAATAAAATTCTGGGGAGGCAGAGTACGGATGCTGAGCTGGCATACCTGCAATCAAAAGAAGCCTTTCTTGGTTAATAACATCAAAAAATAAACGAGTGAATTCTACCCTGTGCCTGGATAATAATATCGGATATAATCACATCATCGCCTCCTAAACTTAACATCGGATATTCCCATTATGTTTTTTTTCACACCCAGCAATGCAAAATTAAGCATTACCAGGAGCACCATTCATGGTAAAGGCCTGTTCGCAAAGGACTATATACCCGAAGGTGATATTTTGGGGACGATCATGGGAATTCGCACTAACGAAGATGGCGCATATACGTTATGGGTAACGGAAGACCATCCCCTTCGTATGTTGTGCAAATTTAAGTACATTAATCACAGTGACGAGCCCAATGTTGTTTTATATGACACGTTGGAAGTCTGTGCGCTTCGAGATATCTATCCTGGCGATGAAATTACGCATGATTATGAGAGTGGTGACTGGCAAGAAGATGAAGAAGAGTAAATGCGGGTTCATCTTTAGAAACTTGGTCAGGTCTTGTCTACGATCAGATCTTCGAGTTTTCCTTCCATATGTAATTCGGTTAAATCTCTAAAACCGCCAATCCATTTTCCATCAATAACAATTTGCGGAACTGTGCGTGCACCATCAGTAGTTTCCATCATTTCTTTTAAGTCTGTTCGGTTCTGATCGACACGCGCCTCTGTGTATTTAATGCTCCATTTAGACAATAGCTTTTTTGTTTTGTCACAGATAGGACAGGTGCCGGTACTGTATATTTTTACACGTGCCATTTTTATCTCTTCATTAGTGAATTATAATGGCAGGTATTATGCCAAAATATATTTAGCGATAAAAGAGTAAAATAGTGCTTAGGTAGAGCAGGTTGCCAACACTATGGATCAGAATGCCGGGTAATAGACTGCGATATTTCTCATAGGCGTAGGCAAGGATCAGGCCGCTCCAGAAGATGGAGAGAAAACCATTAATAGATTTGAGGTGGAGGATGCTAAACAATATAGCGCTAATTACGATGGCCAGGGTGGGCGAGAGTCGTTGCCGGAATGAGGTATACAACAGGCCGCGAAAGCCAATCTCTTCAAAGATAGGTATCCAGACAATGATATTGATCATGCTGAAGATAACCGTTTCGGTTGGAGCGAATACGAGACGTTCCTGTATGCCCTGTGCCCAGTGTCCTCCCAGACCCAGTTGCCAGGTTCCCCATCCGATCGCCATGAGACCGATCAGTTCGAGCGCAAGTAATGCACTGGTCAGGGCAAAAAAATCACGGAACTTTACTTCACCGAGTGAAAGTCCAAAAACCGAGATAAGATTGAGGCCGCGTGGTTTTAATAAATGATGGTAAATAAGCCACAGCATCGGCATGGATGCAAAGAAAGTGCTCCACAAGGTAAGCACACCGGGTTTGAAAAATTGGTTGGAAAGCAGTTGGTTGGAAAGCAGGTGGAGTCCGAGCCAGATCAATAAACCATAGGTCGCTGCTCTTATCGCAATGGCGAGGCCATCGTAGAACGACCAGGGTCTATCCAGAATGTCATTATCCCATGGCGGTTTAATATAAAAAATCTTATAGCGGATCATAGCGTAAAGACCAGCCAATATAACAATGGCAATGGATATTGCCATATTAAAAACATGCTGGCGCAGGCGTTGACCATTGGCTAACAAGCGATCGTTGAACAATTTTATAAAATAGGGTTTGCCAATACGTGTATTGATTCGTAAACGAAGTCGATCTTTGGCCCAGCCAGTCGGCACCATGGTTGCACCCGTGAAGACCTCTGCTGAAAAGAGTTGCTGATAGTTATCAAAGTAAGCGTATTGGACGGCTGCAGCAATAACTTCTTCTTCGGGGTTATTGTCAAATTCTTTCAAAGCAGATTTAAGCTCGTCTATGCTGCGTAATTCGGCGATGGTGATCAACCAACGCGCTTTCGTATTCAATATATCCCAGGACTCGGACGTATCCGGGTTTTTCATAAGATATTCGAGAACTTCTTCATAGGCCGCAATCACATCGTTTTGTACTTGTTCGCGACGACCAAACAGGAAAGTATGCAGGGCCCGCTCAACAATATTTGCATCCTCGTAACCCTCATAAAATGCCATATGCCGTTCCATCAATCGACCTGCCGACGGGCCGAGGTAATGAAGCTCAGCGAGTCGAGTCGTATCTTTAAATGGATTGAACAGGAACCAGAACAGCACTATCAGGATGCATGAGCAAATAATGGTCAGAGTGAGGTCCACTTTTGAGAGATTCATTAACAACGCCGTGGTGAAAAATACCTTATGTATTTATGTCGATAAAGGTTATTACTAATAATAGGCTATCTCTGTATGCTGTCCAACAAATCTACGATGGATGCATTCAGATTGTTTGTATATTTGTGTATTCACGGTTGTAGATCCCGCAAAGTCATTTTAGTCAGAATGTTCTTCAGCAAGCGCTTGTCTTTTTTGCACGATTGAGTCTCGGAAGTATGAATAAAATCGGCGATAAGCAATAGAGTCTGCTATACCTAACTTTTAACGTAGGTGAGCGCGGCATGAGCGAGTTATATCTATTAAGACATTGTAAATCAGACTGGGATGGCAATCTTTCCCATGACAGTGATCGATCACTTTCTGAGCGTGGTCTGGCAGATGCAGATAGACTAGGTCAGTGGATGAAAGAAAAGCAATACATGCCCGGTTATATTCTTTGTTCCACAGCCGTACGTGCCAGACAAACTGCACAACTTATGTGTAATCAGTTGGCGTTTGATGAAAATAGAATCCAGTATTTACCGACGCTGTACCTGGCAAGTCTCGCAACCCTGTTATCGACGATCAAAGTGAACATCGATAAATCAGGGCCTTTGCTGCTAGTTGCCCATAATCCAGGTATGGATGAGCTGGTAAACTATCTGGCTGCTCAGGCCGTGCCACTAACCGACCAGGGAAAATTAATGACGACTGGTTGCCTTGCGCGTTTTAGTCTGCCGGAAGTTGAGCAGGATCTGGAACACCAGGCGGAATTACTTTCAATCACAAGACCTTCAGAGATATAAAGGCGTTATACTCATTCGTGACACGCACAATGATCTTATGACACCAATAGAAAGATACAAACAGGACTTAACCAAACCCGGCTTCAAGGAGGATGCTTTACAACTTCGTGCTGTTCAGTCTCTATCGTTATTGTTCAGCACCTTAAATAATAACGTACAGACTTCGCCTGGGTTTATGCAGCGATTACTCGGTAGAGTCCAGACCATTCCCGGGATATATCTGGTGGGGACCGTGGGACGAGGCAAGACATACCTGATGGATATGTTCTTTGATTGCCTGGAGGATCTCGATAAAAAACGTGTACATTACCACCGCTTTATGCTCGATATCCACGACAAGTTGAAACATCTACCCAGATCCCCTGATCCATTGTTGATTGTCGCAAAAGAGATTGCCGAACAGACACAGATACTCTGTCTCGATGAATTTAACGTGACGGATGTAGCCGATGCCATGTTGCTGACCGGATTGTTAAATACACTATTCAAAAATGGTGTAACGTTGGTGACAACATCCAATATTAGTATCGATGATCTCTATTTGAACGGATTGCAGCGTGAGCGGTTTATGTCAGCGATTCATTTATTAAAGGATTACACAGTAGAAATTGATCTTGGGCAAGGTATAGACTATCGGTTATTGCATCTTGAAAAAGGTGGAACTTTCCTCGTCGATAAAGAAAAAAATAACAAGGCCTGGTTGCAGGGAAAATTTACAGAGCTATGTCCGACGACAATTCGTTATTCAGTAGAACTGGAAATTCACAATCGGACCATCCATACCATTGCGCTGTCCGAAGATGTCGTGTGGTTTGATTTTTCTGAACTATGTGATACACCGCGTGCTGCCAAGGACTATCTGGAAATAGCTCGACAGTTTCATAGCGTCATTGTTAGCAATATTCCTGCATTGTTACCGGCCAGAGATAGTGCCGCGAAACGCTTTATGCATTTAATTGATGCATTATATGATCACAGGGTAAAATTAATTGCAACGGCGTATGAGATGCCAGAAAAACTATATCAAGGTAATATGCTGATCGGTATGTTTGATCGGACGGTTAGTCGGTTAATAGAAATGGCCAGCCATGATTATCTGGCGATGGCACATCGACCATGAAGTGTGCAGCATAAAAAAGGGAAGCATTGCTTCCCTTTTAAATTAACGTATCGGTTTAAATCAGCGCACCCCAAATCCGTAGATCAACATTTTCGACATCAACTGCGGTGCGTCCATATAGGGCACCGTGCCGTTTTCACGAATAATCTTTCGACCTTCCTTCGATCGGGCAAAAGCAACAAACTTTTTTACCATCGGCGATGGGGTTGGTGTGGTGACTAAATAAAGTGGTCGGTACAGGCCATAACTGCCATTTTTAACATTTTCATAAGTTGGAGATTTGTTATCCATACTGATGATTTTTACATCGCGTTTACGGGCGGAACTAACACCGGTGATAGCGATAGCACCCATTTCTTTTTCGATGGAACGTTCTATTGGCCCCGAAGAACGTTTGACGAAGCGTTTTTGTGTTACAAATTCTATATTCGAATCCTTGAACAGATATTGACGGATGGCGTATCCGACGCCAGAGATCTTTCCCCGCCGTATGTAGAGTTGCATAGGAATATTTTGGCCACCCACTTGACGCCAGTTGGTGATTTTACCCAGATAGATATCCTGTATTTGCGTGTGTGTCAGGTTTTTAACGGGGTTTTTCTTATTGATGATGACAACGAGTGCATCCCAGGCAACGGGGTGTAAAGCCGCATGTAACTCCGAACGATCTTCATCGGGCAGATTCATGCGACAGCTCCCACCCATATCAGAGCGATGTTTGACCGTATCACGGATACCGCGAGTGGCACCGCCACCTTTGAGCAGTATTTTGATACCTGTTTTGTTTTCGTAGGCCTTGGCCAGCTCGGCCATGAAGGCCTTTTTGGTAATACCACAACCGGCCCATTTAATAACATTTTCTACCGCAACGCTTTGTGTAGACGTCTGGAAGGACAGTAAACCAATAAAAATAGAAACGACTAAATGCGTAATTTTGGACAACTTCATAATTTTTCCCACTATAAAACACTAATACTTGTGTGGGGATAGAGTGCCCGTTTGTTCAGGTAAAGGCAATATACCTTAAGCGATAAAATTAGTGTGGTATTAGGCCCAAACGCCGCCAGTCGTGAGAATTATGACAATAAAATCAGCAGGTTACTATTCTATGCGACGACTTGTCGTGGGTACAGCTGGGTTTCCACCTTGGTGAAGAGTTCACGGCGAACGATGGGTTTGCCTAGAAAGTCGTTTGCACCTAGCTTGGTCAACCAAAATTGCTCAGTGGGCTGCTCCGTGGCACTGATGATGATGATGGGAATGTTGTGGGTCGCGGGATCTTTGCGAATTTTGCGCGTTGCCTGAAAACCATTCAGGCCCGGCATGATAACATCCATGAGGATAATGTCGGGTTGATGTGCTTTAGCGAGTTCAATCGCCGTCATACCATCATAAGCTTCCATAACGTAGAAACCGTCTTGCTCCAGAACCGTCCGCAGTCCATGTACCACCGTCCGAGAGTCATCAACCACCAGAACTTTGATAATCCGGTTCTTTGGCATTCTTTGTTTCGCACGGCGTTCATTGTTCGTTGAGCGACGAGTAAACAACCCCTTAAGTGATAAACGATCCATCACGACTCCTGAAACATAATTGTTAGAGCAATTCTAGCCAGATTGGGTTGATTTAGACACCATCGGGCGATCCATGTCTTTAGGCCATAATATAGATTAAAAACAAAAGGTTATCAGCCTCACTAGAGGTGTTCATTCAAACACCTATCATAACTTATTGATTTTATTAGGGCTAAAATTTGTAAAAGTATGCAAATTTTGTGGGCTCTTTAACACTTTTGGTGAAAAAAAAGTGAATGGCTGGAATAGACATCGATAAATGCTGAAATTGCTGCTCAGTATCGGCAAAGCTGTGCATCTCATCGCATGTGAGGCAGGTCTTCAATACACTCTGACAATGAATGATCTCATTACCTCCATCCCGTAATTCCAGTGTCTTGATGGCTGACGAAGTGAAACGGATTTTGGAAAGGCGCTGGTAAAAAAATGCGTTGGCCCTGGCGAGACAAGCTGGTTCCCTTCATACCTAGATTATGTTGTCAGTGTCCAAATTGCACAGGACAGACCCGCTGGACGGGACACTATATTTATATGTACCTATTTTATCGTCCGGATGAAGTGTTACGATGCCATGGTACGGTGTTATATGATTTCAATATTACTTTGAGATTGGTTAGAGTGAACTAATCGGACGCGTCTGTAGTCTCACCGGTTATAGATGAAACAGTGGGGCGAGAGTGTGAA
>ENA-ORDP01001812-ORDP01001812.1-marine-sediment-metagenome-genome-assembly--contig:-NODE-1812-length-11136-cov-25.723400_pt1 | contig 11136 bp, 9 predicted proteins | sample MGYA00248627_ERZ508539 | MGnify/ENA primary metagenome ERZ508539 (study PRJEB26208, sample SAMN05571518) | marine sediment metagenome | biome: deep sea; feature: Hydrothermal vent; material... | reverse complement strand
CCAACGATTTTTGCAGGAATTCAAGGTTCAATTTCCCAACCGCCCCTGTAGGAGCGGTCTCCTGACCGCGAAGCTGTCCTCCACCAATCGCGCCGAAGGGCGGCGCTCCTACAGGGGATGGTGAAAACGTTCAGTCCAGGCTCTTCGACACGATTTCGAATACATCCCGGGACAGATTGGTCGCGGAGAGAATCCGTTGCAGTTCGTCTTGCATCAAGGTCTGGCGTTCGCCGTCAAAACGTTTCCAGCGGCTCAAGGCGCTGACCAGGCGGGCTGCCATTTGCGGATTGATACTGTCGAGTTCCAGTACCCGGTCAGTGAGAAAACGATAGCCTTTGCCATCAGGCGAATGAAAGCGTACCGGGTTGCCCATGCAGAACCTGCCAACCAGGGCGCGTACCTTGTTGGGATTGGTGACCCGGAAGGCGGGGTGTGTCAGCAGCGATTTGACCTGTTGCAAAGTGTCGGGCAGGCGTGAGCCGGCCTGTATGGCAAACCATTTGTCGACGACTTGCGGGTCGTGTTGCCAGTTCTCATAAAAGCCATTCAGCTGTTCTGCGCGCTCCGGCCAGTCGTGGTGAGACAGCGACGACAGGGCGGACAGTGTGTCCGTCATGTTGTGAGCCTGTTGCAGCTGCGCCAGGCACAGGGCGCGGGCCTCGTCAGACCCGCTTTCCAGCAGGTAAGACAGGCACAGGTTGCGTAGTGAGCGTCGGCCCATGCTGGCCGCATCAAACCGGTAAGGTTGATCCGAGCTGCGACTGCGATAGATATCCAGGAAGCTGTCGTACAGCTGTTCTGCCAACTGCTTGCGCATAAATTCCCGTGCCGTGTGTATTGCATCGATATCGACGGTTACACATTGGTCGGCCAGGTAGGATTCCGATGGCAGGCTCAATGCCTGGGTAATCAGGGCAGCGTCGAGGTCCGGGTGTTGCAGGGTTTTCCGGAAAGCCTGAATGAAGTCATCATGCAAAGACAGCGGAGCATCCTGCTGAACCTGTTCGACCAGCAGCAGGAGTGTCTGACTGGCGAGTGTCTGACCGGCATCCCAGCGGTTAAAAGGATCCGGGTCATGGGCGAACAGAAATGCGAGTTCTTCATCGGAACGCACCATCTCCAGTTTAACCGGTGCCGAAAAGCCGCGTAGCAGAGACAGCACAGGGGCTTCCCCGATGCCGGTAAACTCGAATTGCTGCGAGGCCTGTTTCAGTTCCAGCATGCGGTGGTTGACGGTCGGACCACTGTCACCTTTCAGCGGTAACGCCAGCGTCTGTCCCGATGCATCCAGAAGCGCCAGCTCGACAGGAATATGAAAAGGCGCTTTGTGTTCCTGTCCGGGCGTAGGGGGGCATCGCTGGCTCAGAGTAAGCCGGTAGGTCTGTGTCTGCGTATCGTACTGCCCGGCAGCGCTGATGACCGGTGTACCGGCCTGGCTGTACCAGCGCCTGAATTGAGTCAGGTCGATGCCGTTGGCGGCTTCCATGGCCGCGACAAAATCGTCCGTGGTGACCGCCTGTCCGTCGTGGCGCTCAAAGTAGAGATCACACCCTTTACGGAAGCCCTCGCGGCCCAGCAGGTTGCAGATCATGCGCACAACTTCTGCGCCTTTGTTGTATACGGTCACCGTGTAGAAGTTACTGATTTCGATATAGGCATCCGGGCGCACCGCGTGCGCCATCGGGCCGGCATCCTGGGCAAACTGGTGGCTGCGTAACACGTTCACATCGGCAATGCGTTTTACCGGACGCGAATTAAGATCGGCGCTGAATTCCTGGTCGCGGAATACCGTGAAACCCTCTTTCAGGCTGAGCTGAAACCAGTCCCGGCAGGTGACACGGTTGCCCGACCAGTTATGGAAATACTCGTGGCCGATAATGCTCTGGATGTTGTAGTAGTCAGCGTCGGTGGCGGTTTCCGGGCCGGCCAGGACGCAGGAGGCGTTGAAAATATTCAGGCCCTTGTTTTCCATGGCGCCCATATTGAAATCGTTGACCGCCACGATCATGAAAATATCGAGATCGTATTCGCGGCCATAGGTCTCTTCATCCCATTGCATGGCCAGCTTGAGTGACGCCAGTGCATGATCGCATTTGTCGCTGTTTTCCGCTTCGACAAAGATCTTCAGGGTGACATCACGGCCGGAACGGGTTCGGAAACGGTCCTCCTGGCAGTACAGGTCACCGGCTACCAGTGCGAACAGGTAACTGGGCTTGGGAAAGGGATCCTGCCAGGTGACCCAGTGCCGGCCATCTTTCATTTCGCCCTGTTCAATCGGATTACCGTTGGAGAGCAGCACCGGGTAACGGGCTTTGTCGGCCACCAGGGTCGTGGTGAAGCGCGTCATGACATCGGGCCGGTCGGGGAGGTAGGTGATGCGGCGAAAACCTTCCGCTTCACACTGGGTGCAGAACATAGCGCTGGAAACGTACAGACCTTCCAGCGCTGTGTTCTTGTCCGGGTGGATCAGGGTCTCGATTTCAATCACGGTGCCATCTTCCAGACCGCTGAGCAGTAGTTGCTCGTCATCGAGCTGGTAAGCCGCTTCATCCAGCGCTGTGCCATTGACATGTACTGTCACCAGCTCCAGCTCCTGACCGTGCAGCTGTAGCTCGCTACCGGTCGCCGCAACTTCGGGATTCCGCCTGACTATCATACGACTGTTGACTCGGGTGGTCGCAGGCTCCAGCTCAAAGCGCAGTGCGATCTCGTCAACCAGGTACGACGGTGGCTGATAGTCTTTCAGGTAGATAGTACGCGGCGTTGAAGCCACGTTGTCCTTGGCAAAGTCCGCCATAAGTTACAGATCCATAGCAAATGTCAGCGACATCTTACCTGATCGCCCCCCCCTGTAGGAGCGGTCTCCTGACCGCGACCCGCCGAGCCCGGAGCGGTCGCGGTCAGGAGACCGCTCCTACAGGTAATGGCAGCTGGCTGAAATATCACCCCAGCGCTTTCAGCGCATCTACAATGGCTTCAGGTTCCATACGCTTTGTATAGTCTTTATCCACATAAGCAGCTCGAATAATGCCGCTGCGGTCGATGACATAGGTCGCCGGTACCGGCAGCTGGTGACTGTCATCACCATTGGCAGCAGGCAGGTCGATTCCCCATTGCAGATAGAGTGGACGGAGCGATTCGGGCACGGTCATAATCAGCCCGTAGGCGGCGGCGACCCTGTTTCCCGGATCGCTGAGTACATCGAACGCCAGATTCAATTTTTCGACATGTGTCAGCGAACTGTCCGGTTTTTCCGGAGACACAGCGATCAGCCGTGCACCACACTCGCGTATGGCCGGTAGCTGTTGTTGCAGGGCATTGAGTTCAAGGTTGCAGAAAGGACACCAGGAACCCCGATAGAAGTTTAGTACTACGGGACCTTCGGCAAGTGCGTCGCGGATACTCAGGGTACCGCTGCGCACATTGGACAGTTCAAAATCCGGCGCCTTGTCACCGGTTGTTTTTGCGTTTGCTGCGACATCTGATGACAGCAATTCTTCAAACGCAGAAGACACGGTTTCCTGCTGGTCTTCCGGTAACGCCGATACGAAGTCCTGCAAGGCCTGCCGGGTTTGCGTCGAAAGCGTGGTCTGGTTCATGCTTATCTCCAAGTTAGTAAACAAACTAAAGAAACTCTGATCAATTCGTCATACCGGCGTATGCCGGTATCTAACACATTGAAACCACTGGATTCTGGCATACGCCAGAATGACGGGAAACGAATGAATCAGAGTTTCCCCAAAATGGCTTAAAAAAACAGCCGTTACAGGGATTCGAGCCAGCTCCTCGTGCGGCTGACCACTTTATCCACGACGCTCGGGTCCCCGGTAGCGTTGGCGACCAGGCTCATGCCCTGGAGGGTGGAAATCAGTTGCAGTGCCAGTTCGTCAGCGTCAGGTTTGTCCATGGCCTGGAACTGCTGTCTGGCCCAGTCCAGAACGACTTCAATCAGCTGTGCTGACGACTGGCTCAAAACGCCTTCACTGCGACTCAACTCGTAGGACAGCGTGCCTAACGGGCAACCGGTGTCGGTCAGTTCGTTTCGTACTGTAAGCGGGTAGTCAAGCAACGCTAGCAAGCGGGTCCGGGGGGCGTCTGCTTCAGAACATTTTTTCAGCAGTGCCTGCATGGATTCAATGCGTGTTTCGACAATTGATTTGCAGATATCTTCCTTGGTCTTGAAGTAATAGTAGACATTACCCAGAGGGACATCTGAATCTTCGGCAATATCTGCGAGCGTAGTCTGCCTGAAACCCTGGCTAAGGATTAACCGGTCGGCGGAACGTAACAGGCGTTCGCGTTTATCACTGGTTCTCGGCACTGCCACCACCCGGTTAAGTTGTACAACTAACTACAGTCTAGTGATCGGCTGAGTGAAGTCAAGTGGTCTACGCCGCGGCGACGTATTTGTCCCGTGGCCGGTTTTCCCACATATCGCCGGCCAGCGTGAGTGCCTGTTCCGGTGTGTCTGCTTTCCCCATCAGCTGTAAGGCAATGGCGGCGGTACCGACGGTTGCGGCGGCACCATACTCATCGTCGATTTCACCACGCCACAGCTGCGCCAGGCGCTTGATATCCAGTGTGGCTTCTTTCATATGGCGACGTTCGAACAGCGCCGGCCATTCTTCCTCGACCAGTTCACCCTGACGCACGCGCTGAACCAGGCAGGGGCTATCCGGATCCCGCTCGATTTCGCCGCCTTCACCCTTTATCACAGCGACATTCGACTCGTTGAGCAACTGTGCGGCTTCCTGGTGTACCGGGCGGTAGCCGGGGTGGAAAATACCCTGCATGACAAAAGCGGCATTGAACGGATTAATACTGCGCGCCAGAGTATGTACCGGTGAGCGCAAACCCAGCAGCGGCCGGAGTTCGATAATTTCGTGCAAACGCGGGCACAGAAACTCGATATCCAGATAAGCGAAGCGCTCGGCCCGCATCCGTTCACAGGCTTCAGCGATAGATGTACAGGGCTTGATGCCGAGCTCGGCAAGCACATCCCTGGTGTAGATACGGCCGTTGGTGTGACCGCTGGCGCCGTGCATGAACACCGTAGTGCCATTCCCGGCGAGTAACAGCGTGGACAATATAAACCAGGGCAAGTGGCGACGCTTGCCGGCATAGGACGACCAGTCGAGGTCAACCTGCGGCGCACCGTCCGGGATGCTGATCCATTCACGGGTAGCACGGATAAACCCGGCAAGTTCCTCGGGCGACTCTTCCTTTACCCGCATAAGCATCAGAAAGGCGCCCAGCTGAACCGGTTCTATCTCTTCGTTCAGGATCAATCTCATGGCTTCAAGTGCTTCGTCTTCGGTCAATGGACGCGAGCCGTTTTTACCTTTGCCGAGAATACGAACGTACTCGGCAAACGGGTGTTCTGTGTAGGCTGTTTTTTTCACCATGGGTTTATCCTGATAAATACAGGTTTCCTGTAGGAGCGCCGCCCTTCGGCGCGATGGTTACGGTCTGCTATCGCGGTCAGGAGACCGCTCCTACAGGTGTGTTCTTCAACATTACAAATACGGCTTCCAATCCAACCCTGTAGGAGCGCCGCCCTTCGGCGCGATGGTTACGGTCTGCTGTCGCGGTCAGGAGACCGCTCCTACAGGTGTGTTCTTCAACATTACAAATACGGCTTCCAATCCAACCCTGTAGGAGCGCCGCCCTTCGGCGCGATGGTTACGGTCTGCTGTCGCGGTCAGGAGACCGCTCCTACAGGTGGGTGTTGTTCAACATTTGTGAAATTACCATATTGTCAGCAGCAGATGCGAAAAGCCCCGGAAAACCGGGGCTTTTTCATGACGTGGAAGTGCCCTGATATCAGTCATTACTACCAAAAACTCCCAGCAGCTGCAGCAGACTGAGGAACAGGTTATAGATGCTGATGTACAGCGTTATGGTCGCCATGATGTAGTTGGTTTCACCACCGTTGATGATGGCGCTGGTCTGGTACAGGATCAGACCTGACATCAACAAGATAAACATGGCGGAAACGGCCAGAGACAATCCCGGCAGGGAAAACAGCGCCGCCGCAATGCCGGCCAGGAAGGCAACCAGAATACCAACCATCAGGAAGGCACCCATAAAGCTGAAATCCTTGCGGGTGGTCAGTGCATAACCGGACAGACTGAGGAAGATAACGCCGGTACCACCCAGTGCGGTCATAATAATCTGGTTACCGTTGGGCAGACTGGCATACATGTTGAGAATCGGCCCAAGCGTGTAGCCCATGAAACCTGTCAGGGCGAAAACGAAGAGCAGCCCCAGCGAGCTGTCACGGTAGCGCGTGGTAAGGAACAGCAGCCCGAAATACCCGCCAAGGGTAATCAGCATGCCCGGGTAGGGCAGGTTGAGCGCCATCGATACGCCGGCGGTCAGCGCGCTGAACAGCAACGTCATCGACAAAAGAATATAGGTATTACGGACTACCTTGTTGGTTGACAGCACCGAAGGCTGTGCGCGGGTAACCGTGTTTGCCACTCTATTCATATCGTCTTGATCCTCTTTGAAGTAACGACAATGGGATTATACCAGTTCCGTGCATTTTGACGAGCAATAATGGGTTAAAGTTCCCCTGCAATCTGCCGGGGTGCTTCCGTATTCAGGGTAACTTCGTTTATCCTTCCCCACTTACCGCAAGGAGAGGTGACTGAGCGGTTGAAAGTACCGGTCTTGAAAACCGGCGAGGGTGTAAGTCCTCCGAGGGTTCGAATCCCTCCCTCTCCGCCAAATCAATGACTTGCGCGACTCGGCGTAAACTGCCTCAGAAAAAAAGCACAAATCCAGCACACTAAACTGGGTTTGTGGTATTGTGCGTTTGTTGGTGCTGACTGGATAAAACCCCAGTGCCACACACAGCGAAGCCCAGCACCGCGTCAACGGTAGCCAGGCTTCTGACCATAACCGATGCTCGAGGTATCAATTATGGATAAACAAGATTCTAACACCCTCTACTCGGAGGGTTTCTAATGGCCACCGTTCGCAAGGTTCCCCGCAAGAAATCAAAGAGCGGTTATGCATACCAGGTAATGATCCGCCGCCAGGGTTACGGCACCATCAGCGAGACATTCGAAAAGAAGGCCGACGCTGACAAGTTTGCCCGCGACAATGACCGGGAAGCCAAGCTCGCCAAAGCCTACGGCAAGGGTTACACCAAGACCGTCACCGACATGCTGGACAAGTACATGGAAACGTACACCGGCAAGGATCAGACGAAGCTGGACCGGCTGGCATGGTGGAAAGAGACGATAGGGGATACAAAGCTCCGAAATCTTACGCCTGAGCTGATTGTCGAGTGCCTGGACGCGCTGAGAGCCGGTCAGGCCGTCAGAGGGCACGGGAAGGGCAAAACCAAGTCCCTCAAGCGCAAACGCTCTCAACCTACCGTCAACCGCTACCACACAGCCCTGTCGTCAGTGCTTGAGGTTGCCCGCACCCATTGGCACTGGATAACCGAGAATCCAGCCCGGAGGGTAGCCAGAGGCAAGGAGAATAAAGGTATTGTCAGGTGGCTGGACGACAAGGAGCGGGGAGCCCTGCTGACAGCCTGCAAGAAATCCCGGTGGAGCCAGTTATACCTGCTGGTGATTCTGGCCCTGAGCACCGGTGCACGGCTGGGGGAATTGCTGGGCCTACGCTGGTCTGACCTGGACCTCAAAAAAGGGATGGCTGTTCTGGTCGATACCAAGAACGGCGAACGCCGGGCCATGCCACTGATTCCTGCGGTACAGACCGAGCTGACCAAGCAGGTCCGGCGCATAGATTCACCTTTCCTTTTCCCGTCACCCTTCAACAACGAGGAACACCACCAGGGTTTCCGGGAACACTGGAACGAGGCGCGCGACAACGCTGGTATAGAGAATTTCCGGTTCCATGATTTACGCCATAGCTGTGCATCGTACCTCGCCATGAATGGTGCGACAGAACTGGAGATTGCGGACGTACTGGGGCACAAGACCCTGCAAATGGTGAAGCGGTACAGCCACCTTTCCACCGGCCATAAGCAGGATCTGGTTAACCGGGTACTGGGGGACAAGGTATGAGCGAGAGGGAGCCAGATAAGGCGAGGGTTGAATGATGGTCGCCTTCATCAGGAACGACAAAACACTGCAATACATGGTTGATCTGGCCGAAGGCCGAATACCAAAGAACAAGGTTCGCTGACTGGTGAGGATGCCATTCAGATAGTAGCAGAGCGTCATGGAGTGGAGCGAGGCACCCTGGATGCGCGCCTATATCCTCGTAAACGCAAGCCATCGTAACAATCAACGCGGGTTTGTTACGATGCGGTAGCACTGGTTAGTTCCGTTTGCTGTTCACGGTGCTCGGCTATCGTCTGTTCAAATTCGTCTTCAGGGACAGAAGCGATAGCCTGGGCACGGCTGGACATGGATTTTGTTATACCCATGTCGGATAGCTTTGGTGCCAAACCGGTCGCATCGTGCGACTGGTTTACTGGTGGCCTACCCCCTTCATTTATCCCGCCCGCCTCTTTCTGCGCCTTCTGCTATAGAAGCAGATCTATTCTTTTGGTTTGGGTGCGTCTGTTGCATCTTTATTGAGCGTCCATTCCAAAGGGATTGACGCGACTTTACGCCAGCGTGGTGACCCCTTTTCTCCATGCTGAAGCTCAATAAGGAATTCATAAACACCAAACCCAAGGAAAGCTAGTCCATTAAATCCAAAGATTACTCTGTTGCGCGTGGAAGCTGTCAAATCTATGATGTTATCAGGCTGCCTAAGTTTTTTTCCATTCGGACCCACCAAGGTTAATCTTGACAATGCAGTTTCGGGTTTAGCGTAGTCGGAACGAGTCCAAAGCGTGACAAGTTGCATATTAATGTTCTGGACTACAATTAAACTATCGCCAGATTCAGGTGGAGGCACTATTTCTTTATTCGATTCCAACGACTCGATGCTATCGAAGAGAGAGATCGAATTCGTCTCCCTGTCAACGATTGCCTTTGTGCAGAGAATGCTCCAGATATGTCTAGCCATCTAGCTGCCCCATTCTACAGCTTGAATCGGTTCATTCTCGGAGTCGCTCTTTGAAGAGACTGCATATTCAGCTGGAAGAATATTTTCTTGTCCAGAAAAATCAAAAGTGGCAGGAATAGGTGTAGCCCCATCAATCGAGTCCATCCAGCGAGTGATGGCACCTCTAGGCGATACGTGAACGCGAACAACCGCACCTAGTGCATGTGCGAGTCGCGTCATTGTTCCAAGCGTGAAGTTGACATTGCCGCGCAGAACCTTGGTTACATAGGCTTGTGAGGTTCCTAGCCGCTTGGCAAGATCGGATCGCGATACCTGTTGGCGCTCCATCGTAGCGATAATATCTTCAGTAAAATCGATAATCGCCATCTCATTTAAATATTCCTCAGAGGCTTCTACTTTGGCGAATAGGTCGGCATATTTTTTAATTGACATAACTAGTTACCTATAATTTCATCTAACTTCACAATGTTTAATGTTTTACTTTTCTTAGCATCTAGATAATCTGTACGTATGTTTTCTGCTGTGTCGATCGCCCCATCTGGCGTTTTTTTGTCCTTGGTAAAGGCGGTAGTACAGACAACCACATTCCCTTCATCAAAAAAGTACAAAACCCTATATTTCTTCCCAGTCTTTGGGCCTTTTTTAAATTCAAAAACATTCCCATCGAGGTGCTTGGACATATTCTGATTGTGCCTCGGAGGACCATTTGTTGGGACATATTCTTTCAACATTGCCAACATTTGTATTGCAGCAGGTGTATCGCTGTGGCTCCCAAGAAAATCGAGAACCTGGCAGTCGTCCCGATGGTCGCAGACGGCCAGTACTGTCCAGCGCAAACTAGCGATCTCGATGACTTTCATATTAACTTAGAGGTTAACTCTGTCAAGGCTGGCGGCTCGTTGAAGGAATGCTTGAATTTTTGAAATCCTGTAATGATTTTATGGTAGCCTGATTTGCAGGTACCCACAAAAAAAAGCACAATTCCAGCACACCGACAGGCGCAAACAGGCACTTATCCACACTTCAGAGATTTTAGAAAGTGCCGATAACCTATTGATATTTATTTAATAGTGCTGGTGTTGAAATGTGGGCGCGTGAGTAGGAATAGGACTTGAAAACCGGCGAGGGTGTAAGTCCTCCGAGGGTTCGAATCCCTCCCTCTCCGCCAGATTTATAGCAAGCCGCCCGGAGAGGTGGCATGAAGGTAATAAGTCCAGGATGGGCCGTTTTCCCCTTTTAAAACCACAAGGAACGAAGGTTATGGAACAACCCGATATACAGATATTGCTCGTTGATCATCAGGAGCTGGTTCGAGTAGGCATGCAGCGTTTGCTGGATGACGTGCCCCGGCTTTGCGTGGTTGGCGAGGCATCCAGTGGTGAAGAGGCGGTCCAGCTGTCGCGCAGCCTGAAACCGGATGTTGTATTAATGGATGTTCAGATCCCCGGCATCGGCGGGCTGGAAGCGACGCGACGCATCCTGAGGCGCGACCCGGATATCAGGATCCTGGTGGTGACGCCACAGACCGACGAGCCCTTTCCTGCGCAGCTACTCGATGCCGGGGCATCCGGGTACCTGACCAAAAACTGTGGTATCGAAGAGATCGCCGATGCTGTGCGGGCGGTGTCCAGGGGAGAGCGTTATATTAGCGCCGATATCGCTCGCCAGATGGCGCTGTCCATGCTGCCCGGCAGGGAACAGTCACCCTTCGATCGCCTCTCCCAGCGCGAATTACAGGTGCTGTTAATGGTGGCGCAGGGACAGAATGTGCACGAAATATCCGAGCGCCTGTGCCTGAGTTCGAAGACAGTCAGTACCTATCGCTACCGGCTGTTCGAGAAGCTGAGTGTGGATAATGACGTGGCGTTGACCCGTCTGGCTATCCGATATGGCATAGTGGGGCTGGTGGTAGAGTCGTAACTATTTGAGTAATCAGGGAACCTCTGATTAGTTCGTCATTCCGGCGTATGCCGGAATCCAATACGCTGATTTTCATGGATTCTGGCCTGCGCCAGAATGACGGGTAACGAATTAATCGGAGGTTCTTTAGATGAAGTCGGGCAATCCGGTTAAGGTTTCCTGTGTTAAGTCGCTATTTATTAACAGTTAAACAGATTGGCCGAACTCCTTATGTTG
>ENA-ORDP01001811-ORDP01001811.1-marine-sediment-metagenome-genome-assembly--contig:-NODE-1811-length-11141-cov-4.803265_pt1 | contig 11141 bp, 12 predicted proteins | sample MGYA00248627_ERZ508539 | MGnify/ENA primary metagenome ERZ508539 (study PRJEB26208, sample SAMN05571518) | marine sediment metagenome | biome: deep sea; feature: Hydrothermal vent; material... | reverse complement strand
GCACAGCTCTTGTGAAAATGGTGACCGCATTGTGGTACAAAACACTCCTTCCCGAGAGGAACAGCAATGATGACTGCATTTCCTACCTTGAGCGCAGACAATAGAACGAACCCAGGCTAAATATACTGCAGATGCCGAATTTTTCCCATACTTACCATCCCATCAACGACTCCTTCGATGAACGGGCTCGTGCCTGCAAATCCGTGTTGAATGATTTGGAAAATGCCGAAATCAGCCTGAAGATGGTCGGTGATAAAGACTGGGAAAATCGTCTGGGTACACAAGACGAGATCCGCTACGCCAAGAATGTCGCAGAAAACAGCCTGCAACACGCCGCAGTCTCCCTGGATCTTTCAGAGCTGCATTATGCCAAGGAACAAGGCCTGCTGACCATCGAAGAGGTCAACACCATCACCCTGGCTTAAAGAGACGCCGCAGAAACCCATGGACCACGAGCCATCAGATGATATGGATTTGGATGGGCCGGATTTGTAGGAATATTTTCCAGTGGCCAGTGGCGGTGACGCTGGGAAGTGCCAACCAAACAGGTCCCTCAGCGACATCAAAACCTGCATCTTTCAGCATGACTGCCAGTGTGAGTAATCAAAATAACTGCAGTGATTTCTCTAATTTCTGATCACATTAGGCGATAGACAAGAAAAAACCTCCCCAAATAACTTGCAAATTATCCGAGGAGGCTGTCTTCTGTATTTTTCCACCAAGAAAAATAGGAGACCCAGCCAGTGTGCCCTACATTTCTCAATGATCCTGGCTTTTTCCAGTTTTTATTTTCGATGGATCAAGATCTCGCCCAGCAAGTGCAGACACAAGGTTGTTCTTGTGGTGGCGTATTGCACAGTGCCCGATAGCCACGTAAACCACGTGGTGTTGCTCGTTCGTTATTGGGTCCATCGTAGCAGACCCGCTTGAGTTTCTGCTGTGCACAGGACGGGTGTCGTCGCCGTCATACACCACCTTCGGTCCGTTTTCTGGGTAGAAAGGTCTATTTGGGTGTCATCATTGTGCTGATTACTGCAATGGCGCATGGGTTGTCGCACAAACGCAGGCAGACTTTGATCGATCGACTCGATCTTTGTTCGCAACCACTTTACCGCTGGCGCAAGTTCTGGCGAGAGTATTTTCCTGCCAGCCGTTGCTGGCAAATCCTCCAGGGACAATTTATGCCGCCGCTGCAGGTGGCCAACTTGCCGGGGGCCTGGCTGGGACAGTTGGCTGGAACCGATTTACGCACGCGGTTATCCCCGCTACCGGGGGCGTTAGCACCGCTGACGAGCGTGTGCCGTGCAGACTCTTTGCGGATCACCATCGACCCGCAGAAGAGGTGATTTCCACCGCTAAATGGGACACGTAGACTCTGGATTTTTACCCCATAAGGAGAAAGCCATGTTTCATGATGACCGTCCCGATCGTTGGGCGCGTTTACGCTTTGCGATCATCGGCCCCTTGTTGGCTGCACCACCAAAATCCGCTACGTTACACAAAACCTTGTGTGCCCTGGCCAAACGGCGCTGGCAACACCCGATCCAGGACAAGACGCTACAGTTCAGTGTCTCCACCCTGGAACGATGGTACTACGCTGTCCGGTCTGCACAAGATCCAGTGGCTGTTTTGCGCCGTCAGGGTCGCAGTGATGCCGGCCAGACACGCCGACTCTGTGCGACCTTGATCCAAACCCTGCAGGTCCAGTATCAGGCACACCCGGGCTGGAGTATCCAGTTACACTACGGAAATGGGGGATCTGTTTGGTGTAGCCCTTCGACCCCATAATCGATGGGGTGGCTGCAAAGTGCTGCGGGAACGCTGGCAGTCTCATCTGGAAGGGACATTACTGCGACCGGTCTTGCTGATTGACGAAGCCCAGGAGATGCCACCCTCTGTACTCAATGAGCTGCGTCTACTCAGCAGTACCCGGTTCGATTCCCACACCCTCCTGTCCGTGGTACTGGCAGGGGATCATCGTTTGACCAGCAAACTGCACCGCGATGAACTGTTGCCACTGGACAGCCGGATCCGGATTCGATTGCTCATGGAATATGCCGATCGAGAGGTCCTAATGGCCTGTTTGAAACATCTGCTGCTCACTGCGGGCCATGCCTCCCTGATGACGGACGCACTGATGCAGACACTGTGCGATCATGCGGCGGGCAACTACCGGGCGTTAACCCGTATGGCGGCAGAGTTACTGGCCTCAGCAGCACAACAGGAACTCACCCAACTGGATGAAAAACTGTACCTGGAAGTCTTTAGTACCCCAACGACCCACACCCGCAAACGAGCTTGATCAAATCCTGGAGAAAACTCAATGAATCCACTACAACTAATGTTTATTGACCCACCACAGCTCAGCGATGAAACCGCCAGTGAAGTGTTGGACTTCTTGTATGAGCTGGCCAACGCATTCGAAGATCACTACGGCAACCAGTTACGGCAGTATTATGCTTCCAGAGCATCAACACCGTTTGATGTGATGGATGAGTTCAACGACGAATTACCTCTCTGATCGGATCGGGGTCAATCTTGTTGGGGCGGGGTTAACCGGCAGGGAAACTGGTGATCACGCTGCAATCCTCACAATTTATCGTATTGTTGCGTCCAGTTCCCTCATTTAGCTTGAAAAGGCCTTCATCAATTATCGTGAATACGCTCACCGTGAGAGCCTGAGGGGGAAGTTCCCTCGGGCGACTCGACCCAAAACAATCAATTCATGCAGCCTTTTTCATGGTCGTTCCCCTAGTTCACAAAGTTCACAATATTTAGGGGGGTTTGATAATATGATTTACCAAACTCTCCAGATACACTCGTCCTATACGTTGTCCCTGACGTGTGTGGTATCTTATTCTTGTTATCCACCCACAGGAGACACCTCCATCCTCTTATCGACACACCGGGCTTTGCGTACTTATATAGAACAGACAATGCTATTTTCACAGTGGTGTTTATATTGCCAGATGATGGGATCTTATTGTTCCCTGTATCAGCAGCGAGAAAGGACCCTCTCATAGCCTTGGCGCCGGACTTATCCACAAGCTCGCAGCTCACTCGATATGCTTTGCCAAGGACATGATGTAACTTTACCGGAACACGGATAACTGCAGGCGCAAGCTCCTCCACACGTGGAGGCGGCATGGCGTAGCCGAGCGCAAGCTTCGCCGCACGTGCAGGCGGCACGGCGAAGCCGAGCGCCAGTATTGCCGCCAGAACAAGCAAGCTTGCATGCTTCCAATCCAGTTTCCGTGCGATCCGATCATTGATTCTATGTTTTGCATTCATGGTTTTCTCCTTTGTGTTTGACTGCTCCTGTTTCATGTTTCAACTCCTGTGTATTCGGCATCATCAATGCCGTTTATTTTACTTGCCCGTTACCTCAAGTGCCTGCGCAGAGGTCACCGTGTGCAGACCACCTGGCGCCGCGCCTGGCCCCGTCACCTCCAGCGCCTGCGCAGAGGTCACCGTGCGCGGGCCACCTTGCGCCCCGAGCCTCGGAACAAAACCTCTCCCGATACGCGAAGCAAAACCGCCGCCGGTCCGATTCTTGGGGAGATTTCCCATTGCGTTGCCAAAGTTCCGGGTAGCAGGGAAACCCCTTAAAGCCGATGCGAAACCACCCCTTCCGGGAAGTGGCATTCCCGGCACGAGCCTGCCTGTAGCCCGAGCCACAAAGCTGCCGCCGGGCCAAATCTTGAGGTGGTTTCCCTTCGTCTTGCCGCGATTCACGAAACCGGTGGGGAACACGGGGGCGAAGCCACTTCGAACCCGCGGCATAACGGGGGCGGGGAGTGCGCGAAATCCTCTGCTTGCGGCCCCCGTGGGGATACCCGGAAGGCGCGGCGCAAGCACCGGCGTTCTCGCCCCAAGGCCACGATTGAAAACCAACCTGGGCTTCCTGCCTGACCTGGTGACGACAATTCCTGCATTGCAGAGACGAATCTCGCCCGCATTCAGGCCTGCCCCGCGCTTGCCATAGGATTGAATCGCACCCACCGAACGGGCCAATGCTTGGCACGTCTGCACCGTGGGGCGTGTCCAGACTGCGTTCGTGGTGCAACGATTGCCTGTGCAGTTCCAGCGCGCGCCACCAACGAAGACCACGCCCTGCCTGCGGGCTCTGCTTTTCGCCATGGCGGTGTATGGAAAGCTTGGAGGGATTATACGTACCGGGCGGATGATCACCGACTTTGTTTCAGGCACGGGCCGCACCAACCTGGGTTTGAACCGCAGTCTCGCAGGCCGCACTACACGCGGCTTGAACGTCAAACCCGTTGCGGGCATGGTAAGGTTGTATGGCGAACCGGCCATCGCTGGTGCACTCGAAAAAAGGAACATGGCGCTTGCTATTGTGCTAATGAAGTTCATGTTCTCCATGCTTTTTTCTCTTCTTGACCCGAATTCGCCGTTTCCTCTATAAGACGTTATCCGCCCGAAAAAGATTCAATCACATTCCCTCGCGTGAAACTCCGATTTAACACTTTCCCGGAGCAGGATAACCCGGACGGGGTGACGGATAGGTGACGGATTGTTTAGGCCCTGTTCACACGGTATTTAGCCCACATTATTCACAAATACCGCCGCGCCCTTGCTTGTTCCTTAATATTCGCAACAAATTCCTCGTCAGTCATCCGTATACACGGCTACGCGCTCCTTCCTCGGAATCCGTTACGGACAAAGTTCCTGCGCAAACATCACGGCGATTTATGAAAATCGCACGTAGAAGTTTAATTCACCCTTAACCCCGGGACTGCAAGGATGCCGCCAGAGCAGCGATTTCCGGTGAGGGGGCCGTCCCCAGAAGATTCCGCATGGTCTGGCGATAGTGCTCATAGGTAGACAGCGCTTCGGCCGGACGGTCAAGCGCCTGCTGGCATTGCATGATGCTCTGATAGAAACACTCCGCCAGCGGCTCGATATCCAGCCCCTGTCGAAAAAGGGTTATGGCTTGTTCATAGTCGGCCTGTGCAAAGAATCGTTCCGCGATCAGGGTAATCGCGCGTAACATCTTGCAGCGCAAACGCTCGCGCGGACCCAACACATACGGCTTGTCTTCGCCCTGCAAAAATGAACCGTGATAAAGCTGATTCATACCCTTCCATTCCCGCTCAAGGCTGGTCGGGTTATCGGGCGCCTTCTGTAACACGGCGTCCAACTTTCGCTCCAATACCCAGATATCCACCCAGCAATAACGTGAATCGAGCGTGAGTTTGCCTTCGCTCCATTGCAATGCTTGCGGTTCCAGTAGCTTTCGTAGCCGGTACACCGTGGACTTGAGGTTCTGCTTTGCCATGTCGCCTTCGCTATCGGGCCAAAGTGAATCTATTAACTTGTCCTCACTCACATTGCGGCCACCAAGGGCAATGATGGCCTTGAGTAATTCGAGAGGCTTTTTTTGTGTCTTGCCGGAAAACACCAGGGGCTTGTCGTTTTTAACCAGTGCAAAGCGGCCCAGCGTGTGTATGCGAAGGGGCCTCGGCCAGGTATCGTCCACGGTAGCGTCGGTGGCTGGGGGCAGTTTTCGCAAGCGTATCAGTTTCTCGACATAATCCGTTTCAATACCGTGCTCAAGCGCCAACGCATAGAGATGACTCATGGTGGTTGGCAACCACCATGTATGATTTAAAAACCCATAGGTTCTACCCAGCGCCAGCCCGGCGCGCAATTGTGTCAGACACTCTTGCGGATTTCCCTGCTCATGCGCAACTTGCGCATGAAGCAGACTGGCGACATACAATACCGTATTGGCGCCAATGTCATGCGCTGCCTTTTTTACCTCATCGAGCCCGGAAAGGCAGGCCGCAATTTCACCCCGATGGTACTGGTTTCTGTAATATTCAACACGGCCATGCAGGATAAAATAGGGTGTCCCGGCTCTCTTGGCATACTCAACGGCCAGCCGCATATGCTCGTAAGATTGCTTGGCATTCCCCTTTAGAAACCAGTACCATCCATACAAATGATGAAAGAAGGCAACATCTAGGTAGCGACGCAAATCTAGCGACTCCGCCATGCGTTCAAGATACTTCCGGGCGGCATCCGTCTGGCCTGATGACAACGTGGCGAAAACGGCTTGCGCCCGGATAACAAAGTCCCATACATGCACGCCACCCTCAAGCCCTCATTTGCCGCCGCTACGCCCTCATCCGTTTTCGCTAACATCCAGGAATAGCATGAAGTAACGAAGTACCAGATTATTTTTATACTCGGCATCCCTTTGAATGCCAGAAGCAGCGGTTGCAGATTGGTCAGCAGGCTATCCGCCCTGACCAAATCGCCTACCCACCACGTATAGTAAATAAACAACTGGCTGCCCACGTACAGACGAAGCTTGATGTTTGAGCCGAACAGAACAAAATCCTCTATTTTGGCTACCCATTCCGGCAGTTCCTTATGGTCGGGATTACGGTACATCAATGCCAGAAACAGGCCAATCGTGGCGCGTACCTCGATCAGTGGGTTATTCAGTGTCGACAGGCCTGAAACTCTTTGTTCCAACCGGTCACTCCATTGATCCAACAAGCTGAAGTCACCCATCTCAAAGACAATGGCGTCAATGGCGCTACAGCATGTCAACAGTTCCCCGGCGATATCCGAATGTCGCTCAAATAATTCATATGCTCTTCCAAATACATCTCTGGCGTGACGGGGATTGTGTGATATGTGCGCCACACCAAACCAGCACAACAACCAGGGCGATGTCTGCCGAATATTTTCCGGAATGCACTCTATCCAGTGAATCAAACCAAGGTTCAGGCCCTGATCAATATATTCTTCCGCATGTTTCACGATGAGGAGTGCGGCCACATCCCAAGCGCTGGCACTCAGAAGAAGCTTTAATGCTTCTTCTGTCTGTCCTTCTTCAATAAGCAGTTGCGCTGCTTGCATCCGGAATTTTTTGATCTCCTCCGCGGGTAGTCTTTTGTGTGCCTGCACCACCAGAAAATCGTGTAGCAACTGGTGATATTCATAACTGTTCCGCATGGTCTTTTTCTGATAAATGAACAGGTTCCTGCGCACTAAATCACGCAGGATATTTTCTGCATGGGCAAGCTTTGTCAGACGCCTTACAAGTGGAATATCAAATTCGTTAAGCAGTGCCGTATAACAAAGAAAACTTTTGACAACCTCCGGGGCCTGTTCAAACAGTTCACAGGCAAAATAATCGAACACCCGTTCTTCCGAACCGAACCCGCTATCCTCTAAATAGGTATTTTTGTGACCTGGATGCTCACTCAGCAGAACAACACCCACAGCCCAGCCCTGAGCCCTTTCATGAATGAGATCAATGAGATCACTGTCCAGCTCCAGCTCCGGCCGCAAGGCAAGCAATCCGGCCGTTTCTTCCCGATCCAAGCATAACGCCGGTGCATTGATAACACACATACGCTGATTGGCCTGCCACCGGGTCAGGCCTGTTGGCGGCGTCGAACGACTCAAAAAGAACAAGCGCACATCCGGTGGAATCTCCTGTAACGCCGTGTTCAGGACTGCGTGCAACGGGGCGTCGCCGGGCAAGTCCTGATAATTGTCGAATACCAGCGCGTAGGGACGGGGAGCCCCGACAAAAAGCCGTGCAAAAAAATTCTGCGCGAAGACGATCTCGGAACCGACATACTCAGCGGTCAGCAGTGGCAATGCCTCCACTTGCGGAAACTCCGCGTGGCGTGCCGCTTCGCGCAAGTAATAAAAGAAGGTTGCCGTATCGGCATCTCTTGCGTCCAACCGATACCAGATGCAAGGCAACCGCCGCACATCCAGATAGCTCACCGTGAGCAGCGTCTTGCCGGCACCGGCATTGGCGCTGATCCAGGTTATGGCGCGAGAGGCGGCTTCATCCAGTAACGAAAACAAACGGTGTCGTTGAAAAGCTTGCGGAGCCTGGGGTCGGCTTATTTTAGTTACTTTTGAATACATACCTGTTTACCCAACCCCTCAATCATGATTATAGCAGAGTATAAGAAGCTGACGTTTCACCGTTCTTAGAGTGCTTCCTGGCACAGTAGCTATGGATTGTGGATAATTTTGATGGGGTTTGCCTCGTTTGTAGCAAACCCCCATAAAATTCACTCTAAACACAGGGCGTTCGCAAGCAGATAATATTTATATCTTTCAATCATATAGATCATTCAGCGCATTTTATCACAAACCTAAACAGTGAAACTTCAGCTATACAATTCAGCTCGTATCCGTCCAAAATGATATGCTGCTTTGTTCTGTGCCCAAAGCGGGAAGAAGATCGCGTACGGATATTTTCCGTCTTTGGTTGACACGCTGGCTGTTGAGCGCTATCTTTAAATCTGAGTATAGACCCCCTCACAAAACAAAGGAGGCGATAATGGCAACTGCACGTTTAGATATGAGATTGAGCCCTGACATTAAAGCGAAGGCCGAAAAAGCATCTGCACTTCTTGGAGTGAGGAGCTTAACTGAATACATCGTCAAGCTGATCGATGAAAATTCAACAAAAGTCATTCAGCAATATGAGTGCATGACGGTTGAAAATGATATTTTCGATAATTTCATCCAGATATGCGAAAAGATGCATGCACCGAATAAAAAAATGGTAGACGCCGCTGCTTTCACCAAAAAGCAGGGTTTCAAATGAAATATAGCAAGACCTTCGTTGAGTTAAACAAGGCTATTCACGATAGAGCTACTTTTGATTGTGGTTCAGTAGAATTAAATACCTTTTTACAAAAGCATGCTTTTAGGCATATGAAGGTCGGTGTCAGTAAAACAATGGTTTTGCCGGCCCTGGAGATACTGTCTAATCAAAAATATCCCATTTGCTCTTTCTATACGGTGGCTCCAAGTTCCATACAGAGAGAGATATTACCTCAAAATCTATCAAAATCATTACCCCACTATCCAGTTCCTGTTTTTCTTATTGCCCAATTGGCAGTAAACACAAAAGTTCAGAGACAACAATTGGGTAAAGCAACCCTTATAAAAGCACTTGAGTTTTTGTGGCAAGTCAATCAGCAAATGTGTGCTTATGCGGTGGTGGTCGACTGCATCAACGGGCCAGTTGAGAAATTCTATCAGAAATATGGATTCCTCTATCTATATAAAAACCAAGGTAAAACCAGAATGTTTTTACCAATGAAAACATTGGGACAACTGTTTGGAGACAGAAAGACTTTTATTCGTACCCAGATCATCACGGCACCTCCATAAAATTACTTAGACCACAATGGGACAACGTTTGCTACCGTTTCATTGAACACAGTCCAATACTGCCTGTGATTCAATGGCAGCGATAGGGTGGGTGTTTCTCACCGCTTACATAGAAACTAATGGCTGTAAGAGGCTTTAGTAGTGAGGTGGCTTTTCGTTCTCATTCGCTGCAGAAGCGGGGCCACCGTCAGTCGTCACACGAAGACGATCCAGCAGCTCTTTACAAAGGATTTCAAGACGGTCGATCTGCTGCTGTTGGCGGCTAACCACCGCGTTAAGATCATCCAGCGTTGATTCCTGATAAGCAAACTTGATTTCCAGTTCTTCGATGCGCTGCGCTGTTACGTTCATTCTTGTTCACACAAAAAGGTAATACCCTTGATAATCCAGTATTTTTTGCACACTACAAGGAATTCCTAAAATTGTTGCAGCTGTTGTGAAGTGGGTTCGGCGCAGCAATACCAAGGCTCAGATAAATGGGGTGTGGCCTGGCAGGATGTGATTTCGGGAAGAGACACGTATTCACCAATTGCCTGGTGGGCAAGCACCCAAATCTGCTCAAAAACCTGTCGTCGTCCCAAGTTATTCCGGTCACCCTCTTCGACCACGGCCTGAATCTGCCGCTGTAATGTATCGACAGCAGGTTGTGGATGTCGCCATGGATAGCCGAGCAGTTGCGGGTCGAAGTCGTTGCAAAAAGGCAGCATGTCAACATCCTTCAACAGCCAGGAGCCTGCCGGCACAAGTAGGCGGATCGCCAGCTGAATCGATGGTACAGAATCAATCAACTGCAGGCGTACAATCGTCTCCAGCAACGTACAATATCCGGATAAAGTGGTCCAGGGGGTAAAAGGAATAAACGTCGGTGACAAAGCAATATTGCTGGCGCGCGTCAAGTGGACGACCACTTCAAAATCTTTACTGCAGTGGCCTTTTTGTAGCTTTTCCAAAACAACATTATCGGTTGATTCGACGGCAGAAGTAATAAACAGACAGCCCCAGTTGCGTAATCGGGGCAGGAGTGTCTGTTGCTCAAGCAAGTGGCTGACCTTGATTGTGGCGTCAAAAGTCAGGTCAGGAAATTCGGTATGCATGGCCTCCAGGATACGTATGGCATGGCCGGGGCCATTGAGAAAATCCGGATCTCCGAAGGAGATATGCTGTGCACCAGCGGCCACCTGCTGGCGAATATCGGCCAACACAATTGCTTTAGGTACTGCTCGAAAGCGGCCTTGATACACCGGCACCACAGGACAATGCCGGCACAGGTGTTTACAACCCCTTGTGGTTTCAATAAAACCCACAGTACGACAACTACCATCCGCCAACACCAGATTTGCATACCGATCCAACGCCGGCATTTGACTGCGTTCGGGTACCTGCCATTCGATGGCGCCCGTACTGATTAGAGGCTGACGGTAATCCTGTTCCAGCTTGAGATCGCCATCCCGCACCCGACAAACAAATAACCGCAGCGCATCTTCCACCTCACCGCTGAATACAGCCATTGCACCAAGTTCAAAAAACAGCTTAGCATTGGCTGCGGCATACCAGCCATAGACACAAATCCTGGCATTCGGTGCCAGTTGTCGAATCCGGGGAAATGCAGCTACGGCAATCCTCGTTGCGGTATGCATACCCAAATGGATAGCAATCACAGCGGCATCCTGCAGCTTGTTTGGCACCAATCGTTGTAGCGCCAAATCGATACTCTCCACTGCGAATCCCTGCGCTTGTAGCGATGCCAATGGAGAAGCGATGGCAAAAGACTGCCGCCCTAATTCATAGGGGTTAATGAAGACGACTTTCATAAGTGATCTGATTCTTTCAGGAAGTGACTACAAATTTGACAATACTACATCCGCACAGGCTATCGAACATTTTCTGTAACTATTCAGCATGTTTAGATTTTGGTTCAGTACCAGGCATATTCGCACGGAGAATGTGAGCATATA
>ENA-ORDP01001810-ORDP01001810.1-marine-sediment-metagenome-genome-assembly--contig:-NODE-1810-length-11144-cov-3.137253_pt1 | contig 11144 bp, 11 predicted proteins | sample MGYA00248627_ERZ508539 | MGnify/ENA primary metagenome ERZ508539 (study PRJEB26208, sample SAMN05571518) | marine sediment metagenome | biome: deep sea; feature: Hydrothermal vent; material... | reverse complement strand
TGGAGTGATGGAGTAATGGAGTGGTGGAGTAATGGAGTGGTGATCAAGCCTCCAATCCTCCAGTCCTCCAAGTTCTCTCCCTCCGGAGTTAATCCACGCCAAAGGCAGCACACCTGTAAAAATCCTTTCCAAGAGGATCACCGGACAGCTCCGCCCTGTACCTGCACCCTCCCCTGCATGCATCCAGCACATCACAATCACATTTAATATCAGCAAGCCTGAGTGGTTTAAGCCTCTTCCAGCACTTTTCAAGCCCCTCAGATATATGCCCCAGGGGTCTGTCTGCATAAAAGGCACACTTTGCAACATAGCCGTCAGGCAGGACGGAGACAAGATGCAGGCCGCAGGCAAACCCCTCGCCGCCGCCATGAAGCCCCTCACTATAACCATATCCAAGGTATTTACCGGCCACATCCGGAGGAAGGGAAATCTCCGGGTTCTCCATCATCCTGCCGCTCAGGCACGGCACATCAACTATCCAGTTCTTTACACCCATTGTCCTGAAGAGTTCATCCATCCTCTCAAACTCGCCAAGATTTCCGGGATGGATCATCGTAGAGACGGCAACATCAAACCCGTTATCCAGGGCAAGCCCGACAGCGCTTATCGCCCTGTCAAAAACACCCCTGCCCCTCAGGGCATCATGGGAGTCTCCAAGACCGTCAATGCTGATCTGTATCTCATCCACATTTAAATTCTTCAGGGTTTTTCCATCTATGAGAAGACCGTTTGAGAAGAGTACCTTTCTTAATGGATAGCCTGAGAGATAATCATTGAGACCCTCGAACTCCCTGTGCACCAGCGGCTCTCCGCCGGATATCAGCACCCTCAGCCCCTGCACATCATTAAATTCCTCAAGAATGCTGATTATCTGATTCAGACCGAGCTCTTTTGCCCCTGATTCTCCGATGTAGCAGTGTCTGCACCTCAGATTACACCTGTCGGTTATAAGAAATTCAAGGTATCTCAGGGAGGGAAGAGGAGATTTCTTTATGCACTGTCTCCTGATTTTTTGCGGGGTCTCAGACAGTATCCCCTCTGCAAGACAATAGGAGGTGAATTCCACATCATCGGAAAGCGCCCCTCTGTCTGCACATTCGCCTAAAAACTTAAAGGCGCTTTCATCAATCTCATACAGCTCGTCATTTTTTACGTGATAAACCGAGGGTTGTTCAAGCCGTCTAAGTAATACATTTTCAGAGAGGAAGTATCTTCTATCGGACTCAATAATAGAACTCCTCCTTCAGCGGTCTCGTCATCAACTCCCTTACGGCAACAAGGGGCGGCTTATCCTTGTGCAGCATAAGGCAGACCTGCTCCACAATAGGCATCTCAACATCATATTTAACTGCAAGCTCGCAGGCTGAAACCGAGGTCGCAACCCCCTCTGCAACAGCCCTCATCTCGGACAGGATCTCTTTCAGCTTCATGCCCTGACCAAGTTTATAACCCACCGTATAGTTCCTTGACAGATTCCCCGTACACGTAAGCACAAGGTCGCCCATTCCGCTGAGACCTGCAAAGGTCTTTGCATCAGCCCCCATCTTTACACCAAGACGGGTAATCTCTGCAAGCCCCCTTGTTATGAGCGTGGCCCTTGCATTGAGGCCAAGGCCAAGACCGTCCGAGATACCGGAGGCTATGGCGATAACGTTTTTCAGGGCACCGCCCAGCTCAACACCCAGGACATCCTGATGCGTATACACCCTGAAATAATCCGTATTAAATATCTCCTGAAGCAGCAGCCCTGTAGCCCTCTCCTGCACTGCAAGGGTAACGGCAGTGGGAAGCTTTTTAATGACCTCCTTTGCAAAGCTCGGCCCTGAGATCACGGCCGTCTCATGGTGCGTAAGCTGTTTCAGGATCGAGGAGACGGTCAACAACGTCCCTTGTTCCATCCCCTTGGAAGCGCTTACAATAACAGCCCCCTTCTCAAGGTATTCCACAGCCTCCTTAAAGACCGACCTCACAAACTGGGTGGGAACCACGCATATTACATATCTCGACCTGAAAAGTGCACGCTGAAGCTGATGCGTTATCTTAATATTGTCGGGCAGGGTGGCTTCAGGCAGGTAAAGACGGTTTACCCTGTCACGTTCCATCTCCTTTGCAAGCTCTTCTTCATGAACCCAGAGCGAGACATCATAGTCTTTTTCTGCAAGCAGTATACTCAGGGCCGTACCCCAGCTACCGGCACCTATAACACTTATATAAGCCATCAGATCCCCTCTATCGCCCTTTCCAATCTCCTGATCGCCCTATCCTTCCCTATAATCTCCAGAACCTCGAAAATACCGGGACTGACAGTATTGCCGGTTATTGCAACCCTGACGGGCTGGGCTACCTTTCCAAGTTTTGTGTTATGCCTCTCAACCATAGCCATAAATACCTTTTCTATCTTCTCTGCACTGAAGTCTTCCAGTCCGGCAAGTCCGTTACGGACATCTTCAAGCATGGGCTTTGTCTTTTCATTTATAAATTTTTCTCTTGCCTTGGGATCCAGCTCAACATACTCAAGGATATAATACCTCATGGATCGGGCCATTTCCAGAAGTGTCCTGGAGCGCTCCTGAAGCGTAATAACAGCCCTTTTAAGCCATTCCCGGTCGATCTCAAGCCCCTCTTTTTCAAGAAACGGCATAAGGAGTTCCGAGATATACCCGGGGGAGGAATCCTTTATGTACTGACTGTTAATCCAGAGAAGCTTGTCGGGATTGAAGACAGCGGCAGACTTTCCAATCGCCTCAAGTGAAAAACTCTCTATCAATTCCTCTTTGGTAAATATCTCCTGGTCGCCGTATGACCAGCCAAGACGGACGAGGTAATTCAGGAGCGCCTCGGGCAGGTACCCCATGTCCCGATAAGCCTGCACGGATGTTGCACCGTGACGCTTGCTCAATCTGGTCTTGTCAGGGCCGAGGATCATGGGCAGGTGGGCAAATTTGGGAACCGGAAAACCCAGAGACTGGTAAATGTGTATCTGCTTCGGTGTATTGTTCAGATGGTCATCACCCCTTATCACATGGGTTATGGTCATATCCACATCGTCTACAACAACCACAAAATTATACGTTGGAGTGGCATCTGAACGGAGAATGATGAAATCGTCAAGCTGCTCATTTTCATATACTATGTGTCCCCTTATCAGGTCATCCACAATGGTCCGGCCTGACTGCGGCATCCTGAACCTGACGGCAGGGGTCCTGTCCGGCGGCGGGGTTTTGAGGTCCCTGCACCTGCCGTCATACCTTGGAGTACGGCCTTCCTTAAGAGCCTTTTTACGCCTCTCATCAAGTTCCTGCGCTGTACAGTAACAATAATATGCCTTTCCTTCCTCAAGCAGCTTCTTCACATAACTCCTGTAAACATCCAGCCTCTCGGTCTGCCTGAAAGGCCCCTCATCCCAATCAAGTCCAAGCCAGGTCATCCCCTCTATAATGGCCTCAATATACTCCTCTGTGGAACGTGTCCGGTCCGTATCCTCAATCCTGAGTACAAAGACCCCCTTGTTATGCCTGGCAAAGAGCCAGTTAAATAGGGCAGTCCTTGCCCCTCCGATATGGAGGTAGCCGGTAGGACTCGGTGCAAACCTTACTCTCACGGAATCTTTATTCATTAATCACTCCTGTATCCGTCCTGCTTTTTTTAAATTCAGACTTGCACTGTCACCCTGAACTAAACTGTTACCCTGCCTTGAATTGTCACTCAGAACTAAATTGTCACCCTGAACTTGATTCAGGGTCTCAGTCCTTATATTTATAAGCTTACTTTTCAACATACCCCTCAACGAGTATGTCCTCACCTATAGTCCTTACCTTTATATCTCTCAACCTGTAGGCATCACTCAGGGATGCGCATGCTCTACCGCCGACAGCGGGAAAAGAATCCCTGCCGCCTATTATCTTCGGGGCTATGAAAAAGACCACCTTATCCACCACACCATCCTCAAGTGCATGAGAGGCAAGGGAAGAGCCGCCTTCAATCATAACAGAGGTGACGTCCATTGCGCCAAGCCTCTGCATCAGCCACTGAAGACTCAGCCTCTCTTTATAGAGGAGTAATTTTACCCCTTTGCTTCTGAGTTCATCAAGCCTTTTAGATTTCTCCTCACCTGTAACAATTACGGTCTCAGGAGGAACATCAAGAATCCTGGCATTCTCAGGTATTTTTAACTCCGGGTCAATAACCACGCGCATGGGGTTTTTTGCCCCCCTGAACCTCGCGGTAAGCTCGGGGTCATCGGCCAGTACCGTGCCTATTGCAGTAATTACGGCATCAACAGAAGACCTCATTCCGTGCACATACCTTCTCGACCTCTCCCCGGTAATCCACTTCGACTCCCCCGACGGCATGGCAATCTTGCCGTCAAGGGTCATTGCAATCTTGAGAGTGACGAATGGAATTCTTTTAGTGATAAACTTTAGATAGGCCTCATTCAGCCTCCCGGCCTCATCATCAAGCACTCCTGTAACAACCTCGATCCCGGCATTGCGCAGTTTTTTAACACCCTTACCGGAAACCTGCGGGTTCGGATCCTCCATTGCAACCACCACCTTTTTCACACCTGTTGCAATTATCGCCCTTGTGCAGGGAGGCGTCCGTTTATTGGTATGGCAGCACGGCTCAAGGTTCACATACAGCACAGAGCCCTTTGCCCTTGATCCAGCCTCTGCAAGCACAAGTGCCTCGGCATGAGGAGTTCCGGGAGCCCGGTGAAAATCCTCGGCAATTATCCTGCCGGCCTTCACAATGATTGCACCAACCATCGGATTCGGGCTGGTTCTGCCTGCAGCCTTCTTTGCAAGCCTGATCGTCCTTCTGATATAATCCCTGTCGGTCATAGAGGAAAACGGACACAACTGAAGAAATTTATCCGCAGATTACACAGATTTACGCAGATTTTTCTACCGGACAATAAATAATCTCCAAATGTCTTTTTTTGTCATTGCAAGCAGATTTTGTCATCGCTTTGCTCTTCGCAATGACAACCAGGGCTTTTCTTATGAAACCATAAATAATAATATAACAAAAACAGGGTCTTTCTTTCAGGAACGGAACACATCCGGCACTAAAAAACCTCAATCACTGGAAAGAAGCGATCTGATAGACTCTGAACGGTTTTAATTTCGCAGTAAATTCACCTGGATGGTGGATTGCGAAATTCCCTCGGAGTCCCGGCAGGACGCCGGGACGAGAATGAGTGAAGAGTCTGTCATATCGCTTCCAACAACCATTTATCTCTGGATTTGGGTTAATATATTCTCATGTCCACTGAAGATTTAAACCCTTCGGCCATAGAGATTGATCTCCTTTCCGTTGAAGAGATCATCCACATTATGAACGAGGAAAACCTTGCGGCAGTGCAAGCCGTCAACAAGGCCGGAGACTCCATCTCCAGCGCAGTCAAGGATGCCGTCATCACGATCAAGTCAGGAGGAAGGCTGGTCTACGTGGGGGCTGGCACCAGCGGCAGGCTCGGTGTGCTTGACGCCTCGGAAATACCGCCAACCTTCGGCGAGGCCCCGGGAGTAATCAAGGCGATCATGGCAGGGGGAGATGCAGCACTCACCACCTCCATTGAAGGCGCCGAAGACAACAGGCCGGCAGGAAAACATGCAGTAGCCGATATAACCTCAAGGGACATGCTTTTGGGCATATCAGCAAGCGGAAAAACCCCCTTTGTGCTCTCAGCCCTCATGGAGGGAAAGGACCAGGGGGCCAGGTGCTGGCTTTTGACTTGCAATGATATTGAATATGACTTTTTTGACGGGGTAATAAAGGTTATAGTCGGCCCTGAAATTGTTGCCGGCTCAACAAGGCTCAAGGCAGGCACTGCCACCAAGATGGTGTTAAACATGATCTCCACCACTGCCATGGTCAAGCTCGGCAAGGTTTATAAAGGATACATGATCGACGTAGTCCCTTCAAACAGGAAACTGAAAGACCGTGCCGTCAGGATAATCATGGACCTTACAGGATGCAGCCGGGAAGAAGCCGGGACATTATTGCAGAGGTCAGGGGGTAGTGCAAAGACAGCAGTGCTGATGTACCTGAAAGGCCTGGATCATGACAATGCAGGGAGGCTGCTGAAGGAATCGGGGGGGGTCGTTGAGGAAGGCGTTGTTGTGAGGGGATTGAGGCTCATTATAAATAACCAGCTAAATAACCAGTAAAAATTGGTCTATTTCTGTATATCATTACAAATATCATGATATACAGTTTGTTAATTATAAAGAACCAGTAAAAAAACTTGTCAAGTATCATTTTATTCGTGTAAACTCAGGAGATATACAGAAATTGCACAATCATTTGTTATGCACTCTTTCTTAATACAGATAGCAGTTGCCAATACTACTTGTTAAGGAAAGACTGTAATGAAACAATATTTACATTTTGCAGAGGATCAGAGCAGCAATGAATACATTAGATAGAGGATTATTCGAGATATCTGGGAACACGATTGACCAGATTGATGTCAAAATCAGTCATCGGATCATTCAGCTATTTTCTGAGGGTCTCTATTCCAGTCCCAACAAAGCTGTGGAAGAACTTGTCTCCAATTCATTTGATGCTGGCGCGGAAAACGTCCACATCATTCTCTCCCCAGACCTCCGTGATTCAGATGCAACCATTGTGGTCGTAGATGATGGAGAAGGCATGAACGATGTTGGCCTCAAAAAGCATTGGATCATTGGTGAAAGTACAAGACGCAGAGCGAATGGTTCTTCCAGGCGAAAGCCGATTGGTCAATTCGGTATTGGTAAGTTATCCACATATGTATTGGCTTCAAAACTCACTCACATCTGTAGATCTGGTGACATTTACTATGCCGCAACAATGGACTATTCAAATATAGCGGATAGCGGAAATGCAGTTTCCGATGGGATTTTCAATGAACAGACAATCCAAATACCACTACGAACACTCACGAAACAACAAGCGCAGGATGCTGTGCAGCATTGGATCGATGGGAAAAAGGCAGGCTATCAGGCACTAAGGTTGTTTGGAAGCGATGCGTCGGATTCGTGGACTGTAGCCATAATGTCCGGGTTAAAAAATTTGGGGAAAAAAGTCAAGATTGGCCGTCTCAGATGGGTGTTGAGAACAGCCATGCCTCAGCGCAGTGACTTTCGCCTTTATCTTGATGGCGACCTTATAGCGCCCCCAGAAACGGATCCGCCTTTGGCGAAAATAGTGATAGGCAAGGACGTAATCCAGCTGTCACCACCTTGTCCGGAAGGTTTGATTGAACGGGAGGATACAAGCGAGCCAGAAGATTCTGTTGTCCGACACGGTGTTTATCATGACGAATTGTTAGGACGGATTTCGGGATATATTGAGATATTCAAGGATGAACTGGATAGAGGCAAACCGAAATTCGAACAAAGCAGCGGATTCTTCGTCTATGTGCATGGGCGGCGAGTCAATGTCGATGATCCTGGCTTCGGGATAGAGCGCAATTTGTTGCGGCATGGCACGTTTTCCAGATTGTTCATATTGATAGCCTAGACGAAGTGCTAAGATCTTCCCGAGAATCGTTTCAACAAGGCGAATTGTATGAGGGAGTGCAAAATTTTCTTCGCGCCGGCTTCAATCTTGCCCGCAATAAACTCGTGGAACACGATCGGACGCAAACACCAGCCGCCCGGATTTCCGCGAGTATCTCCTCTGCGCCCGGAAGCATGACTCTGAAACCGTTGCTTTCGCTATCTAAAATGGTCTACGAGAACAGAGCCACCCCTTTCTATCTCCGTTTTCCTTCCGAGCTTTCCGTTGAGGCGCAGACCGAGTTCCTGGAGAATTTGAAGCAACAATCTGAAGGTGAGGACGGTTTGCTTCGCTCCACTGAATTGAGCGCTTTAGATTCGACAGAAGGCTTGGCTGTTTTCGATGTCCAAGATGGAAAGTTACTCATCAATTCATCTCATCCGTTTATTGCAGCGTTTCAAGAGTATTTCACCGATCCCCGAAGGAGTCTTCCTCTCGAAATGCTTGCAATGTCTGAGATTCTCATGGAATCCCATATGTATCACATGGGATTAGAGGAGGGCGTGATTCGTGACGTAATAGGTAGGCGCGATGAATTGTTAAGGCAGTTCGTGAGGACGTCCGCGCGTCGGACTGCAGGCATGATTGCCCTCGCCCTTACCGAAGCCATGGACAATGAAAACAAGCTGGAAGAGGAAATGCGTGCCGCCTTCGAGGCGATGGGCTTTGCTAATGTCATTCACATTGGCGGAAAAGGCGAACCCGATGGAACTGCTGAAGCACATCTCGCGGCAGCAGAGGATGGCACAGTTCAGCGATACAAGGTTGGGCTTGAGGCTAAGAGTGGTGGAAAGGTTTCTGCCAAACGCTTAGGTGTCTCTGGTATTGGCAGGCACATGGAGAAGCATAATTGCAATCATCACCTCGTGATTGGAAATAGTTTTTCCACCTCTACTGGTGAAGATTCTGCCTCAGTGCTGGAGATTAATACATACAAAGAGGATAATAAAAGAAAAGGTATCGAAAAGACCATCACGCTGATGCACATTGATGACTTAGCACGGTTAGTTCGGATTGTTTCAGCGAAACGTGTTGGGGGCCTGAGCCGCATTCGCGATCTGTTTAGGAACTGCGTAACTCCTGAGGAAAGTAAGGAATGGGTTGATAGACTGGCGGCTGAGACACCTGAGAATTGGCCATATTTGGATATTTTAGAGACCGTCTGGCACTTGGCAGAGGAACAGCCGAATGAAGCCGTGGAATATGCTGCAGTAATCACGGAGCTCCGTCATCGTACACCGCCAGTTAGAATGAACAAGCAGGACTTAATTGAATGTTGCAAGTCAATGCAGGGAATGGCAAGAGACGTAGTCTTCGCTCGCGTGAATACCGTAGAAATTGACAGGCGACCAGACTTGATTCTGGAAGATATCAAAACTGCAGTTGGCGAGTACCCAGAAGAGGAAAGAAGAACAATTTATATATGATTTCAGCAACAAAAAAAGCCCATATTCGTCCTGTTCATCCCTTTCCGGCACGGATGGCACCTTCTATTGTTTGGGATGCGTTACCCAAGACAGGTAAATCTGTGAATATCCTCGATCCAATGTCCGGTTCGGGGACAACATTGGTCTGCGCAAGGTCTTTAGGACACAGGGCTATTGGCTGCGATACAGATCCACTCGCGCTTCTCATTTCGCGTGCGTGGGGCGTTGATGATAAACCGGAAACTCTAAAAATCCGAGCCGGGCTTGTATTGGAACGGGCAAGGATTCTGAGCAAAAGCCTGACTTATGAAAAATCATATCCGAGAAATACAGACAGTGAGACTATCCGATTTATTGACTTTTGGTTTGATCGAGCAAACCGCCGTGAACTGAGTGCGATAGCAACTTGCATATCAAAGGTTCGATCGCAAAATGAAAGGACTATTCTTTGGTGCGCGTTCTCACGAATGATTATCACCAAAACTTCCGGTGTTTCCCTTGCGATGGATGTTTCACATAGCCGCCCCCATAAAGTTTATGATGTTGCTCCGGTAAAGCCATTTGACGCATTTCTAAATGCCGTTTCACGGGTAGTTAATAATCTGCCGTTTTCGGGCAACGTGTATAATGTCGCGCCAGCCGACATTCGGCATGGTGACGCCAGATCATTGCCCGTGGAGTCAGCAAGTGTGGATATGGTGATTACATCTCCTCCTTACCTAAACGCTATTGATTATCTTCGTGGACACAAGCTTTCCCTTGTGTGGATGGGCCACAGCATTTCAGAGATTCGCGCACTTCGATCAGGTAACATTGGAACAGAAGTTTCTAAAGGATCCACTTCAAATGAAGCAATACATAAAGCAATGAAGGCTATGGCCGATATAGAATTGCTTGACAAACGGCGATTAGGGATGGTCAAACGTTATGTATATGATATGAGTAAAGTAATGGAGGAATGTGCGCGGGTTCTTAAGCGCAAGGGATGCGCTGTCTTCGTCATCGGTGACTCTTCCGTTGGTGACGTATTTATAAAAAACTCTGAAGCTTTGATTCGACTTGCTGATAACAATGGTCTTTCCCTCGTTTCACGTAACACACGTCCAATCGAAAGAAAACGGCGGTATTTACCTCCTCCCGAATACAAAAGTGCTGGTGTAAAGATGCAGGGCAGAATGAGAGAAGAGGTTATTTTAGAATTTCGTACTGATTGAAAAAGCACAGCGGGTAGGCGGGTAGGGGACGTTATTGACTACGTTGACTAACTACTCTTCCATGCTTTTATCCTACATTGCACTTTCCGAGTCAAACAAGCCACTGATTCCAACGCAAAGCAGCCACCCATTCCAAGAGAGGCCGACAGGGTTTCGCCCAAGCTAAGAGAATAGGAGCTCTGAGATCATGCCCCAATATACTGGTCTCGGTTGGCTGGGAATATACCCTGAAACTGATACCGTTCAGGTGGGATTTACTACCCTATTTTCGGTCTCGTGTCGGTGGGATGTAACAGACAGGTCTCAACATTTGAGATTTAATAACTTTGCACAATTAAGCTGAACGCATACAAGTCCGTTGAGCCGTGTTATTATCTGATTTAATTTGTTATAATTTAACATATCCCAAAAAGGAGAAAAACTCATGAGTAAAAAAGAGATGCTTTTAAATGAAATAGAACAGGTTCCAGAGCCGTTACTTGACGAGGTATTGGACTTTATCCACTTTTTAAAAACAAAGATCGTTCGTGAACGGCTGGATACCGCCATTGCCAGTGAATCATCTCTCAGAAAAGATTGGATGAGGCCAGAGGAAGACGAGGCATGGCAAGATTTGTGAAAGGTGATGTACCTGATTCTTTGCCAGATAACCAGTCAATCCATTAAAGACAATTATGCAATTCCACTTATCGATCAAGATTTTGCCAAAGGCAGTCTAAAGCAGCACAGTAACATAAGACCTAATCGCATATTCACAGCTGATAAACATATCGTCCTCTATAAAGTTGGAGGTCTTAAGGCAGAAAAACTCAACGAGGTTATTGAAAAAATAGTTGAGATTATCCGAAGCTGACTAACTGCTTTCCTTGTTCTACATTGCATATTCCGTGTCAAGCCAGCCACTGATTCCAACTCAAAGCAGCCACCCATTCCAAGAGAGGCCGACAGGGTTTCG
>ENA-ORDP01001809-ORDP01001809.1-marine-sediment-metagenome-genome-assembly--contig:-NODE-1809-length-11146-cov-3.633937_pt1 | contig 11146 bp, 7 predicted proteins | sample MGYA00248627_ERZ508539 | MGnify/ENA primary metagenome ERZ508539 (study PRJEB26208, sample SAMN05571518) | marine sediment metagenome | biome: deep sea; feature: Hydrothermal vent; material... | reverse complement strand
CCTCCATTACCCACTACCCCACTTCCACCATTTCCACCTTGTGATCCAATCCCACCAGCTCCACCATCATTATTTGCAGTTACACCACCACCACCACAACCACCATTATGACCGTTCCATACACCACCACCAGCTCCACCACCAAATGCTACTAAACCGGCAAAAGAAGAATTACCTCCGTCATTACCATCTACACTAAGAGGTGAGGATGGTATCATAGCCCCACCAGCACCTACAATTATATTATAGTTGTTAGTGTTTATATCTACTATACCCTCCAAAAATCCACCAGCTCCTCCAGTTCCACCAGTACCACTAGCATTTCCAGAACCTCCACTCGCTCCACCCCCAATAATAAGATAATTTACATTCATATATTCAATCCATTTACATACCCGTCATACGCACTGGCACCCGTTATTTCAAAACCCAAGCTATCTGCTTTTGCTGGAGTTGTTGTAAGCGTTGGAACAATACCACCAACCCAACTTATCGTACTGAACCAAGTTACCAATCTGCTTCCGACACTATCCTGCAATATACGCACGATGAACATTTGCCCAACAGTTTCATTTGCAAGAGCTAGTGTGATATTTCCAGCCGGCATATTGATATGGAATATATTGCCACGAGATAGATCAAGTGTTTGAGTTGCACCTGCTACTGGAGAATATGTCGTAACTTTACTCATATAGATACTTGCAGGTGAAATCATTTGGAATTGCGTACCGTCATATTGCAATTCTATGACTTGCCCAGCGAGTATTTCTCCACCGGTAAGAGGAGCATTTTTGTTGAATATAGCTTTTACACCGAAACCGTTTATATTTATAGTTGCACTTCCGGTGTTTGCCGTAAGCGGAGTGAATGAGTATTTTTGACCTGTTGCCATTGCGAGATACGGATCTGGAGTAGATACAACATACGCATTTATAATTCCACTGTCTACGCCGTACTGAACCGAAACACGAGGGTCATTATCACCAACAAAGATAGGATTTGTCGCAAGCGTAGGAGCAACAGAAACTTCACCGATACCTTTTACTGTTGTAGAAGAGTCTGGTGCACCGGCTTGTGCCAATCCATCTGCGTATAGCTTATTTACAACATCATCGTTTGCTGTAGGAACAGTTGCACTTTTAGGAGCTACGGTGAATGTCTGCAATAGCGAAAAAGTATTTGCAATATCAAGACTGGCAAAACGGGACATCGTGTGAGGGTCATTTGATACTATGACTGTAGATCCGGTGCTAAATAGTTGTCCACTCGCTCCTCCGGTATAGGGACTTTTAGGATTTAAGTTTCTACCGTTTGGTGCAATCGTTATAACTGCCGAAGTGTCTACAGTTGATTGAGTGATACCACTACACAAAATCATTTCAACAGTATCGGCTTGCTGTAGGACAACGACAAAGTTTCCATTGAAATCTGTATATAAAACCTCGTTTGAATTGCTATCAACGAATTTCTGTACAGTAAAGGACATTCCTGTAGGACTTAATTGTCCTTTAAGAGTTGTTTGTAGTATTTTAATGATGTTTGACATATGTTATTTGGTTATGAATAATGCGTTCTCTCGTGTCCTATCCGAAAGTGCGACATTTACCGAGAAAGCCAATAGCTGAAACTGTTGACCAACGCCGACTATTGTAAATATCGGTCGCCATTCAAAGAATGAAATCGGATCTATTTTATCAAAGACGAAAAATCTCTTGAGTAGTTTTGCAGGGAAGTTTCCACCAGCCCACGAACGAGTTGCAAAAGGATGTGTTGCCCAACTTACATCATCAGAAACCGAATAGGTTTTTATCTTTTCGCTATCTACTACAATTTGTTGACTACTTTTAGCTCCGTCTGTTTCAAAAAACACATCTACGGTACAAGTTGTGCCCTGCGACATTCTGCCACTTATTCCAAAAGTATCGTACCATTTATATTCTAACTCATTTGCCTTGGTAGTGTAACCTTGATAACCGAAAGCTATGACACTTTCTATTTCTGAACCAAGATCCGAAGTACCGTCAAAGAGGTAAAAACTCTCATCATTATTGTTTGAATGTCCAACTTGTTTTCCCTCTATAAAAGAGAAGCGAGAAATCGGAAGTATTTGCGGTGGTTGCCAGTGGTCTTCAACTACATCAAGCATAACGAGTGAACTTTCTGCCGGAACCGTTATGTAAATATATCTACCGTTGTAGTATATTCTGCTATCAGTCAAGTCATAGCGTAGCAAAAGGTCTTCAATATCATCCGAAATGAGTTTCATTCTATCGGTCTGCAAAATAATCAAATCGCTTATTGTCTGAATAGTGCTATCCTGCGCAATGAAAATCATATCTCCTTTATGCGAAGAAACTGCATAAGGAATTGCACCAACTCTGTTTGCACTTTCAACCTTTTCCACTGTTGCCCAATCTCCTGCACCGTTTGCACTGTATAGTTTTGTAATCTTGAACCAGCCGTCTACTGTGGAAACCCAAAGAATGCCTTTGCGTTCTTTCATAGCGGTGAGGTTTGCATCCAGCGTGAAGTACATTGGAGTAGCCGCTGTTTTTGTAGTAGGTACGGTAAAGTCAAGCCCGGTAGACATTGAATAGGTTGCTACATCCGAAAAGAAAAGTTGGTTATCGGAAAGACTGCCAATAACAACCTGATTTTTGTAGTCATAAATATGGTTTTTATCAAAATTAGGCAAGTTACCGGAATGTGTGAGAGGTTGAACGATAATCAGATCACCCTGCACCGGAGCTACTGCCGGTGTGGTATCAAGCGTTAAAGCTGTTGTAGTAGGGTCGTATGAGTAAGTATAAGCTGTTCCATTTATCAAAACAGTCTGTACTATCGTTGTGCCGTCATCAAATCCGAGCTGTTGGAGTGTTTTTGTGCCCTCAATCGTTATAACTGCACCAGCAATGCTTTGTACAACGGCTACTCCACCATTCCATTGGTATATATTCTTGCCACCGTCTACCATAAACAAGCGTCTTTTGATTATAGCCGTGTTTCCGTCTGTCCATGTAGCGAATTCAACTCTTTTTGCGGTAGTATCAATCCCTGTGAATATATCAACCCAGCCAGCACCGGTTTTATACGGTTCCAGCCACGCCTGTATCTTGTTTGAAGTGCCACGCAATGCCATTTCACCGGATTTACTATCACCCCATACGAATTCAGAGTGGATTTCATTGTTTGTAGTGCCGGGAGCACCCATATAAGATATTCCAAGGCGTGTAAATACTTTACCTTTGTGAATTATCACATTCTTGCTTGGATAGGATAGATTTTGAGCAGGTATTTTGGTTATATCTGCACCATCTATGTAACTTTTGAAATCCTTGGTAAGCATGTTTAATTATCATCCATCAGAAACTCTTTGGATATGCCAGTATCACTGACATATGTCTGTGGAAGTGCGCTTGACGGATTATCTGCCCAGTATGAATTGTATTTGCGCATAAGCTCTTGATCAAACGGTGGTACATCCTTTCGTTTGATACCGGAAAGTGCAACAATTCTGCAACCCTCATATACCAATATGTCTGCTTCTTTTTCACTCAAGTTGATTTTGTCAGTTGATTTTGTAGGAGTTGAAACCCATTTTCCGGACTCATCAATGAACATATTTGTTGAGAAATACTCAAAACTGTAGAAAGAAGTTTGAATAAGAGATATTTGGTCAATGATGACTACTTGCGATTTTCCGATCTTCATCTTGAAGTCAAGAGAGTACGATACGATATTGCTATCCACCGGAAATCCAGTTGCAACTCTACTTGCCAATTCAACTCGCATTAGATTCCATCCGGAAGCTATTGTATTTACCACGGTCAATGTGTAGAAGTCATTTGAAGTGGTGTACAGCTTGATAGTTACCGAATCAACATCCTCTCCAGCCACGAAATTAGCTGGTAGAGAGAACATTCCGTGTAGATAGGTAGTAATATCTATCGGAACGGGGAAAGTGTCTGATATGGTCGTTTGAGTGTCGGAAAAGATACCTTGTATAGCTCCAGTGCCAGAAAGAAAGTTATACGAGTTTACAGTCAATCCAACTCCTACTTTTGTACCTACCGAATCGTATGTGTCCAGTATAATTTCAGGATGTACTGCACTTGTACGCAACATGAGGCGTTTTGCACCGTTTACGGTTTCTATCGTAAACTTATAGGGCGAAGTATCTTCGTAATAAACTTGGGATGGCATATACTCCCATTTCTCTCGTGTATTACGCGGATTATATAATGTTACTGGAACATCTACATCATCAGAATAGATATATATACCATTATTATCATATAACCCACCATAAATAGGAACCACTCTTTTAAGTGTTGTCGGATTGATCTGTCCACGCATTGCCTCACCAGCTTCTTTTGCGTTGGTATACCAATCAACTGAAAGAGAATTTCCTCCTTCGTATTTAGATTGTATCCTTGATTTATATTCCGACAACAGCATAACTATTTCTTAATTCCGAATGCGTTTATTCCACCGGCACGATAACGACCGTAGAATATATACAGTGTTGAAATGACACCGATTATAGACGCAATCGCACCTGCAAGACTAGCTTGATTTACGATATGGATACCGAACACTGGCAAGACGAATACAAGTATCGCTACGATATTTGCTGCGAATGTGGTTGAAAAGTTTTTCATAATTATTTTGGTTAAAAGTGAATAATGCCGTGGATTGCCATTTTTATGACTAGCCACGCGATTGCGACCGAGGCAAGCCACTTGAGGGCAGTGCCTATTATTTTACCACCATGATACGCATCTAGGATAGGTTTCATATCTTTCATATGTGCATCCACTACTTCCAGTTTATCCTGTATTCCCTGAAGTGCAAAAGCTGGTGAAAGCGGATCAAATCTATCACTCACCGTTTCTCTTACGGCAGAAATAATCTCTTCTCGCATTACTTTTCTGTCTTCTTCAGTCATATTTTAATCGCTTACCCACGCCGTTCCGTTGTAGAACACTGGTACGGTGAGTAGGTGTAGTGCTTCTTTCTTTATTGTTGTGTTTAACATAAATTATATTTTTATCTTGAAAGTATAACCGGTAAGACCATTACTTCCTGCCGTTCCAGAACCACCAGTATTTACACCAACACCACCAGCTCCTCCAACACCACCGTTAGTTTGTATAGTACCAATCAATACCATTGTATGATACAAAAGAATAATATCTCCACCACTACCTCCGCCTCCACCTCCGCCACCACCACCACCACAAGCGGTCAAGAGTAGAGTGACGACCAGTAAGACGATACCTTTCAAACTAAAACCCGTTGTGCCATTCATAGCTCCACTCCACTCTAAAATATCAAAACCAACAATCGACCAAACAAATACATTGCCGTACTCCTGTGTTGCCGCCGCACCGGTTATTCCAGTGACTTTTCCGCAACGCCATAAAATCATTCGTAGCGGTTTTGTATGCCGATAACCATGGGACCTGAACCGGTGGCCACCGCCGGAATTGCATGATCTGCAAAACTGCCGTCGGCATTGATCCGATACTGGTCAACCATGTCCGTCAAGGTATTGGGGATGTACGCGTATTGGCCGGAGGCATCCAGACTGATGCCATTAAGCACGGCACCTATGCCACTATCGTTCGCGGGAAAATTTTGCGGCGTCAGTGGCGTCAGGTGGCCAGTATTATCAATTTGAAATTGATCAATACCATTGCCGCCGAGACTCAGATAAAAGAAGTCACCTGTTGGCGTAATGGTGCCTGGCACAAAAGAAATCACTAAAGAAGAATAAACACCGCTCAGCGATACGAACGCAGGCACCATCGGTGACAACTGACCATCACTGCCAATATCAAACTGTGCAATCCTGTAATCACTCGCGCCAAACGCCATCGCGGCATACAAATAGTGCCCACCCGGATGAATGTTAACTGCAAATACCGTCGACACCACCGGTATGCTGGGTGTAGCCAAAGGCATTAGCAGTCCGTCCGTGCCAACGCTGAATTGTAGAATCTCCCCGCCCCCCAAACCGACATAGGCATAACGGCCCGATGGATCAATGGCGATCCGTGCAGCATTGTCAGTCGCGCCAACATCAACAGCACTGATCACAAACGTCCCGATCAAACTCAATGTGCCATCGGCGTTTATCGCATATTGTAAAATCGTGGTGCCAGCGGCGACATTATTAATCACATAGGCATGTTCACCACCGGGATGAATATCAATACTCGTCGTGGAAGCGCCCGTGCTAACACTTGCGGGTAACAAACTGACCAGAGAACCTGTGTCAGAAATTCGGAATTGATCAACCGTATCAAATTCCACCGCGTAGACATATTGACCATTGGGGTGAACACGAATTTGTGCCGCACCGGTACTGACAGGAACGGTCGCGACCGCTTGCACGACAAGACTGCCATCCGCTCCAACGGTATATTGAGACACACTGGCATCTGTTGAATTACTGACATAGGCCAATTTGGACACGGCTTGCAAGGGCGCATTGCCGGATGCCGCGGCCATGCCGAAGGGTGTTCCCCCGGTGGCCACTTTTGCGGGCACATTGGCCTGAAAACCGGTCTGCAAACTACCATCTGCAGTAACACGATATTGCGACATCGTGTTTTCACTGGAATTCAGCACATAGACATTTTGATCATTCACATCGATCTGGATGCTTAGCGCACCCGCGCCTGCGGTAACTGTGGGTGTCGTCATGGCCACCAGCGAGCCATCGGCTGCGATGTTGTATTGCGAGACAGTGCCACCACCATTGCTGACATAGGCATAACGGCCCTGGCTGTCAATCGCCATTGATGTTGGTGTGCCACCTGTGGCGACCGTTGCCGTCGTCATCGGCGTGAGGGCACCGCCGCCACCAATAACGAACTGGCCAACAGAGTCGTTAGCAGCGTTAACAACGTAGGCGTAGGCATCAGAGGGGCCGATGACGACCCTGGCAGGCCTGGCAGGCGTCGATCCGCCGCTCATAACCAGCGGCGTTGACATGGGTATTAGACCACCATCCGTACCGATAGTGTATTGGCTGATGTCGTCACTGGTTTGATTAGCAACATAGGCATAACGCGAGGCGCTATCAATGCTGATAGATCCAGGCCCCATGCCGGTCGCCACGGTGGGCGCGCTGATTAACAGACTCAGACTGCCATTCGCATTGACCGTGTACTGCGACACCGAGTTGTCCAGCAACGTTGTGACGTAGGCAAAGTTACCGCCAGGGTCAATCGTCAGACTATTCGGGCCAGTACCCGTGGCAACAGTGGCCGGACTCATGGGGATTAACACACCCTGCGCAGACACCGTGTATTGCGAAACCGTATTGTCGCTGAGGTTCGTTACATACGCAGACTGGTTGTCGGGATGAACAAACACAGATGTGGGCGACACACCGGTTTGTGCCGTTGACGTCAGTTTCATGCCGCCGCTGACACTGTCCGTAGCAAAGGTATCTACGGTATCGGACGACAGATTAGCGACAAATGAAAAACGTGAATAATTCTGTGCGGGGGGTGCCACTCCACCGCCGCCCCCGCCACCACCGCAGGCGGTGAGCCATGAAACAACAACCGTAATGATGACTAAATTTGTGAATACCCGTAAGTGTCGCATACTGCTCTCCGGCCTGATGCCGCACGACTCAGCAGGACGTGAGCAAACCCGGCGGCAATGAATTATTGATAACCCACAGTTTGCCACACAACCGGTAACGCCCCAGTAACACGGGCCGGGTAATCTTCACCTTTATCACACCACAAGGCTTGTTGCGCCCTGCATGAGGAAGTAAAACGAGGAAAGCTCAGTGAATAACGAAAAAAACTAGCGGAGTCGTTCGCCGGGTAGTGACTCAAACAAAGCCACCGTCTGAGGGGAAGGGGCAACACCCAGTTCCGTTTGTAATTTCTGCTGACATTTCTTGTAAACTCTGACAGCTTCAGCAGACTGTCCCAGGTTTTGATGCGCATGCATCAGCCCCTGATAACAAGCTTCATAAAGGCTATCGACCAACAGGCCGCGGTTGTACCAGATGACAACCTCCTGCCACTGACCTTTATCAGCTAGCTCCCCACAATGCTTTTCAAGTTGTCGTAAATACTTGCGACGCAGGTGTTCACGCGTAGGCAATACCCACAGCGAATCACCTTCGCTGTGCAAAAAATTGCCCTGATAAAGCGACAAGGTTTGCGCGAGCGGTACGGGCTTGTTAACCGTCAACCCTCGCTCAAAGGCCCAAACATCAACCCAGCAATAACGTGCATCCAAAGTCAGTTTGCCATCGTTATATTGAACGGCATCGGCAATGCCCAGTAAACTCCGCAGCCGCTGCAAGTTTGTAATCAGTGCGCGATGCGCCGCATCACCTTCGGCCTCTGGCCATAAAGCCGCTTCGAGCCTGCTGCCATTAACATCACGCCCACCGAAGGCAATCAGGGTACAAAGCAATTCACAGGGTTTGTTATGTGCATTGTTACGTTGAACCACGGCTTCATCATTGACCAACAAACTAAAACGACCCAGCGTATAAACCCGCACAGGCACCGGCCAATCTGATAAATGAAGCGCCTCGACGGGCATTACCAATGCATTTTTTTGGATAAACGTACGCACATAACTCCGCTCAATATTATTTTCCAGCGCAAGCACACAGAGCGGAGCCAGCATGGCGGGGATGTGCCAGGGCATGCCAATCAACTCCACCTTTCGCGCATAGGCAAAGGCGCCTTGTAAGTACGGCAGTGCATGTTCAGGCTGTTGCTGTTTGTAAGCTATCCATGCCTCCAGCATGCCTAAATAAAAAACACCCATGCTGTCACTTTTCAGTTCCAATGCCAGCCGCCTGTTTTTTTCAATCTCCTGTCCGGCCTCTTCAAAACGTCCCATTTCAATCAACACAAAACTATAAGCACAGTGGTTCATCAGCTCAAGGTAAGGGGTATGCAACTCAACGATATTTTTACACGCGGTGCTGCTGTATTCATAAGCCAGCTCCAGCTCCCCTTTCGAATAGGCCAGCCACCCCGCCAGATAGTGATAATGAATTTGCTCGCCTCGATGGGTGGGATGAACAAACTGCTGAAATTGATTGAGAAACTTTTCTGCTGCGGGAATATTTTGCCGGGCCAGATAATGCATCACAATGGCTGATAGCAACCATAATTGCGTGACATACACACCACTGTCTTCGCTGACTTTCAGGGCCGCATTGATAACCGATTCTGTTTCAACCGTTTCACCGGATATCCACCCGCTATTAATTTCAACCCAGTACGCCAGAATGCGCGCAAGGGGTATCACTTTGCTGGAGCCCGCCGGCTTGATTAATGATTTCGCCAACACCTTGAGCTTGGTTATTTTCCCGTAAAAGGTGTAATACATCGCCAGTTGTGAACCGGTCAGACAACGCACAGAAGCATCAGGGATAAAACGATGCATGCGCTCGGCTTTTTGCCGCCAGACATCAAACGAAGCGCGTTGCGGGCACCCCATCAACTGTATAATAAACGCAGTAAAGGTAACCCGCCCCTTGATTTCCAGGCTTGGATAACGGACGTGTTTCTTTCGGATAAGTGTTAGTTCATCAATCCACTTTGGCACGTCTTCACACGAATCATGGGCAAAGAAAAGACTGTCCATGATGCCAAGCCAGCTTAAATAGGTACCGCGCGCATCATTTTTTTCCTTAAACAAATAATAGGCTTTTTCAAAATAGTCTTTTGCGACAAGCGGCTCAAACATCACCTTGATATAGCCATGCCAGTAAATTGTCCAGGCATTTTTCTGTGGCGCCGGGAGCCGGTCAATCCAGTCTTGCAATACTTTAAAGCGGCCTTGTTCTGAAAATGCCGGCGCATGAACATGAAGTAATTTCTCCAGTGCCCGCCAGTTTTTTGCCTGGCCAAATAATCTGGCAGCCTCTTCGGTTTCATTTTCATCCACCAGAATCTGCGCGGCCTTATTCTTGAGTGTATCCAGTTCCTGCTGGGAAAAACGTACCTGTGCCTGCGCTTTTAGAAAATCCTTAAATAAAGGATGAAAGGTATAACCTGGTTTAAAAAGGCCTCGCCGTACCGTAAATATTTGTCGCCGCTCCAGGTCAGCCAGTATTTTTTTTGCCGTAGAGATGCCGGTAAGTTTTCGAGCTGCATCGATTTTTATAGGTAACAACCAGGTAGCCTTCAATAAAAACGTTTGTGTTTCATCTGGCAAACGGCTGAATACTTCCTGGGTAAAATAGTCAAAAAATGCTTGTTGTGCAAAATCGTCATTCGCCTCACTTGAAACTAACAAATCCAGATCAGGCTGTTCGCTTGAGGCGCAAAATTGATTCAACAGCACCAGACCAGAAACCCAGCCCTGTGCAGCCTTGTGCAACACAGCAATCATTTTATCGGAAAAAATAGCCTTCTCATCCAGCCGGCTCATCACTCCAATGCTTTCACTTTCAGTCAACTGTAATTCATCCCAGCCGATTTTCACCAGGCGGCCTTTTGCCTGCATCACTGCGTATTGCGCCGGTGGAAGCGAGCGCCCGGTGATGATGACCTGACACCCCGGTGGTATTTCTGCCAGTCCTTGCAACAAAATTTCATTAAACGCCGCATTGTCATTAAGCAGCTCAAAATTATCCAGCACCAAAACACCGGGCGCTTTCATTTTTTCAAATAGCTTTCTGAAAAAGTTACGGGAGAATGTTGGTAGCCCAAACTGATTGTCGGGCGTTAACAGTGGCAGCACCCGCCTCCGCAACCGGTGTAATTGTTTGAACCCTTCGCCCAGATAATAGAAAAAGGAGGCGACATCATCGTCACCCTGATCAACCTGATACCAAAGAGGAGTAATGTTTTTTTCTTGCAGGTAACTGGCCACCAGCGTGGTTTTACCCGCCCCGCCTGGCGCCGCAATCCACACGATGGGAAACTGACGAAGTTTATCAAGTTTTTCGAATAACCGAGTACGCGGAAAAACCCGCGCCAGCCCCGGTAAAGTCAACTTGGCGGGTTTAATCGGCACAACGAGTTTCCACAAAACAATTTGCACTAATCTTTAAAAAAACCAACATTGACCAACAGCAAAATTGCGTCAACAATACTGCCGTAGTACATACGCGTAAATTAATAACGACACACCTCGAACA
>ENA-ORDP01001808-ORDP01001808.1-marine-sediment-metagenome-genome-assembly--contig:-NODE-1808-length-11155-cov-2.802342_pt1 | contig 11155 bp, 7 predicted proteins | sample MGYA00248627_ERZ508539 | MGnify/ENA primary metagenome ERZ508539 (study PRJEB26208, sample SAMN05571518) | marine sediment metagenome | biome: deep sea; feature: Hydrothermal vent; material... | reverse complement strand
CGCTGCGCTCATACAAGGCACGGACCGGAGCAACTCAAACGACTGGGTCATCCCAGCAGTCGGTGCTGGCTATTAGAAGGTTGTATTGTTTATTCAATTGGCCGCGTTATCGCGGCCTTTCTTTTGGGCTCCAGGTTCGCCGCCGTCTTTGTTTTACGGATTGTCTACGCATACGGGGCCAATGACTTGGCCAGGGAGGATTGAATACCTACGCTGCGGTCATAGCTTTCTGCACTGGATACCCACCGGTGCGGGAATAACTAGAAAAAGCGCCGTCAAAACAAGCACAGCCTTCCCGTGGAAATAATGGCCAAGGAAATCAACGTCTGTTGCTGGGTTCACGGATGGGTGATCATCACGTGCCGAGCTATCCCACCCAAACCCTGGCATTGCGAAACAAACGCATCCAGGGGGAATCTTCGCCCCAGTTGGATGGGCACCAACTCAGTTGCACACTGCGGAAGACGCGTTCGGGGTGTGGCATGAGGATCAACACGCGACCACCGGCAGCATGAAATCCGGTGTGGCCAGCGGGGGAACCATTGGGGTTGAGTGGATAGGCCACGGTGGCCTTGCCGCGATGATCAATATAGTGCAAGCAAGATGCTTGCGCGGGCTTGACCCCGTCCTGCCATACCGCACAACCTTCACCGTGGGCGACAACCACAGGTAACCGTGAGCCGGCCATGCCGGTCATAAAAATGGAGGGCGACTCATGGACTTCAACGCTAACCAGCCGGGCTTCAAACTGTTCGGATTTATTACGCAAAAAATGCGGCCAGGCCCCCGTATCTGGAATGATCTCACGTAATTCGGAGAGCATCTGGCAGCCATTACAGACCCCCAGAGAGAATGTGGTTGTATCGGCAAAAAAGGCTTCAAACTGCTTACGCAAGGGCTCATTGTAGAGAATTGAAGCCGCCCAGCCACGACCGGCACCGAGGACATCGCCATAGGAAAATCCACCGCAAGCAGCAAGACCACGGAAGTCATGCAGGTGATGACGGCCAGAGAGCAGGTCACTCATGGGCACATCGACCGCTTCGAAACCGGCACGGGTGAATGCGGCGGCCATTTCCACCTCACCATTGACGCCCTGTTCGCGAAGAATCGCGACACGCGGGCGCACCCCACTAGCGATCAGGGGCGCGGCCACATTTTCGGAAGGAACGAAGCTCAACGCGAACCGCATGCCGGGGTCGTCATCATCGATACGCCAGACCCGTTCCTGCTCAGCACAGTCGGGATGGTCACGTAATCGCTGTATGGCCGCGCTGGTTTCATGCCAGGAATTGAAACGATCAGTCCAGTTCCAGCGAGCCACGACTTCGTCACCGAGAAACAGCTTGATGCCGAGCTTTTCCTTGGGTTGGCCGATGCGGTGCAAAAAATTCGTGAGTCCATGGGCTTGGGCCAGGACCTGCAGACGCTCACTGTCATTCTCGCCGACCTGCAACACGGCACCGAGTTCTTCGGTAAACAGAGCGCGGAGCGTGGTCTCCCCCCAGTCTTCGAGCTGAATCTGCAAACCACAGTGTCCGGCGAAAGCCATTTCCAAAAGGGTGACTATCAGGCCTCCATCGCTGCGGTCGTGGTAGGCAAGCAGTAATCCCTGGCTGGTAGCTTGCTGTACGAAGGTGAAAAAAGCATGCAGTCGATGGGGATCGTCGAGATCAGGGGGTACTCCACCGCCACGGTTGAACACTTGCATCAGGGCAGAAGCTCCCAAGCGATCACGGCCACCGCCAAGATCAAGCAACCATAGGGCTGTGGCACCCTGATCGAGGTGCAATTGGGGGGTCAGTGCACGGCGTACGTCGGTGACCCGGGAGAAAGCGGTAACCACCAAGGATACTGGGGCCACGGTTTGTTGAGGACCTTGCTCAGCATCATCCCAGCGAGTTTGCATGGACAGCGAATCTTTACCAACCGGGATGGAAAGATCGAGTGCTTGGCACAACTCACTGACGGCCTGTACCGCATCGTATAAAGCGGCATCCTCACCAGCATGGTCCACTGCGGCCATCCAGTTGGCAGAGAGACGCACTTCGCCAAGTTCATGGACCGGTGCGGCCACCAGGTTGGTAATGGCCTCCCCAACCGCCATACGCGCCGCTTCGGCACTGCCGAGCAGCGCTAATGGACTGCGCTCCCCCATGGCCATGGCCTCGCCGGCATAGCCTTCGAAGTCAAGTAGAGTCACCGCACAATCGGCGACAGGTACTTGCCACGGGCCCACCATGGGATCGCGCGCGCAAAGACCGCCGACACTGCGGTCGCCAATGGTGATCAGAAACGATTTAGAGCCCACCGAGGGCAGCTGTAATACCCGGGTCATTGCTTCGTCCAGGCCAATACCGGAGAGATCCGGGACCAAATCTACACGAGGGGGGATGCGGGCTGTGCGGCGATGCATTCGTGGCGGGTTGCCGAACAGCACATCCATGGGCAAATCAATAACCGCAACAGAATTCTCGCCGCGCTGGTCGGATACATGCAGGTGCTGCTCGGCAGTAGCGTGGCCGACCACGGCATAAGGACAACGTTCGCGGTCACAGATAGCCTTAAGGCGTTCGAGATCCTGCGGCCGAATGCCAAGAATATAACGCTCCTGAGCCTCATTGCACCACAGTTGCAGGGGTGACAGAGAGGGGTCATCGCAAGGTATCTTGGCCAGCTCAATTTGCCCACCAAGTTGCGAATCATGCAGCAGTTCGGGGATAGCATTGGACAACCCGCCGGCACCAACGTCATGGATGGAGACGATGGGAGTCGCTTCCTCTAGGGCACAGCAGGCATCGATGACTTCCTGACAACGCCGTTGCATTTCAGCGTTGTCACGCTGCACCGAAGCAAAATCGAGGTCCTCATCACTACGCCCGGCTACTTGTGACGAAGCCGCCCCTCCCCCCAAGCCGATCAGCATGGCTGGCCCACCCAATATCACAATAGCGTCACGGTCTTGCAGCGGCTGCTTATGCACATGTCCAGAACGCAGGTTGGCGATTCCACCGGCAATCATGATCGGTTTGTCGTAACCGTGCCGCATCCCGAGTTCACTCGTGTCCTGCTCAAAGCTGCGGAAATAGCCGCCCAGGCAGGGGCGACCAAACTCATTGTTGAAAGCGGCAGCACCTAGCGGGGCATCGCGCATAATCTCGAAGGCATTGGCAAACCGTGCCGACAATGGACGTGGCGCTTCCCAAGGTCGGGGTAGGCCGGGGATACGCAGATGCGACACGGTAAACCCGGTTACCCCCGCCTTAGGTTTGCCACCACGGCCCACGGCCCCCTCGTCGCGAATTTCCCCACCCGCTCCGGTGGCAGCCCCTGCCCAAGGGGCGATAGCGGTAGGATGATTATGAGTCTCGACCTTGATTGCGTAAGGGATTTCGCCCAGTTTGCTGGTCCAGACGCCCCGTTTGGGATCAACACGAAGACGTTGCCCTCGTGAGCCGCTGATCACTGCCGCATTATCGGAATAGGCGGAAAGGGTGTGGTCAGGATGAGCTTCGTGGGTAGCACGGATCAGGTCAAACAGGGTTTCAGAGCAGTCCTCTTTGTCGATGGTCCAACTGGCGTTGAATACTTTGTGCCGACAGTGCTCCGAGTTGGTCTGTGCAAACATCATCAATTCCACGTCACTGGGATCGCGGCCGAGTTCAGCATAGCGTTCAGCGAGATAGGTGATTTCATCTTCCGCCAAGGCCAGTCCGAGTCGCTGGTTAGTCGTTTGCAATACTTGCTCGGGCTGCTCTCCTAGGGTAATCGTGCGCAGTGCACCGGGTTGACCATGTAGAAAAAGCTTCTCGGCATCCTGCAGATGCTCCAGCACCGTCTCGGTCATACGGTCATGGAGTGCGGCCAAGACCCGACTATGCTCCTGATGCTCAGGGGATGGCAGGGTTTCCATCAGCAAGGCCATGCCCCGCTCAACTCGACGTACCGCAAAACCGGTGCGGTGCAGAATATTGCTGGCCTTGGTGGACCAGGGAGAAATCGTACCCAGTCGGGGGGTAACCCACACTATGGCGGCATTCTCGGCAGCTGCGGCATGGGCTTGTAGTACATTCTGTAAGCGTACGTACTCAGCCTCGTCGAGTTCGGCACTACTATCGATAAAATAAACCAGCCACGTCGCCCTGACTTGCACACCAGGACAGACTGTTTCAAGGTGCTTATTCAGGCGTTCGAGCCGGAACGGCGACAAGGCGTTCTGTCCGTCGAGAACGATCATGGGGAACGCGGCACTGCAGTAACGAGACTGTCTATTATAGCAGTCACTCCGTTTGAGCAGACAGCTTGCCGAACGCTTACCATGCCAATATCCCCCGGTACGGAGAAACTACACATCCTCGTTATTGCCTGGATTTCCGACATACGGGGAGAAGATTCGGGATCCGGCGTGAGACCGCTGGAACGAGATGCCCCGCCCGCTTCAAGATCGAATGGATTGCCCTTCTACGCTGTACTTCGCGGTTATAAGAACCGGTATCAGTTGCACAGGATACAAACCTCCAGCCACCCCTTTCAAGCGCAGCAGAGATCCAAAATTCGGTGAGTGTGTCATGGTGAATACCGAGCGCGTTAGTTCTCCGCTACCCGCCTGAACCGCGACATAGTGCCACGTATCACTGCGTAAAGATCGCGTTGGATTACCCGGCAGAATCCAACGACAATGATCTATCACAGAGCCTGTGACGCGGTCAATTGCAAAACCAAATCCAGATACCCAATCTCTGTAGACCCGATCTCTGTAGAAATTAGCCATCATCTAGCCGCGGGGATGATGGCGAGCATGCAGTCGCTTGAGAGTTTCGCGCGCCACCATAGTGTAAATCTGCGTGGTGCTGAGGCTGGCATGGCCCAGCAGCATCTGCAGGGTGCGCAAATCAGCACCGTGATTGAGTAAGTGGGTGGCAAAAGAATGCCGCAGCACATGCGGGGAGATCCGTGAGCTTGGAATACCGGCTGCTTGGGCGTGACGTTTGATCAGATACCAGGCCATCTGCCGAGTCATCCCCTGCCCCAGTCGGGTAAGCAGCAGCGCTTCAGGAGTGGCGCCTCGGGCTAGTACTGGACGGGCCTCTCGTAAGTAGCGTTCAAGCCAATCCTGAGCAATTTCACCCATCGGTATCAAGCGATCCTTACCTCCTTTTCCATGGACCCGGATGATGCCTTGGCGCAGATTGACCGCCGCATAAGGAAGTCGCACCAATTCGCTCACCCGTAAACCGCAGGCATACATAAGCTCCAGCAAGGTGCGATCGCGCAGACCCAGCGTCGTATCCGGATCGGGAGTAATGAGCAGGGCTTCGATGTCGGCTTCGGACAGGGCCTTGGGCAACCCCCTAGGTAGTTTTGGTGCAGAAATCAGCACCGTCGGATCGGAGCCTCCTTCGCGGAGCACTCTGGACCTATAAAACCGTCTCAGGCTGGACAGAAGCCGGGCGTTACTGCGAGCCTTACGCCCCTGCCCTACCCGCTTGGCAAGGTAGTCGAAAATGGCGGCGCGTTCGGCTTCGAGTAGGTTACTGTGGTGCAATGCAAGCCAGCGGGCAAACCCCTGCAAATCACTGCGATAGGCCGCTAGGGTGTAATGAGCCAGCCCCTCCTCAGCCCACAGACGTTCGATAAAAGCATCGATAGCGATTTGGTCTGTGGGGGCCACGGGAAGCACTGCGTTGATCCTGGTCGATCTGGGCAGACTTTATGCTGGAGCCAAGCCGGGGCGGATACAAGTGCCAGGATACTGACCACGATGCCCGGCCTCAATGAGAGGGATGCCAAACCACTGGCTGCAATACAAAACACCCCTACCCCATCGTCTGGGTACCGCTCACCAAGACAGCGGCCCATTGGCCAGTCCCGGCATCAAGCCAGAACCGGTCCGGCGTAACCCTTGGCACAAGATTCCCTCGGATCATTCATCTTTGATCGTGAAGGCATCGGGTTGGTGCATTAAACATCGTTGGCCTCACCCTGGTCCGTAAGCGGCCTGCGCATGCCGTCCTCCAGGCCTTCGTGGAAGCTGGTTAGTGGCGGCCGTCTTGAGCTACGCAATAGGCCTTGAGTTGTGCCATGGAGATGCGATACAGATCAGGATCATCAGGCTGGGGGCGCATGGACCAGCGTTTGTAGATCCACTGGTATTGGGTAAAAGCCTGCTCAACACAGCTTGTAACGCCGCGGTTGAGTGCAGTACTGGCTTGTAATGGATCCGCGTTACTTAGTTCCGGCGGTGCGTCCAGCCAGTGCAGTCGAAATCCAGCGCCACGTGGGAGGCGCTCCATGAATCCAAATAACACGGTAGCCCCGGTACGGGCAGCCAGACGGGGCAACAGTACCATGGTGGCGGCGGGAATACCGAAAAAAGGAGCAAAGGCCCCCTCACCGGAGCGCGGTTGCTGGTCGGGAAGAATACCGACCACTCCGCCTGCACGCAGCCGCTTGTAGAGCGCCCGTACTCCCCTGCTATTGGCACGAATCTGCTCGGGAGCAAAGCGGCCTCGGACGCGCCGCAACAGGGCTTCCCAATGTGGCTGACGGGGGGGCCGATACAGAATGGCCAGCTGGGTACGGGCACCTAGCCAATGGTTGAGAAGTTCCCAACAGCCCAGGTGTGGAGCCGCTACAATCAGCCCCCGGCCACTGGCCAGAGCTCGCATAAAGCGTTCCTCACCGTGCACTTCGCGGACCAGTTGCAGGGCATGTCGTGCACTGCCGCCCCACACCTTGCCAAGCTCCAGCAAACCGCGACCCGTCTCCTGAAGACAGGCCCGGGTTAGTCGAGCCCGCTCCCTATCGTCAAGCTGCGGTCGGGCGATCTGCAGGTTGACCTCCACGTGATGCCGCTCTCGACCATTCAAACGCCACAGTAGAATACCGAGACCCGCTCCCAGCGCATGCAACCAGCGCAACGGCAACCAGCGGGCCAGGCGCAGCAAGCCATAGGTCAGAGCAACACGGGGATGCATGGGGACAGGTTTGCTGATGAGGATTGGAGCATGATGTAGCGTGGTTTATCTTGTAGGTGTGGGGGGACGGGCGGATAGGCTGAACGGGCTCCACGAGAGCCCCACTATAGATCGGCAGTAACACTGCCCTGTCTGATAGTACCGAGGGTGAATCATGATTGCATTGATCCAGAGGGTCCGCAAAGCCCAGGTCGAAGTCGATGGCAGCGTGGTGGGTGAGATCGGTACCGGCCTGTTAGCCCTGGTCGCTATCCAGCCCAATGATAGCGAAACCCAAGCGCAACGCATGCTGCAACGCCTACTCGGCTATCGGGTGTTTGCCGATGCCGCCGGTCGTATGAACCGGAGTCTGCATGAAACCGGGGGGGGGCTGTTGCTGATCAGCCAGTTCACCCTTGCCGCAAATACCCGCAAAGGTATGCGGCCCGGATTTTCTACCGCTGCCGCCCCGGAGCAAGCCGAACCGGTGTTTGCGCGCCTGCTCGAACTGGCCCAACAAGCCCACCGAGATGTGGCCAACGGCCGGTTTGGGGCCAATATGCAAGTAAGCTTGGTCAATGATGGGCCGGTTACCTTCCACCTGCAGGTGCGCTAAGCTGAGTCAGCGAAAAGCAGCGCTTCCGGCGCTTTGAATACAACAATATCAGCCCCTTGAATACTAGCTATAACAGTGCCATGTAGCTATACTGATAGGTTCTATATGTCGACGGTGCGTGGCATGGCTAGTCATTCCAATCAGCAGCAATCCGAGATCAAACAACTGATCACCAAAGGCCGCGAGCAAGGGTATCTAACCTACGCCGAGGTCAACGATCACTTACCCGATGATATCGTCGATCCTGAGCAGATCGAGGACATCATCTCGATGCTTAACGGCATGGATATCGAGGTGCATGAGGTAGCCCCCGATGGATTGATGGTTGCATCCACCGGCACTGACGACGATGCCGTCACTGAAGAGGCGGTGGCTCTGCTCACTTCAGTGGACGCGGATATCGGTCGCACTACCGATCCGGTACGCATGTATATGCGGGAGATGGGTACGGTCGAATTGCTCACCCGTGAGGGTGAAATTACCATCGCCAAACGCATCGAAGAGGGCCTCAATCAAGTACAGAATGCGTTGTCCAGCTTCCCCTGGACGGTACAGATGCTCATCGAGGAGTTCGATTTGTACCTGGACGGCAAGAAACGCCTTTCTGAGGTGATTGCCGGATTCAGAGCCGATGATGCCGCCGCCGATGCCAAAAGAGAGGAAGAAAAAGCAGCCGCTCGTGAGGCGGCCCGGATTGCCGCTGAGAATCGCAACAATGCCACGGGCAATACCAAGGAACCGGAAGATCCCAAGAACAAAACTAACGATGACGACGACAAACCCAGCGGTCCGGATCCGGCAGTGGTACGTGCCCACATCGACGCCATGCGCGTCCTCTATGAAAAATTCAAGAAAACGATCGTTAAAGCGCAGATTGGGGATCACAAGATCGAAAAACTGCGCGAAAAGCTTGGCCAGGCTTTCCTGGAACTCAAGCTTCCTTCCGCGCTACTCGACACCCTAGTCCGCAAGCTACGTGAGGTTGTCGGCGACATTCGTGTTCACGAACGCGCCATCATGGACTTTTGCGTCAAATTATCACGGATGCCACGGACCGAGTTTCTGGCCAGTTTTCCAAGCCATGAGACGGATCATGAATGGGCCAATACACTGTCACGGAAACGCCAGAAATGGGCACCTGCGATCAGGACCCGACTGGAAGCTATCCATGCTGAGCAGGATAAGCTGGCAGCCATCGAAATACTGTTGTTTCTACCGCTAGTCCATATCAAAGAGCTCAACCGCAGCTTGTCAATCGGGGAAGCCAAGGCCCGGCGGGCCAAAAAGGAAATGGTTGAAGCCAATCTGCGTCTGGTCATCTCCATTTCCAAAAAATATACTAATCGTGGCCTGCAGTTCCTTGATCTGATCCAAGAAGGCAATATCGGCCTGATGAAAGCCGTAGATAAGTTCGAATACCGGCGTGGTTACAAGTTCTCGACCTATGCGACATGGTGGATCCGACAAGCCATCACCCGTTCAATCGCCGATCAGGCACGGACCATACGTATTCCCGTGCACATGATTGAGACCATCAACAAGCTCAACCGTATTTCCCGACATATGCTGCAGAAGTATGGCCGCGAGCCCACTCCGGAAGAGCTGTCCCAGGTCATGGAAATGCCTGAGGAAAAGATCCGCAAGGTTCTCAAGATCGCCAAGGAACCCATTTCGATGGAAACCCCCATCGGTGACGATGAGGATTCTCACCTCGGTGATTTCATTGAGGATGGCAACGTCGATTCCCCGGTGGATTCGGCCACCGTTACCGGACTGGTGGAGACGGTACATGGTGTACTGTCTTCGCTGACCCCACGGGAAGCCAAGGTATTGCGTATGCGGTTTGGCATCGACATGAATACCGATCACACCCTGGAAGAGGTCGGCAAGCAGTTCGATGTCACCCGTGAACGGATTAGACAAATCGAGGCTAAGGCCTTGCGCAAGCTACGACATCCAAGCCGCTCTGAACAGATGCGTTCTTTTCTCGACGGTGACTGAGCGTTGGGAATAAAATTCAGTAGAGTCACCGGTCACATTGTGGTCGTAAGACCTACAGCGAATAGCTCTGCCTAAACCCTTGGGGTACGTCATGAATTTACCACTCTGACGTGATGTAGTTTCTAACCCCAATCGCTACGTTTCGGCTCGAGATTCCATTCCGTACCCGCCACCCCCATCCAACAAGGCATCCCCGTTAGCGATCCGACCCACCCGGTTTCCATTGACGCTACGACTCATCGCCAAGGCCTACTGCTCGGCATCAGCAGTTATGCTATCTGGGGTATGCTGCCGCTGTATTTTTTGCGGCTCGACTTCGCTTCACCTATCGAGATCGTTGCGCAGCGCATCTTATGGTCGCTCTTGTTGTGCGGGTTGCTGCTGATTTTTACTCACCGTATTGGAGAAGTAGTCCAAGTCCTGCGGCAACCACGTCGACTGGGCTTACTGGCCCTCTCAGCGACACTGATTCTTATCAATTGGCTGGTGTATGTGTATGCCGCCAATAATGGCGAGATCCTGCAGGCCTCGCTCGGTTACTTCACCAATCCGCTGGTATCGATTTTTCTGGGAGTGCTGGTATTACACGAGCGCCTGCGTCCGCTACAGTGGGTAGCCGTAACACTGGGCTTGGGGGCCGTCGTCATTATCGGTATCGGCTACGGCCACCCACCTTGGCTGGCCCTGGCCCTAGCCTTCAGCTTCGGAACCTACGGTTTGCTGAAAAGCTTTACCGGACGCCACACCGGCGCGGTCACTAGCCTGACAATTGAAACCCTACTGCTGGCTCCCATTGCGCTGATCGTATTGGGCTGGCTATCCAGTCGGGGCCAGTCCCATTTCACCAGTCATGGATTGGATAGCGCATTGTGGCTAGCCTCTACCGGGATTGTCACCGCGGTGCCGCTAACCTTGTTTGCTGCCGCCGCTCAACGCATTCCCTTAAGCTTGCTTGGAATGCTGCAATATCTGGCTCCATCCATGCAATTTATCATTGCCGTGGCGGTCGAGCACGAGGCGATGTCCACCTCACGCTGGATCGGTTTCGCAATTATCTGGCTGGCTCTGGCCCTACTCAGCAGCAGCGCCCTACTAGCCTTCCGCCGCCGCCGGCGCGCAACGCGCAGTGCCGCCGATGTACAGGCCGCCTGCACCGATGCCGCAGAAGTGCATTGAACACACATGGCATCAACGCTTAATCCGCAGCCACCCGTCGTCGTTACGCTGCGAAGCAGGTAGACTGAGCGTTCTTCCATCGCCGGGCCTATAGCTCAATGGTTAGAGCAGAGGACTCATAATCCTTTGGTTCCAGGTTCGAATCCTGGTGGGCCCACCATTTTGGTTAACTGCAGCGTATGGGCAGCTGAAAGCATAGTTTGTCCATTTTGGTAGAAGCATCGTGTTCACGGTGCCGATCCTTCCTAGGGAACAGCGAAACCTAGATCACCAACACCTCTTCGGTCGAAAGTGCCCACCACGTTTTCTTCTACTTGGTAACAATCCTCTACCGCACGGTCAGCTGGAAGTGGACACTCCCCCAGCTAAAAGCCGGTGGCTTCGGATTACGACTGGCAGCCGGATC
>ENA-ORDP01001805-ORDP01001805.1-marine-sediment-metagenome-genome-assembly--contig:-NODE-1805-length-11186-cov-2.626538_pt1 | contig 11186 bp, 13 predicted proteins | sample MGYA00248627_ERZ508539 | MGnify/ENA primary metagenome ERZ508539 (study PRJEB26208, sample SAMN05571518) | marine sediment metagenome | biome: deep sea; feature: Hydrothermal vent; material... | reverse complement strand
AAAAAAAGATGAGCCCAAAACTGTACTGCTTCCAAATGGAGCTGTTGTACAAATGAATGAAAACGGAGATATAATAAAGACAACAAAAGAAGCACCAATAAAAAGCTCTGAGGTTATACAAACTACTCCTGTACAATCAAATTTGCCTTCTCAACAAGCGATGGAAATTACTTTAACAAAAATGCTTCGACAGCAGTGCTATGATACATACCAAACTAGAGCGCAAATTCAAACCAACATAGATAAAATAAACAGTAATCAAATACTGAAAGTGAGAGAAAGACAGGAGTTATTAGTAGAGCAAGAAAAAGAAATAGCAGATATTAGAAATGCGACTGATTCTCGTTCTGTAAGAAGAAGAACTGCGGGTGATGAGGAGGATTATATTAATTTCAAGAGAGGACTACATCAACAAAGATTAGATAGTTTTGACGCAACTTGGGATATACTTCATTCAGTAATTGGTTCTACTAATCTAAGTCAATCCAAAGAAGAGATGTGTAATTTTTAATATTCCTCTTTTCAAATTTAACACCATGTCAAACCCAGGAAAAGAAACAACGGACAATCAAGCAATCAGAGAATTACGAGATTCGGTAAAAGAGTTGAATAAATCTACGAGATTTTCAAATTTTATAATGATTATCTTAACTGTTGTGCTTGTAATTTTTACAGCAATTTTAATTTATCAAGGGGTTAAATAATTTACATAAGATATGAGTGAAATAAAAAACTATAAACCTTGTAAATCATTTCAAATTGATTTAGACGATGGAACAAAGGTATTATTAAGCGCGGGGTCAGATAACATTAAGGTGTTTGAGCTTGGTTTTCTTTCCATCCCCAAAAAAACACTCCATACATTTGATATTCATGTCGATTCTAGGTCTCCAGAAGAAATTGGACATGAACTTAGAATGAAAGGTAGTGCTCAATCTACCGCTGAGATGCTTCTTACGGGTACAACTTGGTACGAAGAAGAATTTAAGGAACTTGCTGAGAATTTAGTTGAGGTTAAAGATATCAGTGAATTAGTCAATAAGTGCAAAGAATTAGAAATATGAATCGAATAGGATAAAAACATTATTGTGATATAATTATAATAATGCGGTGTATGCTTTTAGCATCAATTTTACTGCTGTTGCAGAATTATTAATAATAATTCAATTAACAATAGTACAAATGTATATAAATTTACATTTAGTTATAAAAGTTGGGGTAGTCACCAGCGTGGAGAGAGAGTTTCTTTCACCCCAAATTTTGTAACAAGTTGTAAACTTGATGTTACAGACAGAAGCCGTGCCTGGTGGCACGAATGTGGGTGCAACTCCCATGCTCCGCGTACAAACATAACTAAAAAACTTGAAAGGTCGGAAATTTTTGGGTTAAAAATTATGATATAATCTAATCATGACTAAGGTAATAAAGAAAAAAAGAGGTGATACTCTGGTAAAAACCATAGAAAAAAAATACGATGTTGATTTGGGGTACCGTTCAGACGCAAGACTAGATACTGTTCTTAAAAATAGCGGGGTTCCTTCCTTGTCAAAATTGCTTAAAATGACAAGAAAAAATTCCGTTAAATAATAATTATGAGTGACAAGAACAGAACTCCGACACAAAGTGAGCTAGATTTTATAAAAGACAAAGAACTGAAAAGAACCATAGAAGATTCTATTCAGTATCTTTCGCTTATTTTTGATAGTGCTAAGAAAAGTAGTAGTGATCTCTATAAAGAAGAAACCTATCGCGTGATTATTTTATATGTCATTTCAATTATAGAGGCGATTTTGTTGCATGTTTTAAAAAAGCGTGGAGAAAAGATGACACATATCCAATATAAGTTTGCAAGTCCTATTCAAGAATCTTTCAAGCATGCAGAGTTACCACATAGTCCAGTGGTTATTGCTGTACAAAAAGAGGAAACAAAAGACGAAAGAAGAATAGGACTCGCGGATTTAGTTGCATTTATGGAAAAGCGTAATTTGATGAGCGAAACATTTGCGACAAAAATTTTAGACACTAATGATATTCGCAATACTTTCCATTTTACAAAACCACGAAATAAAATCACTTGTGAAATTAAAACAGTTGAAAATGCTTTGGAATTGCTTGTAGACACTATAAAGAAGGCACCAAAAGCAATAGCGCACAAAGAGAAGTAGCGCCGTGTTCGCGAAACACGGAAAAACGGCGAGCGGTGTTGCGTAAGCAACAAACTTGTTAGTGAGTCGTTTTGAAGTGTTGTAGCGAACATGCAAAATAAAAAATTTGCACTAAAGCACTGCGTTTTACAAATCAATCACTACACTCTTGAGTAAAGCGGGAACCTGTGCCCTGTGGGTAGAAAAATTGGTATTTTTGGTAGTATGTAATTTATGGATAAAAATAACAGGATTGAGAGAGTTATGCATGGACACATGGTCTATAGGAGCGGAGGATCTGTTATTTATATATTATAGGAGCTTGAAAAAGTAGATATGGAGAATTTTATTGCATAAATATTATGAAAGTACTAATAATGGGGAAATATTTTTATCCACACCCAGGAGGTATTGAACGTTATACTCATGATTTAATCCAAAATATATCAGGCAAAAACAGTATTAAGACACTCGACTGTCTGGTTGTCTCTGATACGTATTGTCTAGAAACTAAAAAGTTATCAAAAGGAACGCTATTTAAGGGTGGCAAAATATTCACAATTTTCTCAACACCTATATCGTTATACCATTTTCGACATGTTAGGCAGCACAAATACGATATAATTCATCTGCATCTTCCTAACCCTTTAGCAATTATGGTCGTCTTTTTTATTAAGCCAAATGCAAAATTAATTCTGCATTTTCATGCTGTACACAATAAGTATAAAATATTGGACAAACTGTTCACATATTTTTTTATGAATAAAATATGTGAACAAAGTCATGCAATTATTTTTACATCTGAAAAAATAGCTGAGGGGTCTATGTTTTTTAAGAAATACAAAAATAAAATAATTATAAATTCCCTCGGGATTGACTTTAAATATTGGAGTAATGAAAGCGAAGTAAAAGAACAGGTGGCTATGATTAAAAGAAAATATACAAAGAAAAAAGTTTTATTTGTGGGCCGGTTAACCCATTATAAAGGTATAGAATATTTTATTGATAGCGCACAGCATGTTGATGCGCAGTTTATTTTAGTTGGAAGTGGTACACTTGCATCTAGGCTTAGGAGAATACCCGAAAATGTATTTTTTGCAGGTGAGGTAGATACTAAAACCCTAAAAGCGTATTATTACTCGGCAGATATAGTTGTTCTACCTTCTACGTCGCCCAGTGAAGCTTTTGGGATTGTTCAGCTTGAAGCTATGGCTTGTGGTAAGCCGATAATCGTAACAAAAATTGAAAATTCTGCGATTAGTGAGCCAATAGAAAAGATGGGTGCGTATGGGCTGTTGATTAAGCCAAGTTCCGTAACCTCTTTAGTGCAAGGGATTGTACTTTTACTACAAGAAAGCAATCTTGAAATAAATAAGCTAAAGTGTAAAGAAAATAAAAATATTGTCTTTGAACATTATTTAATTAAAAAGTCAGCAGATGAAATATTAAAAGTATATAATACTGTATTTAATGCAAAATCCACCTGTTAGCATTATAATTGCAACGTTTAATCAAAAAAGTACACTTCAAAATTGTGTAGAATCATTTGCGAACATTAAATACGATAATGTTTTTGAGATTTTGGTAATTGATGCTGGGTCAACTGCCAAGACTTTAGAGGAGATTTACACTAAGCTTGAAACTCTTAGTAATGTAAAAATTTATAGGATTAAGCATTCGGGTGGTGTCATTGCTCGCAATTTTGGAATAAAATCGTCAGCTTACGAATACTGTGCTATTTTTGGAGGCGATTGTATTGTTAATCCACAATGGCTTAGCCAAATGATGAAATCTTTTAAAGAAAATATGGCATTTGTTAGTGCATATGGACCACATGGTGGTAACGCTACAATTTACAAAAAAAGGGCGCTCAAAGATGTTAACTTTTTTGATGTAAGCTTTAATAAGATGGGGAGTGGATATCATGACGATTCAGATGTATTTTATAAATTAAAAAAAATAGGGTACACATCTAAGTTCCTTGAATCACCCGATGTGGCATTTAAACATATAACCACAATTCAAAATGGTCTGTACGGCAAACTAAAATATTCCCTTAAGAGAGTTTTGATTCATAAATTAGACCCACTCCTTTTTAAAAGACACCCCGACGAATTCCGTAAAGATTTTGACGTCTTGTTTGCTTTTATTATTAATCCAATAAAAGATTTTAAAAAGGCTACAGGGAAATGGAATAAAAATGGAACTTTTTCGCTGTCTAGCCCACAAGGAGTAACTCTTATTTCCAACCGAGGCCCCATTTCATTTTTCTTGATTGTTTTGGGTGGCGTTGTCTATGTTTCCCTTTTAAAAATATTAAGGTTGATTTATTCCTTTAGATATGGAAGATTATTAATCTAAAAGAGATAATCACATGAAATATCAGGACTTAGAATTTTTGTTGTCTAAAGAAGGCAAAGCTTTAACCAGAAAATTATCTCTGCAGTTTTTTGGTCAAAAAGTTAAACCCGAGTCTGTCTTAAAATTAAGGAAAGAATTCCCAGACATTGATATAAGAAGTGTTGTTGAGCTTATTAACTTGAGACAAAGAGCCGAGGGGAAATTCAAAAATGCTTCGGATATGTTTTTTACAAAAAATGGTCTTGAGCAGTCAACAGGTGAAAATGTAGCAGAACATGTTGCAAAAAGATTTGCACCTTTTAAGAATATAGTTGATTTAACGTGTGGAGTAGGAGGAAACACAATTGCCCTTGCTAGACATTCTCATGTTGTGGCAGTTGAAAAAGATAATACTACTCTACAAATGGCTCAAGAAAATGCAAAAGTAAATTCTGTCGAAAAAAATATTGATTTCATTAATACTAATGCAGAAAATATTGATTTGAAAGAATTTGATGCTGTGTTTATTGATCCAGCACGACGAGACCCGAAATCAAATACGAGGACAGTTTCTCTGCGTGATTCGATTCCGTCACTCACATCATTTTTACCAAAGATTTTAAGTCAAGTAGGTGCTGTTGGGGTCAAGGTTTCTCCAGCTGTTTCTTATGATGAGATTTCTTTATTGTCTGAAATTCCTGAGATTGAAGTGATTGCAGAAAAGAATGAGTGCAAGCAAGTAATGCTGTGGTTTGGAAAATTGAAAACAGTAGAAAGGAGGGCGACGATTTTACCAAGTGGAGTATCGTTTATTAATGATCCAAAACCTATAATGATAGAATGTTCACCTTTTATGAAGTACATCATTGAGCCTAATTGTTCAATCATACGTGCACATCTTATTGATGAGCTTGCGATTCGTTTCAAATTGAAAAAAATAGATCCCAATATTGCGTATCTGACTACAGACTCAATGCTTTTTCCAGAAAATGATATTTTTAAAATTTTTGAAGTTTTAGTAGCCTCGTCCTATAATCTAAAGGGTTTGAAAAAGAAATTGAAAGAATTAAAGATAAGTAATATAAACATTACTAGAAGGGGTTTTCCTAAAAAACCAGAAGAAATTAGAAGCTTGTTGAAAATAAAAGAAGGTGGTCCCTTTTTCCTTATATTAACAAGGATTGGAAATAAGCACTATCAAATTATTGCAAAAAGAATTTAAAGATTATGTATGTGTTAGGACTAAACATTGGACATAATGCTACAGCCTGTATTTTATCAAGTGGTAAGGTTATTGGGTGTATAAGTGAGGAGCGACTAAGCAGGATTAAAAATCATTCAGGCATACCATTTAGTGCTATAAAAAGCCTACTTTCAGAAGAGAAGATTTCGTTAAGTGATATTGATATGATTGTAGTAGATGATGCATATTTGGTAAACAAAAGCACCACGTTCGTTGAAGACTTTCAAAAAAGCTATTTAAAAAAAACGTTCTTACGGAAGATCTTATCAAAAATAAATAATAAGTGCCCCTCTGTTTATAAGTACTATTTTTGCTTTGTTAACCCAATTAAAAAAGTAGCGAGAAGAAGAAAAATTATAGAAGCTCTGAGTTCTGAACTGGGAGTTTCCAAAAAGAAAATAAATGTGATAGATCATCATGAAGCACATGCTCTCTCTGCTTCTTTTAATTTGGATCAAGAAAAAAGAACTTTAGTACTCACTTTAGATGGAGAGGGTTCTGGAACTTGTGCAAGTGTAAATATATTTGAAAATAGCAATTTAAAAACAATCTCACGAACATGGAAAGGTGCTTCATTGGGATATTTTTATTCTTTAGTGACTCTAGTTTTAGGAATGAAGCCTCTACAAGATGAGTTTAAGGTTATGGGGCTGGCATCATACTCAAATTTGAACAGCTATTTTGGAGTATATCAAACACTTAGTAGGCTTGTTAAAGTTGAAAGCTCTCTAGAATTTAGCTCACCATGTGATCTATCGTTTGCGGATGAAATTATTTTCAAAGCTACAAAATTTCAAAAATTTGATAATATCGCTGGTGCTGCGCAAAAAGTTTTAGAAGAGAGAGTATGTGAATGGATTAATTTAGCAATGAGTCAAACAAATATTAAGGATATTGCACTTTCTGGTGGAGTCTTCATGAATATTAAGTTAGTTAAAGCGATAGGTCAGATGAAGTCAGTAAATAGTATTTTTGTGGTACCAAGTAGCGGAGATGAATCAAATGCTATTGGAAGTGCATTTTATGGGCACAAAATGTTATGCAAAGATAAAATGTTATCAGCAGAAATTAAGCCCCTCAGAGATTTATACTTAGGGCCAAGCTATGATTCTGAAATAAAAAACTTTATAAAGGAAAATAAATTAGATGTAAAATATGTTGTTAAAAAACCAAACAATCTACATCATGAAGTTGCCATGCTTCTTGCTAATGGTGAGATAGTGGCACGATTTTCTGGACGAAGCGAGTGGGGAGCAAGGTCTCTTGGGAACAGGTCGATTTTAGCAAATCCTGCTATCTCAACACATCCCGCATTAATTAATAAGCTAATTAAAAGTAGAGATTTTTGGATGCCATTTTCTCCAAGTATTTTAGATTCTTTTGAGAAGGCCTATTTGAAAGATACTGGGAAAATTATTTCACGGCAGTACATGGTCGCAACTTTTGATGTTACAGAACTTGGGAAGGAGGATCTTTTAGCGACACTCCATGCGTATGATTTAACTACAAGACCCCATATAGTAACTGCCGTATCAAATCCAGATTATCATGATACAATAAAGCAGTTCTGCCGTATTACAGGAATTGGTGCGGTATTGAACACATCATTTAATATTCACGGCGAACCGAATGTTTTGACTCCCAAAGATGCTATTAGTGTTTTTGAAAGGACACATTTAAAACATCTAGTTCTTGGAGAATATTTAATAAAAAAATAAACAATGGAGGCAAAGACTAAAGATAAAAATAAAATCGCCTTATGCTGCGCTTCTGGAGGACATTATGACGAGATGATGGTTATTATCAAAGGACTTCGATATTTAAACAAATTTTTAGTAGTAAGTCGTAGTTTTTCTAATAGAGAAGAAGACGATAGTGATATACAAAAATATTATGTCATTGATTATGGCGATACAAATTTTATACGAAAAATTTACAAATTGTGCATTCTCTTTTTTCAGAATATATGGATCTTCTATAAAGAAAAACCCAATGTTGTTATAACGACTGGTCCTGCAACAGGATTAATTCTGTCAATACTGGTCCGTAGCATCGGTGGGAAAGTTGTGTTCATTGAATGTTCAGCACAAGTAGAAAGACCTTCAATTTCAGGGAGGTTGTATTATCATATCGCGCATAAATTTTTTGTTCAGTGGTCACCGTTACTCAAATATTACCCTAAGGCAATATATAAAGGACAATTATTAAGATAAATTCATCACATGATTTTTGTTACTGTAGGTAATAGCTCTTTTCAGTTTGATCGTTTAATTCAGTCTGTAGACAATCTTATTTCCCAAAATATTATCAAAGGAAAAGTTATTATGCAAATAGGTAATTCAAAATATTTACCTCATAATGCTGAGTATTTTAGGTATTGCTCAGGAAGTAAATTGACTAACTACATCACTGAAAGTACTCTCATTATTTGCCACGGAGGAATCGGGACAATTTTCGCCTGTTTAAAGAAAAATAAAAAAGTTATAGCTATAGCAAGATTGCCTCAACGTGGAGAGCACTCCAATGAGCACCAAATAGAGATTATAAATCAATTAGTTAAAGAAGGGCAGATACTAGGTTCGACCGCTTCTAATTCTGAAGATTTGCTTGCTTTGTATAAAAAATCAACTCTTGATGGTTGTTTTAATGGAAAAATAAAATCAAATACTTCTTTTCAAATAATTCAAATAATCAATGACTTCCTTGCTGGTTAAAAAACATATTCACAGACTCCTTTATGAAAAAAACAAAATGGACAAAACTGCCATAAAATACCCGGTTGATTTTATGGTAATTTTATCGGGTGATGTTCAGTCTCGACATACAAAAGCGCAAGATATTCTAAAAAAGAAAGAAGTTAAAAATATTATGGTGACGGGTGTCAATGAATACCTTAAACTAGACAAAGAAACACGAATAAAAAGCAATGTGAACATCATAAAAAAGGCCTACAATACATTTAATACACGACAAGATATTAAGTTAATAAAGGATGAGATAGTCAGGTACGGTTTTAAATCAGTAGTAATAATAACATCAAAATATCACTTAAAGCGAACAAGGAGTATAGTTCAAAGAGAAATAGGCAAGTTTTCAGTGAGACTTTATACTATTGGCTCAGATGACCACAATGTGTCACTTTTGGCGTTGGTAGAAGAACTTATTAAGTATTTTGTCTACAGGATATTTATATGGTAACTTTTTTTATCCCATTTTATAATGAAAGTAGCACAATTCTTGATTGCCTAACTGCAATCATCAATAGCAATGAGAAGTGCGAGATTATTGCCATTGATGATGGTTCAACAGACTCTTCTTATGAAAAAATAAAACATCTTCCCATAAGGATTATTAAAACTAAGAATGTTGGCAAAGCCAGAGCATTAAATTCTGCAACCAAAGAAGCGAATGGGGATGTGTTCATCTTTGTTGATGCCGATGTCATCATCTCTAAGCCATTGTGGAAAATAATAAATCCATTTCTCCGTGAATATGATTTGATTAATATTAATAATATAATTGAAAGTCGAGAAGTAGAACTTACAAAAAATACATTCACTCCGCCTATTAATATAATTTGTATTAAAAAGAAGGTATTCAAAAGCTTAAAAGGTTTTTCAACAATATATCCTAAAGCAGGAGGGGAGGACCTAGATCTCCTGATAAGGCTTCTTGGGAAAGGGCATAAAGCATATATTCTTAATGAAGATTATATCCATAAAGACAAACCAATGATTTTTTTAAAAAAATGGCGATTTATTATTTGGAATAACATCACATATATCAAGAATATTCGTTACAAATATTGTCAGATAAAATTATTAAAAAATATTAAAAGTATACCCGCAAAAATTATGAGTATTTTTGTAAAATTATAAGATTTTTCTTAGCGTCATTATCAAAATTTTTATATCCAAAAAAATACTCATATTCTCTATATAATATAAATCATACACAAGTTTTTTTTGCGCTTCGGGCACTGTGTTTGAAGCTTTATAATTTACTTGAGCCCACCCCGTTAATCCAGGTTTTACAGAATATCTTTTTTTATAATCAGGAATATTTTGCTGGTATTTTGTTGCAAACTTTTCCCACTCTGGTCTTGGGCCAACGAAACTCATAGTTCCATCCAGAATATTTAAAAGTTGAGGAACTTCATCCAAATGAGTTTTTCTAAGGAAATATCCAACTTTTGTTATATACGCATTTGAATAATTGTCTATATCCATGTGTTTTAGAGACACTATAGTTGAGGGCAGGGTTCTATACTTTAAACACATAAAAGGTTTTCCATATCTACCAATCCTTCTTTGAGAATAAAATACGGGTCCTCCTTTTGAGCTAATTTTTATAGAAAATGCAAATAATGGAAATGTAAGTAAAAAAAATGTAATTCCTGGGAATAAGAGGGTGATATCAAAAATTCGTCTAGAAACATCCATGAGATATTTTTTGTAAAAAAGTTGGTGGTAGTCTTGCATTTTTGGTTACAAATTTACTTAATAATTTTACAGAGTACCTCTATCCTAATCTTTATTTTGAAATTAAAACAAAATACCAAGGATATTGTCGTCAATATATCATAATGTGACAAATACTACTTTGAATTCAGTAGTTTCGCAAATACCTTTTCTTGCATATTTTTTGCAATCAAATTCCAATCATATTTTTCTATGGCCATATTTTTCGCAGTAGCAAGCACTTTATTTACTTTTTCTGGATTTGAAATTATATCTTTAACAGCATCGGCGATTTGTTCTGAATTCTCTTTGTCTACTGCCCAGCCAGTTGTAGGCTTGTCGGGATTACGCTTCGCGTCATATAGAAAGTCCGCAATACCTCCCTCTTGCGTTGCAATTACTGGAAGCTCTGCCGCCATCGCTTCTACAAATGAATTACCAAACCCTTCGGAAAGTGATGGCCGTGTGAATATATCACATGCTTTTAAATATTTTGGCATTATTGAATGGTCAATTTGTCCCCAGAAAATTACTCTGTCCGCTACGCCTTTTTCTTTCGCGAAGGTTTTTAGCATTTCTTCGTCTGGTCCTGTACCAAAAATAAGAAACTTAATATTTTTATCCAGCAACGAAAGCGCTGATATAACATCCGCTATTCCATTCTTTTTAACCAAGCGTGAAGTAGTAACAATATAGATATCGCCCTCCTCTTTTCCAATCTCTTTCTTTGCTTCTAAGATTTCACTATCACTATACTCCTGCATAAAGTGTTTTGTATTCACTGCATTAGGGACAATCTCAAGATGTCCATCAAAGCCCATGCGTCGCGCCCATTTGGAAAGAAATACTGACAAAGTTTGCATAACATCTGCTTTGGTAAATGCGCGCCCAAATAGTGGCCCAAATATACGCATTTTCGCTTCAATATACTCAGTAGGATCCCCTTCTTGAAGTGTTAGTAGGTACGGAATACTTGGATGAAATGTTTTAAAAACTCCT
>ENA-ORDP01001804-ORDP01001804.1-marine-sediment-metagenome-genome-assembly--contig:-NODE-1804-length-11188-cov-3.207132_pt1 | contig 11188 bp, 4 predicted proteins | sample MGYA00248627_ERZ508539 | MGnify/ENA primary metagenome ERZ508539 (study PRJEB26208, sample SAMN05571518) | marine sediment metagenome | biome: deep sea; feature: Hydrothermal vent; material... | reverse complement strand
CATATAAACTAATACTATAACTGCTATTATACAGAGGGCGATAAACCAGGTTTCTCCCCAAAAAGGGGGTGAGATGGTAAACTTGATCTCAAGAACCTTTTTATTCCAGACTCCATCCTGGTTTTGAGCTCTCGCCTGAAGGATGTATTGTCCAGGAGGAAGATTGGACAGCTTAATGTAAGGACGACTGGTAAGTCCCTGCCAATCCTTATCATAGCCTTTTAACCGATAGTCGTATCGAATCCCGTTTTCGTTCTTAAAACTTAAGCCTACAAACTGGAAGGTCAGATTGTTTTCATCATAGTCCAATTTATGGTCATCACGGAATGTATAAGGAGATTTATTCAGAATGACTTTACCCAACAGGAGTTTTGGAGGGATCGTATTCTTTACATCTTTCTCAGCCACAATCTGAGTGACGCCATTCGTTGTCCCAACCCACACGTTGTCTTTGCTATCAATGAACAGAGGGGTGAATTCCCCCAATAAATTGCCGTTTAATCCATTATTGATGTTGTAAGACACAAAACGCTTGCCATCAAACTTCTCCAATGCCTTATTTGTGGCGATCCAGATCGCCCCGGTCTTCTTACTGGAACGTATTTTATAGACAAAATTGCTGGTGAGTCCATTTTCCTCCGTGTAAGTGGTTATTTTCCCATCAGGAGCCAATTTGCTAAGCCCACCCCCATTGGTACCCAGCCAGATATTGTGATCCTTATCCTCATCGATGTCCCAGACATGGTCATTGGGGAGGTTCCTGGATTTTACTGAATATTCCGTAACCTTCTGACTTTTGTGGTCGATTTTAAACAATCCCTCTAAAGTGAGAACCCATAAATTGGAAGAGGAGTCTTGAAACAGCTTACGAATCTCCTTTCTGCTAAAGATCTTATTGTTAATAAAGGGAGTAAAGGTCCTGTCTTTTTTAATTTTATAAAGTCCGTGATTGCGTGTCGCTAACCATATTTCAGCTATCAGAGGAGGTAATTGAGTCTCATCATCTTGGCTATCGCTTATCTGACTCAAAGAAAGAGCGTTTTCTTTTTCCTTTGGCTCGCTTTGACCCGGTTTTCCCTTTTTTTTAGTTTTAAGGGGTTTTTTAGGTCTTTTAGAAGGTTTTTGTTTGATCCCTTTAGAAGATGGCTTTTTCGATTTAGTTTTACTAGAATGGACTTTTTTGGGTTTTATGACCTTCATTTTGATCTTTTGGGGAGATTTCTTTTTTATTGCCGGAACGGATGGCTGCGTTTTTTTAGGTTGTTTTGTATTGACCTGAGTCTTTGCCTTAGTTTGAGCCTTAACTTTAACATTAGTCTTTACCTTAGTTTGAGACTTTGCTTTAACATTAGTCTTTGCCTTGATTTGGTTCTCATCCAGATTATTAACCTTATCCCCAACCTTTGAACCCTTAGTAGAGAGAGTTTCAGATGTGGGTTTATCTTGATCTTTGGTCTCAGGAGGCCTTTCCGACCGAGTGCTTTCATCAACCAGCAGATCTGTAAAGGCGTACTTCGATAATTTGTCTTCTGCAAAGGGGATCACAAGGCGTTTTGTGGTCTCGTTAATGAAATAAACACCTTCTGAAGTACCCAGCCAGACTTCATTGTCTAGAGGAATTGCGGACAGTATGTCTTTGCCGTCCAGGAAAAAGTCCTTGGCGTAAGGTGTGGCTTTACGTTCTGGAGACATCTTACTGATATCGTCTGCTAGAAACCATAGGTTGTTTTTGGGATCCAAAAAGATCTTCCTGACATACTTACCCCTCACCACTGTCTCAATGGAGTTTTTTATCCACCGATTATCCCGGGTTAATTGACCCACCATCCCTTCGCCTCCAAACCATAGATCGCCTGTAGGACTCTCAAGGATTGTATAAATGATCCGTTTTGACCCTCGATAACGTATATCATATTGGCGGAATTTCTCATCGGATAGTTTGGCGACCCCGCCTCCATTGGTGGAGACCCATAAGTTATTTTCGTGGTCTCTCATCAGGTGGAGGACATGATTATGAGGCAGTCCCTTGTCGGTAGAATAGTTGACTACATTGGTTCCTGTGATTTTTGAGAGGCCGTTCTTTGACCCAAACCAAATAGTCCCGTCCTTTGAGGGCAGGATGGTAGTAACGTCCGTATGGACACCGGAATATTTGGTGATCTCTTTTTCATTGAACCGAAGAAGCCCACTCTCTGTACCAAGGAGCATATCACCTTTATGCTCACTGATGGCATACACGTTCCGTTCAGTGAATTGCTTGTCCCTGTTATAATGGATGGATTTATCGCTTTTATCAGGTAGTTTATAGACCCCATCATCTGTCCCAAGCCACATGTTCTTCTTTGAGTCCTGAAAGAATGCATAGGTCATCTTTTGAGGGATGGTCATTTGTCCGAACTTTTTTATAAGTCCTTTAGAACTTAGTATACCGACTTCTCCTTGCTGAGAAACCCAGAGATTCCCCTTTCGATCACGGTAAATAGCATGTATTTTTTCATTGATGATCGTTGGTTCTATCTTTTGGGTGATTTGATTGTATCTAACGAGTCCCCGATCCGTTCCCACCCAGAGGATTTTATCTTCAACGAGTAAAGTGGTGATCATATTGCTGGGTAAGCCATCCTTCACGAGGAAAGTGTGATAATTCTGTCCATCGTAGCGACAGAGACCGGAGGATGTCCCAAACCATATGTAGCCCTTATTATCCTGAACGGTCCTATTCACTCTTAAGGATGGAAGGCCGGTGGCGGGGGAATAATATTTGAAAAAGTAGCGGAAAAAGGGAAAGGAATTGCTAGATAGGAAAAAGCAGATCAATAATGTGAGTAGAAATCTCATAATTTACTTAGCCCTATTTACTGGATTCTTTTTTGCTTTTCTGATCAGACTTTGGTTCGGTCAGCTTTTTTTCTTCAATGTCCTCTAGTTTATCACTGGTGTCCGACACAAATTCACCCAAAAGACTTCTCAATTGTCTCACTTGCTTTTGCTCTCTAGTAATCTTTTCCCTTAATTTGATGACTTCAGCCTTATCAATTTTAAATTGACTTTTTTCTGTATCAAACTTGGCCTTTAAGACTTCATACTCCCTTCTAAGGCGGGCCAGTTCGGCTTGTTGCCTCTTAAAGGACTTCTCTTTTTGTGTGATAGCTCTTTTAATCTTCTCAACCCTTGCCAAATCAGCTTTGAGTTTAAGTTGTTCCGTATTAAGATCGCTTTTAAGGGTCGTGAGACGTTGAGACTCTTTGAACAGCTTTCTTTCTTCCTGCTCCAAAGAGATTTCTTTACTCGATATGTTCCTCTGAGACTTGGTGAGACGGATAGCTTTTCTCTTTAACAAGACCTCTTGACGGTCCAGACGTTTGGTCTCGGCTTTTATCTTTTTATCTTTGGTTAATAGTGATTTTTCTTTCTCTCGTAAGCGAGCCGTAGCGGCATCCACTTCCTTTTTCCTACGGGTCAACTCATCGTTCAGACGATCAATCTTCTCTTTAAGAGCCTTCATTCTGGCCTGGTTTTTCGTAAACTCACCTTCTGACAGGCCTAGGTCGGTAAAACGCTTCTTATAATTCGCTTCTCGCTCATTAAGAGCAGCCAATTTGGCTTCATAGAGTTCTATCTGTTTTTGGAGGGTTATTTTAAGAAGGGCCAGTTCCTTTTCCCTTTTCTCAAGAGCCTTAAGACGTGCTTCTAATCTGGTCGCCTTGGCTAATAAGTCTTCGGGATTAATATAGGCGCGTATATCTGAGTCAGAGAAGACCATGACTTTAACATAGGTTTTAGCTGTATAATGAGTGGACTTATAAGTAATGATATACTGGTTGTTTATGATATGTTTGATCCTACCATAAAGTTGGGCAAAATCCGCTTTATTTTGAGTCGTAAAATAAAGACTATGGGTTTCATGAGCTATTTTTTCAAGAGTCTTTGTGTCAGCCGCTTCTCCAAAGCCGATTGTAAAGACAGGGATGGATAGATCCTTTGCCAGCTTTAATCCATCATCTAATGTGATGTTCTTAAGGTCTCTGCTAAAGGTATTTCTAAGATCATTCTTCCCATCCGTGAGGAGAATAACGGTTTTAAGACCCCTCTCATTCTGTAATATCTTAACAGACTTGTACAAGACCCCATAGAGAGCTGTATCCCCTGATGGTTTCAGCTTTTTAATGGCTTCGACTGAATCAACTCCCCGTCCCAGGTCATGGAGATTATGATCGAATGCCACCACCCTGACGTTATCAATGGTTTTAATGTTATGAATGAAGTCTAGAGCGGCCTTTTTCGCGAAGGTGAGGGGTTGATTGGCCTCATCAACGACCTTATCGGAGCCATCGAAAGCCATGCTACCACTTTTATCGATGGCCAAGACTGTATTTAATGGCATCTGGAAGTTGGTATTCTTTTTCTGGACAATGCTTATGATGTTCGTCCTTGGGACAGGCTGTTCATTTTCCTCAAGGAAAAAGACGTTGGGATCAGCGATCTCAAGGGGTTGACCCTGTCGATTGGTGACACTGACAAAGAGTTGGATCTTTGGGAGACCGTCACTCACGATCTGATTGATTTTAACGACGACATTCTGGCTTTTGGTTTCTTCTTTAAGAACTTTCCCGTTGGGTAAACGCTTCAAGATATATATCTTGTCTGGTACCTTAGGTTGAGCGAGGAAAGTAGGTTTAGTCTTTTTATCTATTGATTCAGACGTCTTGCCAGGATTTCCATGACGAACGGGGTTTGTTTGCATAGACCCCGCTTGGGGTGGGGTAACACGTTTACAGGAAATAAAAGACGATGACAAGGTGGTGATAGCCAGGAACAAAATGAAGGAGTGCAACGTTCTCATTTAATAACCTTCATGTCAAAAATTAGAAGAGACAAGAATCTTAAATATAACAAAAATAGACTGCCAAACCAATAAAAAACAATAATATTTTCTAAGCAATGTTTCACTTATAGAAGGTTGTCTAAAAGTTTATAACTTGTCACCTGTAGAGACGCATGGCCATGCGTCTCTACATTGGCTACGATAAGCCATAGAATCCCACTGAAAAGCTCTTGACTAATCCCTTAAAGATCATTATCTTAAGGGGCAGCAGGATTTGGAAATCGCTATGGAACACCTCTTAATCGGCATCTCAGAAACAGAACGGGACCAAACAAATGACATCCATCGCTTTCTGAATCACCATCTCCCTCATATCCAATGGGACTTTAAATCGTTTAATGACATCGTCCCTGAGAAGATTAATCATCTGTTGACTGACGCAGAAATTGACTTGTTTGTCTGCTCCTACCAGAGAATCGTCCCTCAGTCCACTCAGGATAAAACCTGTTTAACAACCACTTTGCCTAAGCTCAAGGACATTGTACAGATCGAGGATCCATCAAAAGAAGTTATTGAAAGTCCCTTTGGCAAGTATAAATACGCTCTTAAGTTTCTAAAGAACCGTACAGATCTCATTGATCTCTTCTCCCCCTATTTTGGGAAGGTGTGGCTCATTGGGGCTGGAGCTGGAAACAAGGAGCTTATTACTGTTAAAGGCCGTAAGAGAGTGAGTGAGGCCGATGTAGTCATATCCGATTATCTATTGGATCAAGACATCCTAAAAAGCTATACTGGGGAACATACTCTCATTGTGCCTCTTACAAAATATGGGAAACGAATTAAGAAGAATCACGTGTCCCAGGGCAATATCAACGAGACCATCTTACGCTATGCCTTGCTGGAAAAGAAAGTTGTCCGTCTAAAAGGTGGAGATCCCTTTGTCTTTGGGCGAGGTGGGGAAGAATGCGAGTACCTCCTCCCCTATGGGATAGACTATGAGGTGATTCCGGGTATTTCCGCTATGCTCAGTGCTTTGAGTTATGCTGGTATTCCTTTGACTCACAGGGATTATAATGCGGGTTTCATTGTGATTACTGGTTATAGAAGGGAGTGTGAGGAAAGTCATGAGTGCTATCAACGGATCGCACGGAAGATCAACTTTGCTTTAGAAGCTGATCTTGTGGCCATATTGTTTATGTCCTTAAGTAACTGGAATCATTTCGCTCAGCTCATCACCTATCAGGAGGCCCCTGTGGCTTTCATTGAGTCGGGAGCCTATCCCAGACAAAGAGTCTTTCTTAGTGAGGTCCATAAGGCCCAGTCACTTATAGAAAAAGAAGACTTTAAATCTCCAACTCTCATTGTGGTTGGAGAAAACGTTCAGGTAAGAAATCATCTTAAATGGTTTGAACACCTGCCGTTATATGGAATGAGGATATTGGTGTTTGCTTCTGAAAAGCTCTCCGTTGAGACAAGTGATCTATTGAATGATCTGGGAGCAGACTGCAGAGGTTATGAATTATACGATCTTGTCCCTGAAAGGATAGACCAAGTCTCTCCCTACTTAAAAGGTCTGTCCAACTATGATTATATCGTCATCACCAGTCGCAACGCCATTGACATCCTTCTCTCTGACCTCAAAGCCCTCAACATCGACATCCGGACGCTCCCGAAGATTATTGTCACGGGAAAAAAGACAGAAGGGGAGTTCAGAAAGCTGGGTATTATCCCTGATATTGTCCCAAATAGCTTCTCTACGGATGGAATCATTGATAGTCTTTCTCAATTGGATATAAAGGGAAAGCGTTTTCTCTTTCCCAAGAGTAGCCTGACCAAAGGGGTGCTGAGTTCTTATATCCGTGAGATGGAAGGGATTGTCGATGATTTTATATTGTATAAAAACGTCCCCAAAAAACTTTCAGAGATTACCCAACAAGATATCCTTGACTTTAAGGCCCATTATATTATCTTTACCTCTTCCTCCAGTGTAGAGTACTATTTTAAGAGTCTCTATGATCTAAACCATCGATTCATACCGGTATCTATAGGGTCAAAGACCTCACAGGCATTAAGAGACCGTGGTATAGAAGATGTAATGGAAGCTAAATCCTTTACCACTAATGGAATTAAAGACCTGTTTCTAAGAGATATAGCAAAAAGTCCTATGGTCCATTAGATTAATCGGTAATGATGATTGCCTGTAGGGGCAGGTTTTAAACCTGCCCCTACAGGCAATTGGGCAAACTCGTCAGTGATTCGCATATCCCTACCACAAAGGAGTCTGGAAAGATGCCCTATGATTTTAGCAAACGCCATCCTGAAGTCCATGAAGAGACATTCATTGCCGAGGGGGCTCACATACTGGGCCGTGTGATCCTTGAGAAAGGAGTGAGCATTTGGCATAATAGTATTTTGAGAGGGGATATTAATGACATCATCATTGGTGAAAACACGAATATCCAGGATAGTTCAGTGCTTCACGTGTCCAATGAGTTCAAAGTCATTGTGGGAAAAGGGGTGACGGTAGGTCATAACGCCACACTTCATGCTTGTACGATTGGCAATTACTGTCTCATTGGCATGGGAGCTATTATTATGGATGGTTCTGTGATTGGAGAGAACTCCATGGTTGGGGCGGGATCTCTTGTTCCACCCGGTAAAAGCTTTCCAAAGGACTCTCTCATCACGGGGTCACCCGCTAAATTAACGAGACTTTTAACTCAAAAGGAGATAGAATACAATACCTATCTATCCAAGAAGTATCTTGAAGTGTGGAAAGCCTATGTGACCAGTGGTATCCCGGCTTTCACCGGCACTAGAGAGAATCGTCTCCCCTATAACTAGCTATGAATGAACATATACTGAAACGTTTTTAAAATGCCCGTTTTTGGTCGTTTCGACAAGCTCAACGGCCAATCTGTTCCCTGAGCTTGTCGAAGGGGACTATGACAAATCATAATCCGTTCAGTATAGTTCAGTACACTCAGGGTGATAGAGGAAGGAAAATCCGATTGAAGCAGAGGAGTAAGAAATGTTTCGTTTTTGGGGAAAATATAAAGAATCTAAGGTTCACTTATTAATATACCACTCTCTGGATGTGGCATCCGTTGCCCACACCTGGCTCAATAATAGTCCAGTACTAATTAAGAAGTTTCAACAGCTTTTTAATGTCCTTTCAGAAGAGGATATAATAAACTTTATATCCTGGATAACATCCATCCATGACATTGGAAAACTCTCTTATGGTTTCCAGAAAAAGGTTCTGGAAGCAGTCAATCAATTAAAGACTCCTCTAAAACCTGTTCTATACCACAAACCCTTTGATCACGGAGCCTTTGGAGCATTCTGGTTGAACCAAAGCCTAAAAAAGAATCAATTAACAATCTTTCCTCATCCACTTGAGGAAAAAGAAACGTTATTCTGGGAATCCCTCTTCATGGCAAGCTGTGCCCATCACGGGAGATTTTATTCTCCCAGTGACTATGGTAGAACAGTCAAAAAAGACTACCTAAAAGAGCTTGATGCCGACTTAGACGGAATCCGTCTGGACTTTATTAACGAAATCACTGAACTATTCCCCATTCCAAAGATTAAGATTATGCAAAGTCCTACTCTAGCCCGAAGTGCTTTTTTAGCCGGCTTCATTTCTGTCTGTGACTGGCTGGGATCCAACACCAATTACTTTGAATATGTCAGTGACAAAGTTGATCTTCAAAAATACTTTAATGACTCCTGCAGTAAAGCTAAAAAGGTTTTAAAGGATAGTGGTTTGCTTGATAGCGTTAAAAATACAGCACTTAATGAGGTTAATAAAGTGTTCCAACTGGACTTTAGACCTATCCAAGCTGAAATGAATAGACTGACTAATCCCTCTGGCCTTGTGATAGTTGAAGCTCCAACGGGAGAGGGGAAGACAGAAGCCGCCTATTTATGGCTTTATGACTTACTGAGCAAAGGAGCCATTCAAGGGGCCTATTTTGCTTTGCCAACCAGAGCTACAGCCAATGCTCTTTATGATCGTATCAAAGATAATTTTCTTAAAAGACTTGTTCCAGACGGTCAAATCACCCTTGAGTTAGCTCATTCATCCAGTTGGATCAAAGATAGTTATATGGAGACCTTTAAAAGTTCGTCTAACTCATTTAATGACCCTACTAATCCTGAAGCTAGTGTGGTTTCCTCTGAATGGATGAGGAGTTCTAAAAGAACTCTTCTTTCATCTTTTGGAATTGGCACGGTGGATCAGGCTATGACCGCTTCCCTCAAGATAAAACATTTCTTTGTCAAGTTCTTTGGCCTTGCAAAGGGGGCTGTGGTCTTTGATGAGATCCATGCCTATGACTCCTACATGGATACTATTATCAACCGTTTGTTAGAATGGCTTGGAGCTTTGAATGTGCCTGTTATACTACTCTCTGCTACCCTTCCACTCAGTAAAAAGAAAGAGTTTATTAAAAGCTATTCAGGCCAGTCTGTTCAATTAAGTTCTGAAGAGTATCCGCTGATTACTACTTGTCTCAACGATGTTCAGGAAATAGGTGGAATGGATGCCGTCATGAATAGGGTTATAAGTCTGGATTACAAAGAATCTGAGGACTTAGAGGGTATTAAAAACTTAGTATTTAGCAAAATACAGCATGGTGGATGCCTTTGTGTGATTACCAATACTGTGAGACGATGCCAGGAACTTTATTCTTATCTGAATGACTCTCTGGATGAGGATACCGATATATTAGCATTTCACTCAGCTTTTACAGTTTATGATAGAAAAAACATAGAAGATAAATTGATTCAATGCTATGGTAAAGATAGCAAAAACCGACCACTCCAAGGGCTTGTGGTGGCGACACAGGTGGTTGAGCAGAGTTTAGACCTTGATTTCGACTATATGATCTCAGATATTGCCCCTGTTGATCTCATTATCCAGAGGGTGGGTCGTTTACATCGTCATCAGAACAGACAACGACCCAAAGGATTGGATACCCCATCTCTCACGCTCCTGATTGATCCTCTGATTCCAGGATTTTACGTCTATCAGAATACCATTATCCTGAAAACTATGCTGGCTTTTGAAGGTAAAAGTCAACTTAAAACACCTTCTGAAACGAGGCAATTGGTGGATCAGGTCTATACAGACTCTCCTATTCCTGAACAAGACCTTCAGATCTCTTTGGGAGAGTATCTTTTGGACTTCACCCAATCCCAAATTGCTGAGTGGACCAAAAAAGATATGGATGAAAAGGACTATATGATCAGTCAGGCCAAGCAATTTTATTTACCCGAAGCATCAGCGGATAGAATGATTTACACAGAAGCCTTTGCCGATGAGGATTCTAATGAGGCTCATAAGATAAAAGCTCTTACCAGACTGGGAGAAGAGACCATAAGCTTTCTCCTTCTAACACTAAGAGAGGATAAAATCTATAGCTCTGACCATCAAAAACTCTTTGAATTACAAGATAATCAAATCCTTGTAACCAGTGATTTGTCACAGGCTAAAACAATGAACAGTTTATTCTATTCAAGTCTCAGTCTAAGAAAAAGCAAATTCCACCAACTGAATGATCAAAGACTCCATGACTTAGAAAAACAAATAAAAAAAATAATAGATCAAAAACTGTCATACTTTAAATCGAGCGATGTATTATTATACAAGGATGACATGAACATTAGGTATAGCCCATATTTGGGATTTCAAATCAAAGGAGGTTCAAATGACCTATAATTTATTAAATGAAAAGTGGTTAGAAGTGGAGACCTTGGATCATCAAAGTAAATGTATATCACTCAGTGACTTTGTCAGACAGCCTGACGTCTACCGTGATCTGATGTTTCCTTTTCCAGGGCATAACTTAGCGGTGCTCAGATTTCTCATCAGCCTCATCTATGCTTTCCACCAACCGGAAGATGAGGAGGAGTGGAAAACCATGTATGAAAGCAATCCCTTTGAGCCTGTGGATCAGTTTATAGAGACCTTTGAGCCTTATCTTGACCTATTGGACAAGGACAAGCCTTTTATGCAGTCGAATAAAATCGTTGAAACAAAGGATAAAGTAAATCCCGTGAATAAAATACTTTCCCAATTACCTGCAGGAACAGGATCCACCTTTTTTTTCCACACAATTAATGATCTGAAGATAGATCTAAAGAATATACCACCTATACTCCTCTCAGCCAATCTTTACGTTCCCCTTAAAGCTGGTTCAGGGTATTACAAAGCCTTAAATTCAATACCTCTATACTTTTATCTGGGAGGCAAAAATCTCAAAGAAACTTTACTGGTCAATACTCTAACCAAAAGCTTTTTGAAAGACTCAGTCATAGACTCAGGATTTTCTGCTGGTGTAAAAGGTCTTGACGACA
>ENA-ORDP01001803-ORDP01001803.1-marine-sediment-metagenome-genome-assembly--contig:-NODE-1803-length-11199-cov-2.887024_pt1 | contig 11199 bp, 3 predicted proteins | sample MGYA00248627_ERZ508539 | MGnify/ENA primary metagenome ERZ508539 (study PRJEB26208, sample SAMN05571518) | marine sediment metagenome | biome: deep sea; feature: Hydrothermal vent; material... | reverse complement strand
CCAAACCGCCGGTCTGCTGTCGGGAGTCGGTGGTATTGCGGGTATGGCGATGGGTATGGCCGACGGTGGTGAAGTCATCGAGGGCGAGTACGCAGATGTTACCAGCCAAGCGATTGACCCGTTAGCTGAAGTTGAAGGTCCGGGTGATGGCTCAGGTATCGACGACCAAGTCCCGGCGATGCTGTCGGACGGTGAGTATGTTATTCCGCAGGATGTTGTTCGTGCGAAGGGAGAGGAGTTTTTCGATAAGTTGATCGAGAAGTATCACGTTCCAGCAGCAGAGCAGAGGGCAGCGTAATGGCCGGCACACAAGGACTTGGCGCGTTAGTTGGAGGGTTTCAGGAGGGCTACAAGTTCAGTACTGACAATCGACGTAACAGGCAGATAGAGAAAGCGCTCGATTTTGAGCTTGAAGGTATTGACCGCAAAAACAAAATTGACAAAGACGACATATCTCGGATCGAAGCAGAGGGAGGTATTAACCCACTCGCTGGTTTCGAGGGTGGGTTGCCGGAGACGTACGGCGAGAAGCTGAGTGGGTGGTTCAAAGGATTATTCGGTGGCGGTAAGGGTACCGCTATCGATGCTACTCCTACCTTACCTGCTCCCGGACAACCTGACCCAATGGCTGGGGGTATGTCACCTGCCCAACCACAACCGAGTCCATTCCCCCAGTATGCTGATGGCGGTGCCGTACGGCACATGAAGAAATACGCAAACGGCGGGCGCTCGATTATGCCTGATCGCTCTAGTGGTATGCTCGATAGTCGCCGTTCAACTGCCAACACCGCACTACCTGTTGGATTCGCTGATGGCGGTCCTGCTTCCCGTGCTGCCCAAATTGCTGAGCGTAACGCCGCAGGTCGACTTGCGTATGAAACACAGCTAGGTGAAAAAGCTGCTGCGTCCCGTGCTACCGCTATGAGTCCGGCGATGCTCGCGGAAGAAGAAGCCGCACGACAGGCTTCCCGTGCCGCAGCTGAGAAGGCAAGTAGTGGGCGTATAGCCCGCGGAGCTTCAGCTCTCAAGGGTGGCCTTGGCAAAGTTGCCGGTGGGCTGGTTGCTGGCTCAGCTGCCATAGAAGGCGCACAAAATTTAGGTACAGCAGCGGGCGCACTCGCAGCTGGCGGTGATGTTACCGATGATGCGTTGGGTATCACTTCTACCAACGAATATAGAGATAGACTCGGACACGGGCGTGGCGGTAGCCTCGCTGGTGACCTAGGCGTACGTGCTGTAGGCGCCCTTGGCGAGCTGGGTGACGCGATTACATTTGGCGGTGCTACCAAGCTGGGAGAATGGCTTGCTGGGGGTGAAGATAAGCAACAGGCCATCAGCGTTGCTGTTGAAAACGATCAGGGCACACCTCCCGCCCCCGAAACTATCGCCGCGCAGCCAACTGGACAGCCAGCGCAGCCTGCACCCTCCGTTCAGGCACCACAAACGCAGCCTGCACCCGTCACCCCGCAGGAAGAAGAATTTGACTGGGCGTCGGTCAACGCGATGCCAGAGGACATGCCCACCTTCTCTACGACCGACTGGAAAAAGGAACGAGCATATGCAGCGCGAAGTGCCATCGCCAATGGGCAGAACCCACGTGAGGCCATGAACGAAATCGATGCGCAACAGATGGCAGGTTTCAACCGCTTCGGCCAACAGGCTTTCCAGTTGCTACGTGCGGGTAATGCCCCCGCAGCTGCACGTGCGTTAAAAGCCGCCTACCAGTATTTCCCCAATGGTGTCGATGTCCGGTTCGGTATACAGACCGGCGTCGATGGGCAGAAGGTTCTTATTGGGATGGGGGTGGATGAAGAAACGGGTGACCCAATCAAAGAGGGTAAGCCGCAGGTCATCACTGCCGAGTCACTGGCTGTCCAGCTGGAGAACATGTCTGACCCCGGTGCATTCCGTGCGTGGACGAAAGACTCCCACGAGATGGAGCAGGAGCTGCGTAAGTACGAGGAGCTTGACAAGCCGAAGGCTGAATCAGACGCCCGGTACCAGCGTGACATAGGCCAAGCTGCGCTTAACCGCTCTGAAGCATCGTTGCTCGACGCGGCTACATCGTGGGCGGGCGGTGGCCTGAAGCAGTCTGACTACGACCGCGGTTACGCGTTCTTCTCTGAGTCACAGGAGCTTCGTGAACTTGAGGACCCTGAGTCCGCTGGATATCTAGCGGACGCTATGTCTCGGCTCTACCAACTTGATCCTAGAACTCCATTCCCTTCTGTTAAGAGGCTGGTATTGGACGCTTACCGGGATGGCGAACTTGAGGGAATGCTGAGCGAATACGGGATCAGGTAAACATGGCTTCTTACAAAGAAAGATTTGAGGAGCTGTTCGGCCCCACCCCCGACTACGATCCGATCAACATTGACTCCGGCACTGCTCGCCGACGTGCGCTTAGGATTCAAGAGAGTGTCCCCGGGATAGATGCGGCTGGCGGCGGGGCAAGTCCCCAACCACGGCTTCCTTTCCGCGGGCCACCTAAAGCCATCGAGCCTGAGCAGGGTATCGGTGGTAATCTCATTGACCTGACAAAGACCGGTACTGCGCTAGGTGCTGAAGCTCTTGTAGGCGCTGGTGAATATATCGCCCGCCAAGCAGGTGGCGAACCCGGAACAGTACGTAATGAGGTCGCAGCTGATTTGGTAGGTGCTGGTGAACGCACTCGTGGCCGCCTCGCTGCCTATCGGCAAAGTGTCTATGACATGATGCCGCCCGATGTTATTGCGCAGAAGGGTGCTGAGTTTCTTACTCTCGACCCCGACAAAACTATCTGGAAAGGTTCCGCCGGAGATGTAGCCGAAGCTGTCCTCTATAAGTTCTGGGAGTCAGTCCCGATGATGGCCGGCACTATCATACCCGCCGCCGTAATGATGCGAGCTGGTTCGCCCGGCGCTGTTGCGTACCTAGGTGCATCCGAAGCTGGACTATCTGTTGGCTTTATCCAGAATGAAATCGCCGACGGCATCACCCAGATGCCAGAGGATGAACTCATAAAGGAGTCGGAGCGGTACGCTGAACTGATCCAGACCATGGACCCGGAGTCAGCACGTACGCAACTGATCGAAGAAGCTCAAGGCTTTACCCCCGCTATTGGCGGTGCGCTTGTAGGCGCTATCTCATATGGTGCTGGCCGCTACCTTGAGCCGGTCATTACAAAAGCTGGAGCTGGGCAGGCCATGGGGGCTGCCCGCCGCTTCGGTCGCGGTGCAGCCTCTGAAGGCCTGTTACAAGAAGGGCCACAGGAGTCCATCGAGCAGATGATGCAGAACTACGCTGCTCGTGTGTACGACGGCGACCGTTCAGTTATCGAGGGTGTACCAGAAGCCTATGTCCAAGGCGCAGTCGTCGGCGCACCTGCTGGTGGCGGTATCGCTGTCCTCGCTGGCGGCGGCGAGCAAGCTCCTGATGATCCAGCTACTGACCCAACCGGCCGCGACCAGCCGGACGCTCCATCCAGCTTCACAGATGTGTTCGGCAACCAGACCCCACCACCCGGTGGTTACACTGGTGCACCCGGCCCGCTCGTACCAGATGCCCAAGCAGGCATCGACCCCGCTATAGCTGCCGCTGTATCTGCAAATATCCGTGAAGATAACCTCATGGATGACATGATGGAGAACATTGAGTCTGCTACTCCAGAGGCTCGGGCGCAGGGCAACCTACCACTTGAGGGCGGTGGAGCTGCGCCGCCTCCAGCGGGTACTGAAGTCGCGGTTATACCGCAGCAAGTGGAAGGCCCACCGGGAACCCAAGCGCAACTCCCACTCACCCGCCGGGAACCCGGCACACGAGCTGCTGACTTGCAACTGCCGGGCGAACAACAACCTGCTGTACCGCAAGTCGAGCAACCTGCGGTAGAAGGCATAGCCCCAACTGGAGCACAGGGAGAGTTGTTTGGAACGCCCCAAGGTGTACCCGATCAACCTACGGCAGAGCCGCTGGCTGACATACAAGCGCAGCTTGAAGATATGGCGATCGAAGAAACATCGCGGGAAGGAGTCTACCTCTCAGCGGGCAACGTAGCACGACTGCAACGTGACAATCTGATGGATCAGCTCACTGGTACATTCGTACCTGTCGAGAACTTCGACGATAAAGGTGGTTTGCTACTCGCCAAGGATGAGGAAGTAGCACGCGGTGCGCTCGATATGAAAGAGATGGGCTACCCGATGCAGGCGATACTCGGCCAGCTTACCCGCTCCAGTTTCCCAACAGAACTTACACCAGAGGGGCCAGCACAAGCTGGTTCTCTACAAGAGCTGGACCAACTCGTTAAGCCTATGGGTAGCGCTGTGGTGCAGGTACGTGATGATGCAGGACGGGTGCTACGAGAGACCCTAGCTCCTACTGAAGATGCTGCGTATGCACTCGCAGACCAGATAGGTGATCAGGCTGTCGTACTGACATCCGCACAAGCATTGAAGCGTCGGGAGCAGGCAATTGCTTCCGAGCAAGAGGGGGTTGCGCAAGCAGCCGAGTCGAAACGACAAGGTGAGGCGATACGTGAAGGGCTGCCGATTGAGGAAAGAGGTACCGTAACGCCGTTCGCGGGTGAGGGTGTACGCAAGCCCGCATCACGAGCAGCCGCCGGGGTCATGGGCGCTGCCGCAAAGCAAGCAGGCACTGAGAAACAGAAGGCTATCGGCGGGTTCTTCCCACCGTCTACGTTGGAGTTTGAGAACACAACTTTGGAGAAGCAGTATGCCCAAGCGTTTGACAAGCTCGTTGACAACCAGCTTCAACAGGAGACTGTTGGTACGTACCCAATCAATCGCAAAGCTGACCTCAAGAAAGAAGAAACGAAGATATTCAAAGCGCTTGGTAAAATACGTCAAGTGGCGAAACCGAGGCGTACGGTTGAGCGGAAGCTGAAAGTAGCTAAGGCGATCGATAGGTCTACGGTGGAGACAGCTCGCCGGGAACTGTCGAAGAAAGACCAGAAGATCGACACATCCCAGAAGGACTACCTACAAGGGGAGTTCACTGAGATGACCCGCGAGGAGATCGATGCACTCGACGACAGTGCACTGTCCCAAGCATTCGCCGACGCTGCCTACTGGCTTGCTGGGCAGTGGCGTAACATCCAGCTAAGCCCTGAGTGGAAGATAGACAACCCGAACGCTACGGATCAGGAGATCGCCGCTGAGCTGCACAAGGAGTCAGGTGATCCACTTGCGCTCCGGGGATACCAAGACCATCAGCCCTCACGTCAAGGCATTCATGTCCAGCGAAAAAAGCTCGGTGGTCGAGGTCCCGTGGTCGTCCGAGGTAGGAAGACCGACGTTGACACAGGTGTTCTGACACGAGATACCACTAAACAAGACGAGAGCCGGTCAGACGAGCTGAAGCGTAAGGCCGCCAACGCGGTATCCCGTAGGAAGCTCCAGACAGCTGTGAGACAGTCGAACAAGTTGATCATGCGCATGGAGAACCAGCGCAGCACGTTCGGCCTACAACTGGCAGAACGAGACACAGATACTGGTGGGCTAACAGATGCTGCGAGCGATCTCTCGGTAGCACGTGCGTACTTCGTTGCGCTCAACCAGTTCGCAAACTCCCTCATTAACTCCGGCATTGAGACGCTTGATAATGTGAAGGTGATGGACACGCTCGACGTGAGGCTGCGTGAGCTTAATAAGTTGCCCCCGAAACAATTCGCGACACAGGTGTCAACGATGGCACGTGCAGATGAGCAGGCGGGACTGAAGACCATCGCTCACCCATTGGTACGCGAGCAGGTTACTGACCCGGCTAGGCGCATCAAGACTATCGAGAAGTACCGTGAGAACCTGCTACGTATTATCGCGAACCGTACGCGGATGGAGAACGTCTGGAAGAAGAACGCCTACTATAACAACCTCGTCGGCCCGCTGATGCAGAAGTTTTCTGGCTCGATAGCAACCGATGGATGGGCGAGCTACCGCCCGAACGAAGCGGAGATGGGGTACCTCGAACACGCAATGCATGGGTGGCGTACCGGCGATGCACATGTACGTAAGAATTTCTACGATCCGCTGAAGCGTTTCTTCGTGGGCGTGGGTATGGAGTTCGAGCAGGAGAAAAAGAAAGGTGCTGGCGGTGACTTGATCATCCATGAAGACAAGGATGGCAACTACCAGTGGCGCTCAAATTTCCAAGTACTAGAGCAGCAGCTGAAGAAGACCATCGGCAACGAGACTGAAGGTACATTCAACCGGCGGGACATACGGGTGGATGAACTTAATAAGCAACTCTCTGCGAATATACAGCAACGCGAATCTGCGGCTACACGAGCTGATGCAGTCGAGGATAATCGCCAAGCTACGTTGATCAAAGATACCAACCGAGCAATCAACGCGTTCCTGAAGATCGTGAACAACGGAAAGAGTACGATCGACAAGTTGGTAAAAGCCGAGCAGAGATTCATCGCACGTATGAAAGACCTTGGCGTCTGGGAGGATACTCCATCACCTGCCATAGGCAAGATCAGGGTGGGTACCGTACGTACGTACCGCAAGATCGGACTGCCGCTGCTACAGAAAAAGATCAGTAAGCAGGATGCTCGTGCGAGTATGAGTAAGATCAAACCTTACCCAATGCCAAAGGGGCTACCGCAGGAGGCACTCACACGCACGCAGGCCGAGAAAGAACTCGACCTGAAGATGGTTGTGATCGACCCAGTTGGCAACGTAGCGGAGCTGGAAGCGACAGCATCAGCGGTTGGTGATCTGATCGTTGACCGCAATGCTAATGTGAGCATGAGTCAGGTACTTGACACGATGCTCGCCAACCTGCCGCAGAATCACATCTACCGCGTACTAGCATCTAAACTCCGTGCCCTGAACATCACTGACGTACCAGTCAAGATGGACTACACAGGTAAGTTGGGTACAGAATTAGGCGCGTTCAAAAACATCACTGACAAATTTGGTAATAGCCGGGTCATCCTCATAAACAACCGCCAGCTGGTCGAGGAACGGTCGCAGGGTAACGCTATCCACGCGCAGGTAGTACACGTGCTTCTCCATGAGATGGTTCATGCTGCTACATACCGGGCGCTAAGGAACAATCCCGGCCTGAAGGATACAATGCTCCGGTTACGGGAGGAGGCCATGCTGGCAGCTGACCTCGCTAACCTGCCATACGGGTTGACTGAGGTAACAGACAAGGACGGCGGTTTACTCGCTGACGAGTTCGTCGCAGAGGCCATGTCCAACCCTAAGTTCCAAGAACAGTTGAAGAACATCATCCTCGATGGCAAGTCAGCGTGGGTCCGGTTCCTTGAGTTCGTGCGTAGCGCCCTCGGGTTCAGCGACACTGCGCCCATCTCTGTTATGGACATCATCGTATCAGTCGAAGGGCAATTATTTGCAGACGCAGGGACCAACGCAGCGGAGGAGCTGACCCTCGCTATGGACGGCGCAGTACGCCCTGTCGTATCTAATATGATCGATACCTTGAACAAGACGACCGGTACGCTCGACCGTATCTGGAACAAAGTCACGAACGCTCCACTGATAGCGATGACCATGGAGCAGATACGGGATACATATTCCAAGGCATTCGGCGGATCGACAGGACCACTGCGTCAGTACATGAAAGCGTTTAACCAGCGCAACGCTATGAACACACGCCTCATGGAGGATGCTGAGAAGTTGACCCGACGGTGGACTGCGCTCGATGAGCTGAACGGTGAGGCTGGGACAGGTTTCTCCAAGCTCGCGACTGATGCAACCATGCAGGAGGTCGCCGCTGACCAACCGCTATCTGCTAAGGCCAACGAACACCTTACCAGTACCGCCCAGAAAGCTCGGCACAAAGAGCTTCACGCCACTTTCAATGCGTTGCCTACAGGCTACAAGAAGCTGTATGGTGACCTGCAAAAATACTACCGCGAAACGCTGGAGACAGAGACTGCATTGATGACCCAGAACGCCCTGCGTGGGCTGTTGACTAAGGGTAAGGGTGCGGAGATGACTAAGGCGCAGTTCGAGGCGAAGTACACTCTCGACTTCCTTGCGACGTTGGATACGAAAGATAAGTTCGACACAGAGTTTGGAGAGATGTTCGACAAGGACATGAAGGACACACTGCACCAGATGGCTAACCTCCGTCAGTTACGGCGCGGCAGTTACTTCCCATTGAAACGCTACGGTGATTTCATCGTCGCAGCGGAACGAGAGATCGAAAGAAAGATATTCACGGACAATAAGGAAGCGTACGGCTATGCAGCAGAGCGGCGGCTCGACGATGCAACACTAGTGGTTGGCGTGAGGCCTGATGGCGACGGTGGCTTTACTGTTACCGTTACAGAGAAGGAGTTTATGACGGCAGAGTCAGCGACTAAGGCAGCTGAGATGCGTAAGGTTTTGGTTGAGCAGTATGGTGATGATAATGTAACTACAGTGCAGAAGAAACATAAGAAAACTGCCGACGCTGTGATCAGTTCCAACCAAGCGTTGGGTAGCATCCTGATGAAGCTGGAAGGTAACACCGCAGCTCAGGCGGCGATCAAGAACTTCTATCTCGAAGCACTGTCTGACTCGTCGTTCCGTAAACATGAGATGCGACGCAAGAACCGTCGCGGCGTCGAGACTGACTTACAGCAGCGGAACTTCACTGTCTACGCGAAGCAGTCTGCTTACTATACATCTCAGCTGGCGTACGGCCACAAGTTGGCGGAAGGCCTGAACGAGATGCAGAAGTTCACCGACGCACACCGGGACGAGAGCGAGATAACTGCCGTTAGACTAGGCCAGATACGTGAGGAGCTTGTCAAGCGTGACGAGATGACATCTGACCCCGATGCAATTATGAAGTTGGTGAAGGGTTCGGTTGAATTCACCCAGTTTATGATGCTGACCTCTCCGTCCTACTGGATGATTAACGCATCGCAGCCGTGGATGGTCACACTGCCGTGGCTGTCCTCGAAGTATGGGCTACGCCAGTCACTAGCTGCCATGAAGAATGCACAGGGGCTCATCATCTCTCCGTTGGTCAGGGCCACAGTCGATAGCAAGGGCGGGCTGGAAGCGCTACGCTCTAAAGTTAAAGCTGAGTCTGCGTTCAACGTACTCGATGATGTGATCATGCAGATCAAGAAGCGTGACCCTGCCAACGCCGATGCATACGTGAGTATGTTGGAGGAGTTGAAGCAGAACAATGTTATTGATCTCTCATGGATCGCTGAGCTACGCGATATCTCTGAGGGTTCCGATACAGGTATGAAGCAGAAGGTACTCGATGCCTCTCGCGTCATGGCCCATCTCACTGAAGTGAACAACCGTATCCTGACAGCTGTTGCAACGTACGACCTTGCGTTACGCGAGGCTCGTACAAAGGGTGACATGTCTGCATCCTCTGAACACGCTTATGCAGTTTCACAGGCACAGTCAGCCGTCTCCGAGACACAGTTCAACTACTCATCGCAGAACAAGCCACGACTGTTCCAGCCCGGTGGCCCGCTCGGTAAGTTCGGCCCGGCGGTGTTCCAGTTCATGCAGTGGCCACAGCATATGTACGCACTGATGATTAAGAATTTCCACCAGTCAGTGAAGGGAGGCACGCCGAAAGAGAAGGCCGAGGCGCGTAGACTCCTGATGGGGTTGTTCAGCACTCACCTCGCAGCCGGTGGTGTCTTGGGCGCTGCCCTACAGCCTGTCAAGTGGGCGTTCGGTCTGTTGATGATGGCCTTCGGCGAAGATGATGACACATTGAAGAACGCTGTCTCGGGTGAGACATTTGACAGAGATGTTACAAGCGCGTTCAACGCTCTGTTCGGCAGCGAGATTGGGGGCGTCCTTACTAAAGGCCTCCCAACAGCTGTTGGAGCTGACCTCTCCCAACGTATGTCTCTGGGTACTATCTACTACCTCGACTTCAAGAGCGACAACTCCGAGTCTGCTATAGGGTCGCTGGTGCTGGGTCTGGGCGGTGCGAGCGTCAACCTTGCAGCAAATATGTGGAGGGGCGCGAACGAGTTTATCGATGGCAATTACATCCGCGGTATCGAGCGTGCGTCACCGAAAATCCTACGCGATGTCATCCGCACGGGCCGGTACTGGAACGAAGGCTTGGTGAACAACGCTGGAGACACTGTGATCAACGGTGAAGGCGTCGGCGTACGCGACCTGTTCTTGCAGTCGCTAGGTATTCAGCCATATACCGTAAGCCAATTTTATCAGGGGCAGCAAGCGATTAAGGATAAGGAACGTTACTACCGTGACCGTAAGTCTGACATCCTGAAAGCGTTCCGCACGGCTGCACCCGGTGAGCGAGCGGCCATACTTCGCGACGTTGCAGAGTTCAACCGGAATAACCCTGCCATCGCAATCACACGGTCCTCACTCGTGCAGTCTGTTACTGCAAAAGCAAAACGGGAAGCGAGATTCAGGCGCTATGGCGCGAACATAGATGAGAGAGCAGCAACACAATTTGCAGGCGAGGGCACTCCGTACAGGTAGGCCATGCACCTGTTACACAGATACAGGATCATACCCACGCGATGCATTCAGGGTCGTAGCCAACCGGCGGAGAATTAAAATCGCTGCCCGGTTCAAGCCGAACGCAATCAGATAGGTCGGTTCTTCGCGTCTCGTCGATAGGATCGATTGGTCGTGCGCGACACGACCCGTTGGTTGGATGGATCGTTACTTCCGCCGTTGGACAGCGCCTGCTTGTGATCAACTTCTTTGCCATCGCCTTTGCTTACGTTCCCTTTTTTCTCTTGGTCCCGTCGGGCCTTATTTCTAGCTGCTCGCTGCTTCTTAGCCTTCGGAGTGCCGTGGTACTTGTCGTAATAGGCCTTTGTCGATTCGCGTGTGGGCAAGGCATCGCTCCTTTACTATATCGTTAACGTATTGTGGGGATACGCCCCACATTTTTGCTACGTCCCTTTGCTTGGCACCGCAGCGAATTACTTCCCGTATTCTATCTCCGTCAGCCCGGATAAGGAAGCCCCGGTCCCTCATTTTAGGGTTAGGCCCCCGCCGCATACGGCCTTTCGATACTGCATCATCTGAATTCATCTGCCTATCTCCGAGAAATAGGTGCGTAGGCTCTACACAAAGGGGGTTGTCGCATTTGTGAAGTACACATAGGCCCGCTGGTATCGGACCTACCATGAGGGTGTACGCCAGCCTATGGGCGAGCCAGTTCTTACTTTTGTGGCTTTGCTGCGGGTACCCCATGTTCCCCACTCGCGATTTTGCT
>ENA-ORDP01001802-ORDP01001802.1-marine-sediment-metagenome-genome-assembly--contig:-NODE-1802-length-11200-cov-57.687932_pt1 | contig 11200 bp, 11 predicted proteins | sample MGYA00248627_ERZ508539 | MGnify/ENA primary metagenome ERZ508539 (study PRJEB26208, sample SAMN05571518) | marine sediment metagenome | biome: deep sea; feature: Hydrothermal vent; material... | reverse complement strand
GTAGCCAGGGATACCGATATTGTATAACACAGGTGGGAGCGGCATTTTCGGCGCCTGGCGGGGGGGATGTCAAGGCGCGGGCCGGTGGGCGTGGTCGTGGGGGTAAGCTCCGGCATCGCCCGGGGCCCGTCGTCTAGACGTTGAACCGGAAGTGGACGACGTCGCCTTCCTGTAGGAGGTAACCCTTGCCTTCCACATGCAGTTTGCCGGCGTCCTTCGCGCCGTGCTCGCCCTGGTGCCGGATATAGTCGTCGTAGTGAATTACTTCGGCACGGATGAAGCCGCGCTCGAAGTCGGTGTGGATGCGCCCGGCAGCCTGGGGGGCGGTGGCGCCGGCGGCCACGGTCCAGGCGCGAACCTCCTTGGGACCGGCGGTGAAGAAGGTGCGCAGGCCCAGCAGGTGGTAACCGGCGCGGATCAGGCGGTCGAGGCCGGGTTCCTCGAGCCCCATGGATTCGAGGAACTCGGCGTGGTCGTCGGGTTCGAGTTCGACGATCTCCGCCTCGATGGTGGCGCAGATGGCGACCGCTTCGGTGCCCTCGGCCTCGGCGCGCGCGCACACTTGGTCGAGGTAGGGGTTGTGTTGGAGGCCGTCCTCCGCGACGTTGGCCAGGTACAGGACCGGTTTGAGGGTGAGCAGGTGCAGTCCGCGTAACAGCGCGTGCTCCTCCGCGTCGTATTCGAGGGTACGCGCCGGTTCGCCCCGATCGAGGGCGTCGCGAATACGCTCAAGCAGCGCCGCGTGCGGCTTGGCGTCTTTGTCGCCCACCTTGGCGGCCTTGCCCGCCTTGGCCAGTGCGCGCTCCACGGTGTCGAGATCGGCCAGGGCCAGTTCGGTATGGACCACCTCGATGTCGGATGCCGGGTCCACCTTGCCGGCGACGTGCACGACGTCCGGATCCTCGAAGCAACGCACGACATGGGCGATGGCGTCGACCTCGCGGATGTGGGCGAGGAACTGGTTGCCGAGCCCCTCGCCCTTGGAGGCACCGGCGACCAAGCCGGCGATGTCCACGAATTCGATGGTGGTGGGCACGATCTGCTTGGGGTGAACGATGGTGGCCAGCGCGTCGAGGCGTGGGTCCGGGACCGGGACCACGCCGACGTTCGGGTCGATGGTGCAGAACGGGTAGTTCTCGGCCGAGATGCCGGCGCGCGTGAGCGCGTTGAAGAGGGTCGACTTGCCCACGTTAGGGAGTCCGACGATGCCGCATCTGAAGCCCATGGAGGTGTGGTTCCTTGTCGGGGTTGGGTTGGGTGACGTCGGTTCGGGTCCGACGTCGCCGGCGGGCCAAGGCCCGCCCGTATTCCGCCGCGCCTGCGGTTGTCCTGTATAAGGGCCGGGCTTGCCCGGCCGACGTTGCGGAATCGCGCACCCACGGCATCGGATCATCCAACGCCGTCGGCGGGGCGAGCCCTGCCCTACGGGGTGCCGTGCAAGCGTTGCATCGCGCGGTCCCATTCGCCGGCGACGATCAGCGGCAGCGCCTCCAACGCCTGCTCGATGGCTTGGTCGATCGCCTCGCAGTCCGAGCGCGACGGCGTGCCTAACACGTAGTCGATTCCCCGTGCGCGTCCGTCGGTACGCCCGATGCCGATGCGCAGACGCCGGTAGCGGTCGCTGCCGAGGGCGCGGGTGAGATCGGCGAGGCCGTTGTGCCCGCCTGTGCCGCCGCCATGCTTGAGGCGCACCGTGCCCGCCGGGAAGTCCAGGTCGTCGTGCACCACCAGGATCTGTTCCGGCGGCACACGGTAGTAGCACGCCAGGGACACCACCGCGAGTCCGCTACGGTTCATGTAGGTCGACGGCTTGAGCAGGCGCACCGCCCGACCATCCAGATCCACGCGGCAGGTCGCCCCATGGAACTTGCGCTCGGTGCGGAACACCCCCCGGTAGTGCTCGGCCACCGCGTCCACGAACCAGAACCCGGCGTTGTGGCGGCTTGCCACGTATTCGGGACCGGGGTTGCCCAGTCCGGCGATGACCACGACGCCCGCGTGTTCCTCCGGAGAGGGGGAGGACACCGCCGCGCCGGCTCAGGACGCCTCGGGTTTGGCGCCGCCCGCCGGGGCCTGCTGCTCCGTGCCGGCCTCTGCGGCGGCCGGCGCGGGTTCCACGGCGGTGCGCCGGGCGTGGATCGAGGTCACCGGCTGATCGTGCTCGGCTCCGTGCATCAGCTCCACGATCGCCACGCCCTCGGGCAGCTTGAGTTCGGAGAGGTGGATGGCCCCGCCGAGCTGCAGATCCGAGAGATCGACCTCGATGAACTCGGGCAGGACCGCGGGCAGACACTCCACCTCGACCTCGACCATCTGGTGACTGACCACCCCGCCGCTCTGCTTGATGCCGGGCGACACGTCGGCGTTGGTGAAGCGCAGCGGCACGTGCACGTGGATCGCCTCGGCCTCGCTGACGCGCTGCAGGTCCACGTGCAGGATCCGCGGCTTGCTCGGATGGCGCTGCAGGTCACGCAGGATCGCCTTCTCCTGCCTGCCCGGCATCTTCACGGTGAGAACGTGCGAGTAGAACGCCTCGTGGCGCAGGCGCCGCAGAATCTCGTTGTGATCCAGCGTCAACGACGTGGGTTCGCCACCCCCGCCGTAGAGGATTGCGGGGACCCTGTTCGCGCGACGCAGGCGGCGGCTCGCACCCCTCCCCTTGTCGCTGCGAAACTCGGCATTCAGGATAAACTCGGCTTCCATCGTCATGCTCCCGGTCGTAGGCGCCGCATCGTGCGGCGGGTTCGCCGCCCCCGCGACCAGGGACGGCATCAGCGGCTTCCCCCGCCCGGTCGCACCGGGTTCGGGAAGCCGGGAATTCAGGCTCAGTCCATGAACAACTCGCTCACCGACTCATCGGTGTGGATGCGCAGCATCGACTCGGCGAGCATCTCGGCGATGCTGAGCTGACGGACCTTGGCGCACTCGCGCGCCGCCGGGCGTAGCGGGATGGTGTCCGTGACCACCAGCTCGTCGAGCGCCGAGTCCTCAATGTTCGCAATGGCGGGGCCGGAGAGCACCGGGTGGGTGCAGTAGGCCACCACCTTGGGCGCGCCGTTGTGTTTGAGGGCGTGTGCCGCCTGGCACAGGGTGCCGGCGGTGTCCACCAAGTCGTCCATCAGGATGCAGGTGCGCCCGTTTACGTCGCCGATGATGTGCATGATCTTGGCCTCGTTGGCGCGCGGGCGGCGCTTATCGATGATCGCGAGATCGGCGTCGTCCATGCGCTTGGCGATGGCGCGTGCGCGCACCACGCCGCCCACGTCCGGAGAGACGACGATCGGGTTTGCGTACTTGCGGCGCCAGATCTCGCCGAGCAGCACCGGCGAGGCGTACACGTTGTCCACCGGTACGTCGAAGAAGCCTTGGATTTGGTCGGAGTGCAGGTCCATGGTCAGTACGCGGTCGGTCCCCGCCGCCCCGATCATGTTCGCCGCCACCTTGGCGCTGATCGGCACCCGCGCGGCGCGCGGGCGGCGGTCCTGGCGCGCATAGCCGAAGTACGGGATCACCGCCGTCACGCGGTTGGCCGAGGCGCGCTTGAGCGCGTCGACCATCACCAGCAGTTCCATCAGGTTGTCGTTGGTGGGCGTGCACGTGGGCTGGACCACGAAGGCGTCGGCGCCACGGACGTTCTCCATGATCTCCACCATGACCTCGCCGTCGCTGAAGCGCCCGACGACGGCCTTCCCCGGAGGCATGCGCAGGTGGTTCGCCACGTCGTGGGCGAGCTGGGGGTTGGCGTTCCCCGAGAAGACCACCATTTTGCCGTCGCTCACGGATGCTGCCCCGTTCGTTCGATGTCCCGTGGCCGGAAACCCCCGGGCCTGGTCGTGCGCGGGCCGCGAAGGTCCGTACAAATGGTTGGGGCGCCAGGATTCGAACCTGGGAATGCTGGGACCAAAACCCAGTGCCTTACCGCTTGGCTACGCCCCATGAGATGACCGCGGCACCCCGGCCCCGCGTCCTCCGGCGACCGTTCAGGCCGATACCGTTCGGCCGAGCAGTGGCGAGCGGTTCAGTCCCCGTGCCACGAACCCGTTCCACCCGACAGGCAGCGTAGCGCGCACGGCCTCAGCGTGTGCGCGTTCCGGATAGGCGGCGAAGACACAGGCGCCGGTTCCGGTCAGGCGCGCTTCGCCGCGCTGGCCGAGCCATTTCAGTGCCTCTGCAACCTCCGGGTAGCGCATCCGTACCACGGATTCACAGTCGTTGGTCCGGGTCCCGGAGAGGAAATCGGTAATTGTGATGGGGGGCGAGTTGCGTGTCAATTCCGGTGCCGAAAATACCGTACCGGTCGAGACGTGGACGCCCGGGACGAGGACCAAGTACCAGGGGCACGGCAGCTCCAGCGGGGTGAGCACCTCACCGACCCCCTCGCCCCAGGCGGTGTGCCCGCGCACGAACACCGGCACGTCGGCGCCGAGCTGCAGGCCGAGTTCCGCGAGGCGCTCCGCGCTCAGGTCCAGGTCCCAGAGGCGGTTCAGCGCCACCAGGGTGGTGGCGGCGTCGGAGCTGCCGCCGCCGAGGCCGCCGCCCACCGGCAGGCGCTTGTCGAGGTGGATGTCGACGCCGCCGCGGTATCCGCCGGTCTCCCGCAGCAGGCGCGCGGCCCGCACCGTCAGGTCTTCGGTCTCCGGCACGCCCGCGGGCCCACCGGTGCGGCGCACGCGGGCGTCGCGACGCGGCTCGAAGCGCAGCCGGTCGCAGCGGTCGATGAACTGGAAGACGGTCTGCAGCCGGTGGTAGCCGTCGGGCCGGCGTCCCACGATGCGCAGCAGGAGATTCAGCTTGGCGGGTGCCGGCCAGACGGTATCGGTATCTACCGGGGGTGCGGCGGTCGGCGGTTCGGGTGGTTCCGGCATGCGGCTAATGGTGCGGCACGGCGCGTGCCAACGTCCAGACCTGTACGCGCTCCGCGCCCGCCCGGCGCAGGGCGCGTGCGACCTCGTGCGCGGTGCGCCCGCTGGTGACCACGTCGTCGAGTATCGCGACGTGTCGGGCCCGGAACGAGGCGTCGACCGCGAACGCGTCGCGTACATTGCGCCCGCGCGCCGCCAGTGGCAGGTCGGACTGCGCGCGGGTGGGCCGGACCCGGCGGCAACTGCGCCGGTCGATTGGCACGCCGAGGCGCCGGGCCACGGGCCGCGCCAGCTCCAGGGACTGATTGAAGCCGCGCTCGCGCAACCGCACGCCGTGGATCGGCACCGGCACCAGGCAGTCCGGGAGATCGCCGCCGGCCCCGGACGCCCGCCCGGCCAAGTGTTCAGCCAAGTGTTCGGCCAGCAGTTCGCCGAGGAGGCGGGCGAGGGCGAGGCGGCGGCGGAATTTCAACTGTTGCACGAGCCAAGCCACCGGGTCCGCGTATTCGAACGCCGCAGAGAGGGTGTCGAAGGCGGGAGGGCTGCGCAGGCAGCGCCCGCACAGCGGTGCGGCCTCGCCGCTCGCACCCGCGATGGGCAGCCCGCAACGCGGGCAGCCGGGACCCGCCGCAGGCAAATCGGCGAGGCAATCCGCGCACAGGTCGCGCCCCGGCGGGGCGCCGGCGCGGCACAGGACGCAGTGCCCGGGAATCCAGATCGCTCGGGCATCCCGCCGGAAGTGCGTACATAACGCAAGCAACTGATTAAACATGATGAATTGCCCTCCATGGCAGCGTCGTTAACATGATACTTGACTCAATCACAAAAATATCGATGCAGGAAGAAGAAACAGAATCGGCGCGGCCCACAGCCAGAGCGACTCAAGATAGAGGGCGACTGGCGTGACGCCGTGGGGAGGGCAATCAAGCAAAAGCGCCCAGAGGACGGCTGGTCGAAGGGGAAGGAAGGTCAGGGTAAACCGAAACCGGAGCCCGAATAGGGCTGGGACCGGCTCCGTCCAGTGGCGGTGTCTCGGCCGCTGCCGGGTCCGCGGACTACCGAGCGGCAACAAGCCGATTGTATTGATTGTTCGCGTCGCCGGAGTCATGGCAAGTAGAAGCGGCTTTGTCACACAAGCTCTGCTCGATTTCGGCAATGATCTTATCCGCAGCGCCCTTGGGATCTGGAACCTGCGAAATCGGCCTACCTACCACTAAATAGTCGGCTCCGAACTGGATAGCCTCGTAAGGCGTCAGCGACCGCTTATGATCATCCACAGGCGTCCCGGAAGGACGGATACCCGGAGTCACGATTATGGGTTGGTTGCCAAACATCGCACGTAGGTCGCGCACAGACTCCCCGGACGCGACCAGACCGTCACAACCAGCCCCAATTGCCTTTTGGGCCTTGTAGTGGATTACGTCGGAAAGTGTCGCTTGTGGGCCGTATAATTCCTTGATGTCATTATCATCGAGGCTGGATAATACGGTTAGCATCAGAAATTTCAGGTGACCGTGGTTCGTGGCGCCGCTCTTGGCGGCCGCCACCACATCACCTACTCCTTCCAGCGTCATTAGCTCAAGAAACTCAACATATTCTGCTGGAGCATTCCTGATTGCTCGTTTAACGGTCTGAGGAATGTCCGTCATCTTAAGGTCAAGAAACACCTTTTTTCCGAGCTTGGCTAGCTCTTTAACCGTGTCGAAATGAGTCCCGAAGAACAATTGCCACCCGACCTTGTAGAATCCAACCGAATCCCCTAATTTTTCCACAAGGGAAATGGCCTCTCGTTGCGTATCAAAGTCCAGCGCAACGATCAAACGGTCTCTAGCGGAAAGCTCACTTTGCATGTCATTCACCCCTAAACAAGCAAACGCCAGCCTGACCTCGCGGAGCGAGGCAGCATGTATTCAACGAAAGTATTGCCCTGGTTTGAGAGGTTTCAGTGATAAGAAATACAGCCACTCCCGGGGAATGGATGCGATTCGCAAACCACGAGAATTTCCGTTCACTGTCACGATTTGAAGCAGCACACACTCGCCGCGTACAAAACCCGCTAATAGAAATTGTAGTATCATCCAAGAAATCACGCAACAAATTCCGGAAGCCAAAATCAGAGCATCCGTTCAAAGGGTGCGACTTTGCGCTAAGTGCACACTTCCGCATCCCGCAACCACTTGTAAACTTGTTGTAAACCTGCGATCGCGGCTTGGTTGACAGCCGGTCCATCGGCGATATAGTCGCGGGGTATGGGGAGCGTCCCGGCTCCCCGGTCCCGAGGAGTATAGCCATGTCCAGTGCCCCGCAGTCAGCCGCTCCGACCGACGCCGCCGCGCCGCGTCACGACTGGACGGTGGCCGAGGTGCGTGCGGTGTTCGACCTGCCGTTCGCGGATCTGCTCTACCGCGCCCAGAGCGTTCATCGGTGCCACTTCGACCCCAACGGCGTGCAGGTCAGCACGTTGCTCAGCATCAAGACCGGCGCCTGTTCGGAGGACTGCGGGTACTGTTCGCAGAGCGCCCGCTACCGCACCGGCGTCGAGGCCGGACCGCTGATGGACGTGGCCGAGGTGCTCGAGGCCGCGCGCACCGCCAAGGCCGCGGGCGCGAGCCGCTTCTGCATGGGGGCGGCGTGGCGCAGTCCGCGCGAGCGGGATCTCCCGTCGTTGGTCGAGATGGTGCGCGGCGTGAAGGCGCTGGGGCTGGAGACCTGCATGACGCTCGGTATGCTCAATGCCGGGCAGACCGCGCGGCTGGCGGAGGCCGGCCTCGATTACTACAATCACAACCTCGACACCTCGGAGCGGTTCTACGCCTCGGTCATCACCACGCGCACCTACCAGGACCGCCTCGATACACTGAGCCACGTGCGCGCGGCGGGCATGCGGGTGTGCTGCGGCGGGATCCTCGGCATGGGCGAGGGCGTCGACGACCGCGCCGCGCTGCTGCAGACGCTGGCGAATCTCCCGCGGCATCCGGAGAGCGTGCCGATCAATCAACTGGTGCCGGTGGAAGGCACACCGCTGGCGCACGCCCCGGCGCCGGACCCGCTGGACTTCGTGCGCACCGTTGCGGTGGCGCGCATCGTGCTGCCGCGCAGCATGGTGCGCCTGTCGGCCGGGCGTAGCGCGATGAGCGACGAGCTGCAGGCCCTGTGCTTCCTGGCCGGCGCGAATTCGATCTTCTATGGCGAGAAGCTGCTCACCACCGGCAATCCCGAGACCGCGCACGACCGGCGGCTGTTTGGACGACTCGGCGTGCACCCCTTGTGATGCGATGCGTTCCCGGCGCGCCACGGGTCGGGCGCACGACCCCGCTATTCGACCCATGAACGAGCCGTTCACCGGCTTCCTGCGCGAGGACCTCGCGGCGCGCCGCCGCGCCGGGCTGTACCGCACGCGGCGCGTGCGCGATGGGCCGCCGGGCGCGGAGACGGTGATCGACGGGCGGGGGCGGCTCGCCTTCTGCAGCAACGACTATCTCGGGCTCGCCGCTCATCCCGACGTGGCCGCGGCGCTGCTCGCCGGTGTGCGCCGTTACGGGACCGGCGCCGGCGCCGCACACCTGATCACCGGGCACTGCGCCGCGCACCATGCCTTGGAGGAGGAACTGGCGGCGTTCGTGGGCCGCCCGCGTGCGCTGCTGTTCTCGACCGGCTACCTGGCCAATCTGGGCGTGGTCTCGGCGCTGCTCGGGCGCGGCGACCGGGTTTTCGAGGACCGGCTCAACCACGCCTCGTTGCTCGATGCCGGGCGCCTGTCCGGGGCACGCCTGACCCGCTACCCGCATGCCGATGCGCCGGCCCTGCAACGCGCCCTGGCCGCGGCGGGCGGCGGGCGGCGACTGGTGGTGAGCGACGGGGTGTTCAGCATGGACGGGGATCTCGCGCCGCTGCCGGAACTGGCGCGTGCGGCGCGTGCCCACGGCGCCTGGCTCATGATCGACGACGCCCACGGGCTGGGCGTGGTGGGGGCGGACGGTGGCGGCGTCCTGGAGCACTACGGCCTCGACACCGACGCGGTGCCGGTGCTGGTCGGCACCCTCGGCAAGGCCTTCGGTACCTTCGGCGCGTTCGTCGCCGGCGGCGAGGACCTCATTGAGACGCTGATCCAGCGCGCGCGCACCTATATCTATACGACGGCCCCGCCGCCGGCGCTGGCCGAGGCCACCCGCGCGGCGCTGCGCATCGCCCGCGCCGAGCCCTGGCGGCGCGCACGCTTGCGTGCGCTGACCGAACGTTTCCAGGCCGGTGCCCGCGCCATCGGGGTGCCGCCCGGCACCGCCGCCACGCCGATCCAGCCGCTCGTGGTGGGCGATGCGGCGGCCGCTTCGGAGCTGTCCGCCGCGCTCGAGGCGCGCGGGATCCTGGTGAGTGCGATCCGCCCGCCCACGGTCCCCGAGGGTACGTCGCGCCTGCGCGTGACCTTCTCGGCGTTGCACGAGGAGGCGCACGTGGACCGGCTGCTCGAGGCGTTGGCCGAGGTCTGGCCGCGCCGGGACGGCGCGCGCGGATGAGTCTTTTCGTGGAGACGCGCGGCGTAGGTCCCGATCTCGTGCTGATCCACGGATGGGGGCTGGACGGGGCCGTCTGGGGGCCGCTCGCCGAGCGGCTAGCCGTACGCCGCCGCCTGTGGATCGTCGACCTGCCGGGCCATGGCCGCAGTCCGCCGGGCGTGGGCGGGTTCACGCTCGAGGGCGCCGCGCGTGCCGTGGCGCAGGCGGTGCCGGTCGGTGCCGCCTGGCTCGGGTGGTCGCTGGGCGCGCTGGTGGCGATGGCCGCCGCACTCGCGCACACGCCGGCGCGCCTCGTACTGGTGGGCGCGACGCCGCGTTTCACGCGCGCCCCCGACTGGCCGCACGGGGTGGAGCCCGCGGTGCTGGAGGCATTCGCGGCCGACCTCGCGCGCGACCCGGAGGCGACGTTGCAACGCTTTTTTGCTCTGCAGACACGCGGTGCCGAGGGTGCCCGCGCGACTCTGCGCGCGTTGCGTGCGGGTGCGTTGCACCGGGGCGTCCCGCACCCGCGGGCGTTGCGCGGCGGGCTCGCCGTGCTGTGCGCCTGCGACCTGCGCGCGCGGCTCGCCGATCTCGCCGGACCGGTCGCGGTCATCGCCGGCGATCGGGACACCCTAGTGCCCGCGGCCGCCTCCGCGGCGTTGGCGGCGGCGGTGCCGCACGGGCGCTGCACGGTGATCCCGGGGGCCGGCCATGTACCCTTCCTGTCGCATCCCGAGTCGTTCGTTCATGCGCTGGAGGATTCCCTCGATGGATGAAGGGCGCTGGGATCCGGAGAAGGCGCGGGTGCGCGCGGGCTTCGAGCGTGCCGCCGCGGGCTACGACCGGGTCGCGGTATTGCAGCGTGAGGTCGGCGGACGGCTGCTCGAGCGCCTCGACCTGCTGCGGGAATTCCGGCCGCGGCGGATCCTGGATCTCGGTGCCGGCACCGGGCAGGCGACGGCGGCGCTGGTGCGCCGCTACCGGGGCGCGCGGGTGACGGCGCTCGACTGGTCCCCGGCGATGCTCGCGCGGGCGCACCGGCGCGGTCCGTGGTGGCGCCGCCCGCACTGCGTGTGCGGCGACCTCGAGCGGCTGCCCTTGGCCGACGGTAGTGCGGATCTGCTGTTCTCGAATCTGACCCTCCAGTGGTGCGCGGCGCCGGACGCGGTGTTCCGCGAGTTCCGGCGCGTGCTCGCCCCGGGCGGCACGCTGCTGTTTACCACCTTCGGCCCGGACACCCTGCGCGAGCTGCGCGAGGCGTGGGCGCACGCCGACGGCTACGAGCACATCAACCGGTTCCTGGACCTGCACGACATCGGTGACGCCCTGGTGCGTGCGCGCCTCGCCGAGCCGGTGATGGACGTCGAGCGCCTCACCCTGACCTACGCCCGCGCCGAGGACCTGCTGCACGACCTCAAGGGGCTGGGTTCCCGTAGCGTGGGCGAGGCGCGCGCGCGCGGGCTCACCACCCGCGCGCGCATCGCCGCCATGGTGGGGGCCTACGAGACGTTGCGCCGCGACGGGCGCCTGCCTGCGAGTTTCGAGGTGGTCTACGGACACGCCTGGGCGCCGCCGGCACGCGCACCACAATCCTGCGGTCCCGTCGAGATACGGCTACAGCGTAGATTGGGTGCGCCGGTGGACCGGGAGGCGTGGTGAGCGGGGGTTATTTCATCACCGGTACCGATACCGGTGTGGGCAAGACCGTAGTGGGTCTGGGGCTCATGCGCGCACTCAAGGAACGCGGCCGACGCGTGGCCGCCATGAAGCCGGTGGCCTCCGGATGCCGGGAGCGGGACGGCGTCCTGTACAACGACGACGCCCTGCGCCTCCAGGCCGAGG
>ENA-ORDP01001801-ORDP01001801.1-marine-sediment-metagenome-genome-assembly--contig:-NODE-1801-length-11202-cov-3.395532_pt1 | contig 11202 bp, 9 predicted proteins | sample MGYA00248627_ERZ508539 | MGnify/ENA primary metagenome ERZ508539 (study PRJEB26208, sample SAMN05571518) | marine sediment metagenome | biome: deep sea; feature: Hydrothermal vent; material... | reverse complement strand
TGTCCATATCGCGATAGAGCCGCTTCATGTTGTGTTTTTTGCTGCTTTTTCTGTTTTCTTTCGGGTTTTCCTGGTCGAAATCGCCAGGTTTTCCAAGTATGGCAATTATCCTATTCACCTCTTCCGGCGTGACAACAGTCTGTGGATTTTTTAACTTCTGCTGGAAAAGTTCGGCCACCCGGTTTTCTATGTCAGAAATTATTTCTTCAGCTCCCTCCTGACCTTTGAAATATTTCCTTAGTTCTTTTAGGTAATTATCTGTCCAAATAAATAAAAAAATTAAGGTGACAAAAGAAACAAAAATGTCAACATGATGTGAAGTAGTGATTTGAGCAACATTTAAGTTTTTTATCAGATTGTGTCAGTTTTTTTACTTTCTAAGTAATTCTTTATTTATTTTTGCGCCAAAATTACAAACGCATAGCGGAGGAACTCGCTTAATAGTTGTGTATCACAACCAATGGCTCCTACTTAAATAATGATTGCAATTAATCTATTTTAAGTATATGCCATGTTATATTTATATAGTCTTATTGAAATAGTATATGTGCTCATGTTTGCTCCTCTGATAGTAGGGGTACAGCGATCTCTTGAGGAGCGTATAGAGTCAAAACAGGGGCCCTCTGTTCTTCAACCGTATTATGAACTCGTCAAACTTTTTCATAAAGAAAGTATAGTACCACGGATATCCTCACCTGTTTTTCGGTTCGGGCCTTATATGATAGTAATGTTTTATGCATTCCTGGCGATGATTCTGCCGATAATTACTGCTTATCCTTTGCCTTTTGCACCAAGCGCCGATTTTATAGGCGGAGGGTTGTTTTTTGGTGCAGCAGCAGCGATTAAAAAGTTTTCAGCTATTGACAGCCGCAGCAATTACGCTCATCTTGGGACAGCACGTTCAGCAAGTCTGGCAGTGTTCACCGAACCCATTATGGTGCTCATTTTCATTATGCTGGGTGTAATATCCAACACCAACAATCCGTTTGTTATCAACAATGTTCTCAGGAGTTCCCCCCAATGGTATTTTTCTCTCGTGCATGGATTTGTGTTAGTGGCATTTTTTCTGATACTTATCGTGGAAACAGGTCAGTTGCCCGTGGAATCGCATACAAATGGTGAGCTGGGGATGATAGACCAGGCCATGCCTTTTGAATATACCGGAACAGACCTGGCAATGTATAAGTTGGCAGCTTATATGAAGATTTTTATTTTGATGAGCGTATTTCTCAATGTTTATCTTATTCCTTTTGGTGTACCTATGGCGAATAGCGGATTTATGAGCATAATTGTTTACATGGGTATTCACCTGTTAAAATTGTCGGGACTGATCGTAATATTTGCTCTTTTGAATACGACGATTTCCAAGTTTCGGTTATATAAAAATTTTGATTTTCTCGCCGTGGCTTTTGCATTGGCGTTTCTTGCAAGCCTGGCTTATTATATAATAAAATAGTAATTTTATATGAATCAGATATTTGAGGTATTAGGTTTTCTGCTTATTGTTTTTACCCTGCTCATGCAATGGGAAATACATGTTCGGAGAATAATCATTTTATTTGCTGCTTCATCTTTCATTATAGCAATTTTTTTAGTGTTGCTGGGGTTGAGCAGACCGCATGAAGAGTATTTGTTATTTGTCCTCGCAGGACTTACTATTGTTGTACGCGGGATAACTATCCCTGTTGTTATGAATAAGGCTTTACGTCGCTTGTATAATAAACCATGGCGTGTACGGGAAGATAAGCCTTTATTTGGTGTAGGCGGGTCTATATTATTATCTCTTGTCCTGATCGCCATTGGATATTTTATTTATCAAAACAGCTTATACTCAGTTTTGAAAGTCAGATCGGGTTCCGTACCCTTTGCGTTATTTCTACAGGCTTCTCTGCTAATCATTTCACACAAGCATGCCTATATACAGATGATTGGGTTTTTGGTGATGGAAAATGCTGTTGTTATGCTTTCAGGATGGGTTTTTGGCGGATTGCCATTTATTATTGAAGCGGGTGTTATATTAGACCTTTTGGGTCTGGTTGTGGTATCCAGCCTCATCATACGTGTAAGAGAGAGTGCTATTCTCCGGGAAGGGGACACATACGAATCAGAATTACGTGGATAAATAAACAAGCAGGTTATGAATCAACACATTATTTATTTACTTCCAATATTTTTTAGTCTCTTCGGGGCTATAATATGTATCATCCCGGTGCGTTATCTGGATAGGGTTGCATCTGTAATTGCCTCGGTTCTGTCTTTGTCCTCGGCTATATATATTCTCTTTCGACCTGTTTATATTGACGGTTTTTTGTATATAGACGGATTATCCAAATTATTAATATTAACTATTGCGATGGTGTACCTAAGTACCGTTCTGTATTCATTATCGTACCTTAAACACATTGAGAATCTCTTATTTCAACACCGGCTGTATTATATTTTATTAAATATTTTTGTTGCTACCATGTTTTTTTCCGTGAGTGTAAATAATTTAGGATTAATATGGGTAGGAATAGAAGCTACGACGGTGAGTAGCGCTTTATTGATAGCAACGGAAAACAATCAGGTGACTGTGGAATCAGCATGGCGATATGTAATTATCGTTTCAACGGGTTTGGTTATTTCTCTTATATCAATAACATTTATCTACGGTTCGGCAGGTACACTAAGCCTTCATGAGTTATTGCTGCACCATCCGGATAACCGGGTATTTATGATTGGTATTCTATTGGGAATCGTGGGCTTCGGCACTAAGGCAGGAGTTTTTCCCATGCACACGTGGCTACCCGATGTACACGGTAAAGCACCTGCCCCGGTAAGCGCAATTTTTTCGGCTGTTTTACTGCCGGTTGCTTTATATGCCATAGCAAGGTTCATACAGATATTCCCTTCTGATACTATAAAATTATTTGCCCTGATACTGGGTGTTTTAACGGTAGCAGTAGCCGCCTTGATGATGACCGTACAAAGCAATTACAAAAGAATGTTCGCTTATTCGAGTATGGAAAATATGGGAATGATCTTAATTGGCTTTTCATTGGGTGGATATGGATTGCTGGGGGCCGTGATTATTATTGTTTCACATGGATTAGCAAAGTCATCTGTATTTTTTCTTACAGGAGATGTGCTATCCATTTATCATACTACGGACATACAAAAAGTACATGGTTTGATTCAACGGTTACCACGCGCTGCAGCTACCCTGTTTATTGCAGCGATGGCTGTTACCGGAGCCCCGCCGTTTGCTATTTTCGTTGGGGAACTGTTTATCTTTTCGGTACTTATTACACAATACGGATGGTTATTGGCTCTGGTTGTAATATTATTCCTTGCCATTGCCTTTATTTCCGTAAATTTCAAGACAGGTAAGATGATATTTACCGGTAATGAAAGTTTCAAAAGAGAACGATCACGCACAGAAACCTGGGTTGCCATTGTCAATCTTGTTTTATCATTCATTGTAGTACTGTTTATTCCTTATTTCGAATTGTTGTTAAAAAATCTTTTGTAGTCATGAAAGTATTGATAGGTATTATAGCAACCGATGAAGGGGAACGGCTCTTTATCCTAAACAATGGACAACCTGTTCTGGTTAAAGCGGATGGGGATAATCCGGAAAGAATATATAGCAACTATTCAATCTTAAAACAGCATCCTTCTAAAATTAACGATGAGCCAATGAAGGGGCCCGGTGTATTCAGGTTTCGTTATGGTCCGGTTACGGCCGGTGTACGGGAAGCCGGCTGTTTTCATTTATATACTTACGGCGAAAAGATTTTGCGTGCGACCATTGATATCAGTTGGAAACAAAGGGAGATAGGGAAAGCCATGCAGAATATGCCGCCTGAGTCAGCTCTGTCGATGGCAGAAAGGGTATGTAGCAATTTTGCCATGTCTCATTCTGTTGCTTTTAGCAGGGCGGTTGAAATGTCTTTAAATATAAGTCCTTCTCTTCTTACTAAAAACTGGCGTATGCTTTTAATAGAGTCTGAGCGTATTTATAATCATTTATATGTCATTTATAAACTGGCTTCAGCTGCAGCGCAGAGAGTGCTTGCCGCACATGTAAGCGCCCTTTTTGAAGATGCTCTCCGGTTAAATGAAAACATCACCGGATCCCGCTATCTGATGGGTATCAACAACATTGGTAAATTAAATCGCACGCCGGCCATAGCGAATATTCAAAAGATTGCCAATGGTTATGGGAAGTTAGCAGAGCATTTTACAGAATTATATAAACACAGTCTGACCAATTATAATTATTTGGATCGCTTACATTCGACAGGCACTTTAACACCGGCTCAGGCCGGAGAACTGGGTTTAACCGGCCCATCCCTGCGTGCCTGTGGGGTAACAGATGATATGAACGACACTACAAAGCATTTGATAAGCCTTCCGGTAATTACTCAAAAAGAAGGGGATGCTTTGGCAAGAATGGAAGTCAGGGCAGAAGAAATCGTAAACTCTTGTCAGTATCTTGTAAATCATTTGCGTGCAAGCGATTCCTGGTACGAAACCGAAAAAAAAGAGAATGAATTTACAAAAGCCGATGGAAAGGGTTATGCAGTAGCCAATTCCCCAAGTGGTGCTTTGGGATACTATGTGGAGGTTAAAGATGGCAAAATGCAGCATGTAGGAATATTTACCCCCTCTTATCCGGGTATGCATGCTGTTTCGCATATGCTTGAAGGATTAATCTTTACAGATTTTCCTTTTGTATTCGACTCTTTTGGTGTACACTTCGCTGATGCAGCGTGCTAAAAAACAGATAATTGTTTACAAAAACAAATCATTAACAGGTAACAATTGAAATTATGATACGATGGTGGCCTTTATACGGATTGAAAAGAAAGCTGACAGAACGAAAAGAGTACGTTTCTTCTGTAAAATTGCGTCTTTCCACGACAGCTGTCTTTAAACGTTCCTTATTTGTATATGTAATAGATGTTGGGAGCAGCAACGCTTTGAATTTTGAGATCAGCGCCCTGGAAGCTCCGCAATATAATATTCACCGTTTTGGTATTTACCTGACAGACTCCCCCCGGCATGCCGATGTGCTGCTGATATTGGGGCATCCGGTACAGGCCATGATGGATCCCTTAAAGGAGACAATATCTCAGCTTCCAAGACCCTTTTATACAATAACCATAGATGATAATCCCGATTTCCCCGACCTTGGTGAATATCCTGCATTGCCGAACCATATAGCGGCGATAACGGGAGTACCCTCTCCATCAGAAATTTTAGGATTACTACTGGATGTAGCCAAAATAAAAAGAAAACGGTCATGAAATTCTTATTTATTATCACCTTACTTTTATATGCATCAGGAGCTGTTTTTTCCTCAAAGGTCAGACTGAGTTACATTTTCAGCTTTGCTGGTTCGGTAAGCGCCTTTCTGACAGGCTGCTATGCCTTGACCCGTACCCTGGTTTTATGGAGTTTCCCTTTGTCGCATAATGTTGCCCTTACTTTATACATCGATCACTTATCCGGGATATTCATAATCATTGCCGCCTTATCCTGGATGGCGCTGGCGTTATATTCCATTGATTATTCAAAACTTTATCCTAAAAAAAGACTTTCGGTGGGTTTTAACATATCCCTGATAGGCATGATGCTGATTTTAACCGCACACGACGGTATTACGCTGCTTATCGGCTGGGAAGTTATGACCATTTTTGCCTTTTTGATGATGCAGGGAACAGGAAAATCTTTTGAACGTTCGTTCCGTTTTCTTGCCTTTGGAGAATTGTCAACAGTTTGTCTCGTGATTGGGTTTGCAGCTTTGTATTCTTCTGCCGGAAGTCTGTCGTTCGATGCCATGCATAGCGGTAGTCTTTTTGTGCTGATACTGCTTTCGCTGGGGTTTATCATAAAAATGGATATCGTCCCTTTTCATGGCTGGATGCGCGGCATTTACGGTGATATCCCGGACAATACAGCCGCCTTGCTCAGCGCCCCCGTAACTTTAATGGGCGTTTATGGTCTTGAAAGAATTATTCCCCTGCTACCCGGCAACCAAATGTGGGAAATCATCATCATCCTGCTGGGAGCTTTTTCTGCCTTTTGGGGCGGATTGCAGGCTGCGGCAGCCGATAAAATAAGGTTGCTGCCCGCTTATTCAACGGTTGAAAACAACGGAATGATATTAACTGCCATTGGTTTTTATGCCCTTGCAGAAGGTTTTGGTGGAAAAAGCCTGCATTATCTCGCCACATTTGCCCTGGCAGCTTCTATCGTCCTCGTCATTTCCCATACTTTGTCAAAGACATTGTTGTTTATGTCGGTTGGTCATGCCAAGGAGGCTTATAATGTTCATACAATTGATGAGGCAAGAGGTGTGTGGAGCGGAGTAGGCCGCATTCCTGCTTTGGGAATTGTTATTTCGGCACTCTCCTTTAGTGCCTTCCCTCCGTTGATTGGCTTTGCCGGCGAATGGATGATACTGGAAACATTGTTTCAGTCGTATCGTTTTCCCAGCATTGCCATTGCCTTTTTTTCTGCGTTGGCCGGAATACTTATCGCCCTGGCAATAGGATTGATCAGTTTTGCCATGATAAAACTCATTGGTTACACTGCGCTGGGATACGATCACGGTCGCAAGAGCCGGCCCATCCCTAACCGGTTGATGCACATAGCAGAGGTAGGTCTGGAATCTCTCATCGTACTGGGTGGAATCGGATTACCATTGATTATTGTTCTTATCGGTTTTCCACAGTTATTAATTGGTCTTTTAGGAATTCCTGCTCCACTGGTGCTTGCTTCGGGGATACCTGCTTTTGGGGTAATATCTCCTACTTTCATCGGAATCATTATGCTTGTATTATTAATTATACCCATATTGATTTTTTTAAAAAACAAGAAAAAAGTTCGCAAGGTAGATTCCTGGAACGGAGGTATTAAACTAAAAGAAACCGAATTTTTCACCGCTCCGGCCTACTCACAAATACTGGAACATATCCTGCGCGGATTTTATCGAACCCGCGAAACAAAAACAAAAACACAAAGCAGTATTAAAGTGGAAGATATTTTAATACGTCCCACCGAAGCGCTTACCCGGTTGGTTCGGAAAGTGGGAGAAAAAGTGGCTTTGATACTGATGAATGGGAAGATCAGTGCCTATGTCACTTATATCCTTATCCTATTTATTACGGTTTTTATCATTGGGATGTTGGTGAGGTAATTTCAACCAAAGATTGTTAAGGGGACTCCGCAAACAAATCGCCGGCAACACCATCGGCAAACAATTTGCCGGCATCCGTCAAAATGTAGATGCTGCCTTTTTGCATGACTTTGTTTTCTTTCAGATACTTTTGAATTTTTCGTTGAAATGATGCGGCATATTTTTCGCCGAAACCATTCAGGATATGCTCTGTATCGCAGCCCCGGGAAGTTCGTAGCGAAGTCATTACATATTCGTTATACCGTTGATTTTTGGTCAGGATTTCTTTCTCCAGAACAATGCGGTCAATAGTTTCAGATTCGGTGTACAGTGTCATATTTTTCACATTCCACTGGCGCGACAAACCGTTGAATGAGTGCGCCGAAGGACCCAGCCCGAGGTAATGCCCGCCAAGCCAATAAGTGGAGTTGTGTTTGGAGTAAAAGCCGGGCAGGGCAAAATTGGAAATTTCGTATTGCTCAAAGCCGTGTTGCCGGGTTTGTTCCTGTAAAATCTCAAAATGACGAATGCTTTGGTCTTCATCGGTGTTTTTCAGCTTTTGCTTTTCAATAAGCACCTGTAAAGCCGTTCTGTGTTCTACCGTCAGTGCATACGACGACAAATGCGGAATATCGTAGCTGAAAAACAGCGCGAGGTTCTTTTCCCATTTTTCCTCAGTCAGTGTCGGGATACCATAAATAAGGTCGATGGTCATGTTGTCAAAACCGACCTGTTTTGCAATTTCAATGGCTTTCCGGGCATGGTTTCCATCATGCACGCGGTGCAAGTAACGCAAATCATCGTCGAAAAAACTTTGTATGCCCACACTCAACCGGTTGATAGCAGTGTCCGCTTTCAGCGCTTTCATATATTCGACTGACAAGTCATCGGGGTTGGCTTCTAAAGTAATTTCTGCAAGACTATCCAGTTCGAAAAGCGTTTCTATCTCACGGATAATCCGGTTGATTTCATTGATTTTCAACAGCGAAGGTGTGCCTCCGCCGAAATAAACCGTGTTGATGTGTTTGTCGTACAGATATTCCTTACGCAGGTGCATCTCTTTCAGCAAGGCATCCACAAAAACATCACGGTATTTCAGTGAAGCCAGCGAATAAAAATTACAATAATGGCACTTTTGTTTGCAAAACGGAATGTGAAGATAGATACCCGGCATAAGTTTACAATACTTTATTTTTTCAGGATGATACGAAACGTAGTTCCTTTGGAAGAAGAGCTCTTGACATAAACTTTCCCTTTGTGATATTCCTGTATGATTCTTTTGGCCAGTGAAAGCCCGAGCCCCCATCCACGCTTTTTGCTGGTGTAACCCGGATTAAAAACCGACTTTTGTTCGGTAAGCGGAATACCTTTTCCGGTATCAATAATATCAACAACAACGTGCTTACTTTCTTCCTGCATATCGATGGTAATATTTCCTTTACCATTCATGGCATCGATGGCATTTTTACAAAGGTTTTCCAAGACCCAGCTAAACAGGGAGGCGTTAACCGGTAAAATAATTTCTTTTTCACTGGGAAACAAAATATTGTACTGCACTTTTCGCGGCGAACGCGGCTTGAGGTAAGCCACCGTATCATAAATAATTTTGGTAAGGTTGTCTTCTTCAAGACTTGGTGTAGAACCGATTTTTGAGAACCTTTCGGTGATGACCTCGAGCCGTTTCACATCCTTCGTAATTTCTTCGGATGCCTGTTTGGCGTTGCTTTTATCCATTCTTATCAGCTCAACCCAGGCCAGAATGGAAGATAACGGTGTCCCGATTTGATGTGCGGTTTCTTTGGCCATGCCTACCCACACACGGTTTTGTTCCGATCTTCTCGAAGAGCTGAACAACAAGTAAGCAATAAAGAGGAAAAAGCTGATGACCAGAATTTGTGCTACCGGAAACCATTTCATCTTTGTTAGTAAATCGGAATCCTTATAAAAGATATAGGCCTTCCCCAGTTCCGGAAAATTTATTTCGATGGGCACATTTTGGTTTTTCATCTCCCGGAGCATTTTGTTGGCATAAACCGGGTTGCTCATACGTACATCATTCAGATTCCCAAACTGGATAATATTGGTCTTTGTACTATCGGTAACAATGACCGGAACGTTAGATGAGTTAGCAGTAATTTCTGACATAAAAACCGAAATATAGTCATTCAGCACATTTTGTAGCTGATTAAATACCAATGAATTTTTATAATACAATTTGGTACCTGTGTGGGGGATAGGAATAGGCGGATAAACAGAAAATTCTTCTTTCAGTTTACCCCGGAGATACAAAGAGCCGTCTCCCTGCGGATAAAGGTTTCTGGATAAGATAATTTTATTGGTCTGATCGGTGATAATTACCGGAATGTCTTTATTCCGGTTGATAATATCGAGGTAAAAGGTAACATCCGAGGAATTTTTGCTGTAAAGCAGTCGTTTATAAACATCAGCAAGCAGTTCTACCTTCTGTCGTTCGGAGTTTCGGAGCTGACTAAAAAAAGCATCCGTATATTTAACCAGACGAAGTTTCCGGTGTACTGCATCGGCCCACAGTCGCACGTTTCGGCGTTCGGTACGGGCAAATTTCGTTACCAGCATATTGGTATAAAATAAAGAAGCAGCAATAATGAGAATCCCTAAAATGGCGAGAATAATCTTCCAACGTTTTTTTTTCGAATAAAGCTCCACGGTAAAAATTTAAATACCAAAAATACAAACTCTTATTGGGATATGAATTATCAGTTGTTTTATTGCCCGTATTCAAGTAAAAAGGCTCTTTGTTAAATTCCGTGGGTAGCTTTACAAAACAAATTTGAAATTGAGATTTATTTGTTTTTCGGTGCTTGCATTTTGAGATTTACAGCCTATACAAATCGACATAGAACCTTTAATAATTAAAGTACGAGCACCCTGTCCAGCATGTTCCGGACCAGGTTTTTCATGCTGTTTTTGTAGTTGGGATTAAACTCATCGGTAACGCGGTTGGCAATTACATCGCAAACTGTCATGGCTTCGTGACCGAGCATGGCCGAGAGTGAATATAAAATCGACGTTTCCATCTCGAAGTTAGTGATTTTATGACCATTATATTCAAATTGCCCGGCACGCTCAATAATACTTTTGTCGTGTACTTTGAGTCTTAATTCACGCCCTTGCGGAGCATAAAATCCGGGGGCGGTAAGAGTGATTCCTTTGCGCCATCCCGCGGACAATCTTTCAATAAGATAGTCGGAACCTTTAATTCCGTAAGGGCGTGGCAGTCTTTCATCCCAGTTCATATAATTAATGAAGGCATCTGTCAGCTCTTGCTGAAGAACCTGAGGGCCATCCTCATAAAAATAAACGAGCCCATCCAGTCCCAAAGCGTACTCCGAAACAAGGTACGACTGCACAACGCCAATATCGGCCTGAAGAGCGCCGGTGGTGCCAATGCGAATCAGGGTCAACGAAGTTTTATCCTCTTTGGGCAATCTGGTTTTAAAGTCAATGTTAAACAGGGCGTCCAGTTCGTTCACTACAATTTCCACATTATCCGGTCCCATTCCGGTGGACAGAACAGTAAGCCGTTTACCTTTGTAAGTTCCTGTAAAAGTGTTTATTTCACGGTTATGGCCGGCAAATTCAATAGTGTCGAAATATTCGGAAATCATTTTGGCACGATCCGGATCGCCTACTAAAAAAATGGTTTCGGCCACATCGCCGGGGTTAAGTTTCACATGGTAAATGCTTCCGTCTGTATTCAGCACTAATTCTGCATTTTTTAATTCCATCTTCTTCTCTTTATCATTTACCTTTGCAAAGTTACAATATTAAACAGATGAAAGCAGAAATTATTAATATCGGAGATGAGTTGCTGATAGGCCAGGTTGTGAACACCAATGCTTCATGGATGGCTGCACAGTTGAACAAAGCAGGTATCTCCGTGGTACAAACCACCACCATAGCTGATGATGCAGAAGCTATTAAAAACACATTGTATCAGGCCTTTAGAAGAGCCGGCATTGTGCTTATTTCGGGGGGTCTGGGCCCTACAAAAGATG
>ENA-ORDP01001800-ORDP01001800.1-marine-sediment-metagenome-genome-assembly--contig:-NODE-1800-length-11212-cov-3.293807_pt1 | contig 11212 bp, 12 predicted proteins | sample MGYA00248627_ERZ508539 | MGnify/ENA primary metagenome ERZ508539 (study PRJEB26208, sample SAMN05571518) | marine sediment metagenome | biome: deep sea; feature: Hydrothermal vent; material... | reverse complement strand
ATCCCTTCTACTTCAATCACCTCATCTGTAATAGCCTTATCCGTTGGCTCCCCATCTCCTCTCTCCACCATTTTATCGATAGGCTTATCAACAGCAAAGGCCCATCCACTCAATGTTAAGCATAAAATTAATATTAGAAGACCTTGAAGTCCATTTCTCATTTTCATGTGATCACCTTCAGTTATATTTAGTCTAGCTATAATGTAATCTAAAAGACCTGTTGGGTCAAGAGAAAAAAAAACTTTTTAATGGATCGTGTTTGTGATTTTTGTCAGGCAGAATAAGCAAGACAGTCTTTGTTGACGTTCAAGGCAGATTATGAGGCCATCAGCATTCTCAGAACACCGACCAGGATTAAGACAACCCCAATAATGGCGTATAAAATCCCCTGAGCACGTACGGCCTCAAGGATTCTTTTATCATCAAAACTCTTTTTGGATCGGTAAATATCAATCATTTTTTCGGACATCACAAACAAAACAGGGTGTATTTTAGCTTTTTGAAAGTATAAGCCATTACGGATGGCTAAAACTATCAGAAATCCTCCCAGCCCCCACCATAGAACAAACTCACTCATTTAAAGCCCTCTTCTCATGGATCCCAAACGAATCCTCTTCGCCTTTAATCATCAAATAGTTTTGTCTTCAGTCCGTCCAAGCTGACCTGATTGTTCTCATGCTGATATTTGTCAATACCCTCATCTCCCTTTTTGAGAGACCATTTAGTTAACGTATCCCGCTCGTCTTTAAACTCATAGTAGGGTACAGCATAACCACATGAGTCCTGGACTGAGTCAATATGGATCACGATGATTTGACGTTCACCAACCATACTCTGGAAGAAGGAATGCCAGTGATCCCATTTGGCATCCCGTGGATGAATCATCTCACCCCGTCCATAGAGCCTTAGAATAAGCGGTTTTTTAGTAAAACTGCAGAACATGATGGTGAGACGACCATTTTCCTCAATGTGGGAGGCTGTTTCGTTGCCACTACCGGTCAGGTCAAGGTAGGCAGCGGTATGATCATCTATCACGCAAAAGCTGTCCAATCCTTTAGGGGATAGATTGATCCGTCCGGTTTCAGGGGCTGTAGCCGTGAAAAAAAGCTTCTGTTCCTTGATAAAGGCTTTATGAGACTCATTCAGGCTGGAATAAAGTTCCATGGATTCTCCAATGTATCTATACTAAAACGGGTAATCCTACAACGTTTAGTGGTAACCATTTCGTTATGAGTTTATTTGAATCGCTTCTTTTTCACCATCTTTAGCCGTGTTATGTTCTATCAAAAAATCAATTAGCTTGTTATGGAGTCGTCCGTATTCCAAGGTGTCCAATGTGGTGTTTTGAGATAAGGCCTTTTTGGCTTCTTCAAAAGGTATTTTTGCATGATCGGCATATCGCTTGTATTCAAGATCCATATCTTCATCAGTCACTTCAATCTTTTCCTTTTCAATAACGCTTTGGCGAATCAAATCAAACTGAATATCCTTTAGAGAAGACTCTCTCATCTCATCCTTTATCTCATCCAAGGATTTCCTGATCATTGCAAGATAGTGTTCCAAAGAGACGTTCATTTTCTCTAACTGCTTTTGCATGGTTCTTAGATTTTGGTTGATCCGGTTCTCAACCACCGCCTCTCCCATGTCAAATTGAGAGTTAGTGATTATTTCCTCGACCAATGCACTGAATGTCTCTTCTCGCTTTTTTTGATTGACCGTTTCCTCAAGTTTGGTTTCAATATCTTTTTTAAGGTCATCCAGCGTGTCAAAGTTATAGTCTTTAGCCAGCTCATCATCCATATCGGGAAGGTCTATATAATTGATCTCCAGGATTTTAACATGAACATATCCATCCTTCCCCTCCAAGGCTTCCACTCCATAGTCCTCAGGGATTTTCATCCCAAAGTCTTTCTCATCTCCCACTTTCATGCCCAGCAATTGATCCTGGTGGGGTCCAAACCATTCATCATTACCATTCAGATTAATATGGCGTAAAAGGTTGTTATCCTCGTCCTTTGCGACCAGATAAAAATTACACTGAATCTGAAGAAGATCATCCGTCTCAGCCGTATCATTTTCCTTTTTAATGACTTCTGCTTCACGATCTTGCAGCTTTTTCAACTCTAAATCAACGTGACTTGCATCGTAATAAAAAGTCTTGGCGGTAACGGTTAAATCTTTGTATGGGCCAAGCTCTACTGTTGGGTAGACTTCCAAAACGGCCTGGAACGACAGACTTTCATTTTCCTGAAGTTTCGTGTAGACGTCTGTCACGTTTTCAATGTCAGGGGACGAAACAATGTTCAGCTTATCCTTTACGATGGCCGTTTCAATGGCTTGATTCAATATTTCTTCAAAGGCTTCATTCTTGACAGTATCTTCATAGCGTTGTTTCAGGATGCTTTTAGGGACTTTACCGGGGCGAAATCCGGGTAGTTTGACTTTCGCACCAATTTTCTTATAGGCCTTATCAAAACCCTGGTTCACGTCGGAAGCTGTTATATCAATAGTTAGCTTGACTTTAGCATTCTCTAATTTCTCAACTTTAGATTCTACACTCATAAAAGTCGGTTCACCTATATTAACGTTTCTTGAAATATTAAATGATGAGATAGGTCTATTGTACCATTCAGTGTACACCACAGCCTATGAAGAAAAGAAAAATGAGCGGGAAACGGGACTCGAACCCGCGACCTTCACCTTGGCAAGGTACTGTTCTACCGCTGAACTATTCCCGCTAGTATGGATGCGAGAGGGGGGACTCGAACCCCCACACCAAAGGCACAAGATTCTAAGTCTTGCGTGTCTACCAATTCCACCACTCTCGCTGGTTTTATAAGTGATCCTGTCACTCACAACTTATCTATTGAGCCGTGCAGGGGTCGAACCTGCGACCTACTGATTAAGAGTCAGTTGCTCTACCAGCTGAGCTAACGGCCCTCTACATTGCCTAACAGCAGTCTGATACGGATACTCCATCTCAATAACCGCCATAAAGCCTTTAGAGATTGCGCCCGGAAGGACTCGAACCTTCAACCCTCTGATCCGAAGTCAGATACTCTATCCAATTGAGCTACGAGCGCCTTTCACAATCAGTGGTAGGGGCGACCCGTCGGGTCGCCCCTACCACCATTCCAAAATGCTAATCGTCTGGGGGACATGAGGGGTTCGAACCCTCGACCCCTGGAACCACAATCCAGTACTCTAACCAACTGAGCTAATATCCCCATAAATGGGCCGAGCAGGAATCGAACCTGCAACCTACGGCTTAGAAGGCCGTTGCTCTATCCAATTGAGCTATCGGCCCATGGATTCTATGTTCTCAACGCCATCACCCATTGGATAACATCGATTTCATCACGCCAATCTCGGAGCGAGAGGACTCGAACCTCCGGCATCTGGTTCCCAAAACCAGCACTCTACCAACTGAGCTACGCTCCGTATATCTTTTGATTTTTACAACACCTTAATTCAAACGATCCTCTAAAGTGTCCCCAAAAAATATCATTTTTTACTTTAAAGTCAACTAATTTTCCTTGCCGCCATCGAGTTATTTTATTCTCTTGGATAATTGTTCATTCCAATGGGTCAGGACAGACAGAATGTCCGTCCTACTGCCATATTAACCTATCATAGGCCAAGCATTCTTGTCTGGCTCATCGTCCTGGGATCTCTGTCTTTCAGGATAGCGGTCAAACTACTTCATAATAGTTAGTTAGAAACATCCATCTGCCTCCTGCCCCAATATCTTAAATGCCAGGGTTCCCAAATATAGCCTTTTATTTTATAATTCCTTTTGGTGTAGGAAATACGGATGCCAAAGCGGTGAGCGTTTTTCTTAATCCATCTGTAAGTCTTTGTCTTAGATAGTGACTGAGTGAGTTGATAGCCAACAGCTCTGGTGGTGATATCCGCCACAGTCCCTAGCTGATGCTCCGAATGACCGGGTTTTGCACTGCTTCTCTGTTTTGGACCCACCAACCTCATCGTCCTCTTATAAGGTATTTCCTGGTACAGAGAGGATCGAAAGCAGGACAACAGCTTAATCTCCACACCATCCTCCTTTGCCTTATTAGCCATCGCTATAAACGCTTTGAGGGCCTCTTTTCGTAATTTCATGACTCGCGTTCTATAGGCAGGTACACGATATTTTACAGGGACAACCTGCAGATCCTTTGCCTGATAGTCTAAAGGTAGAGGATGAGTTCTATCCACCAGCTCCTGGCCTATAACGATACTTCCATTCTTCATCTTTTGTCTGGCAGGAAGAGGCCCAAGATCCTGAAGGGGGACAAAATAAGCCCTCCCTTTCATACGAATCTCACCAAAATCATAAGACCTTTTGGGGGACGTGTACAGCTTTTTTATGATGGTTAATTTCACGCCACGATTCAGCCTGAAAGATGCTTTTCGGCTTTTCATAGAGGGCTTTAGGTAGACCGGTGTTTTAGTGCAAACAACTTGTAGAACAGTGTTATCGCCTGACTGAAGAGGTGATTTCTTGTGGGTATCAGAGTTTGGACTCATTGAAATCCCGGGACTCTCAAGGGGCAGGGTCTTATTCTTGTTGCTAGAGGGTGGATTTGAGCAAGCTGCAATAAATATAAGTCCTGTTATATATATTTTAAGGAATTTCATGATCATCAGATTTTCCCCGTTTCATTGGATGGTATTAATATTTTCAAGCTTCTGAAAGATAAACATTCGTGTGGAAATTGGCAAATAGACGTTTAAGAAAATCAGGGATTGACTTAGCTAAAAAGGATTATTATTATTTATGAATTATTTTATGGGATCTAGCAACATTTGTTTATATTCATAAGCCTTAATCCCTTTAATTTTGAGAGGTGAACAATGAAACAACGGGCCATCAAGTCGTTCATTGGCTTTATACTGATCTTACTGAGTGTGAGCCTTATAAGTCACTGTGGGAACTCCGGAACCCGTGGTGGGGCTGGGGAAATAAACCCACGTGGGCCAATAGACGAGCCTCGGGACGATAAAAATTACAAGATCCAGTTTTATCGCGTTCAAAGTTATTCTTATCGTAAAAAAACCTATCGATTCCTGAAAAAAGACCTCCTCAAACCCCAAGACATTGAGTCCATAGGGTTTTACTATAAAGTCTTTTACGATAAAAAAAGCAATAAGATCAACCGTATCGAATACTATGAAAACCATCAGATCAGTCGAAGTACTAATTATATATACAATAAACGGGGTCGAATCAAGCGTTCAGAAAGCTATGGATCCAACAGGCAACTCGATATTATTGGCCGATACAAGAAAAACGTCCTGGTCTCCAGAAAAAAGGTCAACTCCAATAAAGATGTCCTCTTGAAAAGCAAGTATCTTTATAAAAAGAAGGGAGTTAGAGAGATATGGTACACACCCTTCAAGTTAAAGGCCCATGAGATCCTGTTTAGCAAGTTCAACAAGCCGGCCCGTTACGCCTATTATAAAAACGGGGTGATCCGAACTACCGTAGACTATCACTATTTTGATGAAGGTAAAATCTTACGGCGAAAGGTATTCTATAATCAACGGCGTCGCGTCATACAATATATACTCTATCATTATACCGACAATGAAACCCTTAAATCCACTCAAAGCTACATCCATAGAAAGCTTAAGACCACTACCCGCTTTGATGCCCAGGGACGACCCTATCGAATCGAAGAGTACCAGAGGAAATCCGTTGTTGCCTACTCTGATATTAAGTATAGAAAAGACGGAAGAGAACAAATATGGTTCAATAAAAATGACCATAAAATATCGGCCACCCGATACCATCCGGATGATCAGATTAGAGATGAAGTTCTCTATGATAAAACAGGCCGGGAAAAGAAAATCACCCGCTATTTCTATACAAAAGGCAAGCTGCGAAGAGTTGACGTCACAAATGGCGACAATAAGCTTATAAAGCGAAATATATACGACGAAAAAGGTCTCATGACTCAAAGCGAAATCTATAAGAATGGTGATTTAGTCACCTACAATAAATACCGTTACAATAAAAGTGGCCTCCCCTTTGAGAGACGATTATTTACACCCGGCAACCGTCTCCTGGGTCGCTGGACGTATAAATACAATAAAAAGAATCAGGTCATCGTGGAAAACCTTTTTCAGGGCAAACAAATATTCAAGACCAACGCCTATGTCTATGATAACGATGGGAATAGACGGGTCGAAAAGGTTTTCAAGAAGAAATACGGCAAGATAGCATTAGTCCAAAAGAAATACTATGATAGAAAAGCCCGGCTCATAAAGATAGAATATGGCTACAACGAACGAAGGACTAAAACCTTTGTCTATAAGTACTATCGGAAGGGCCCCTTCAAAAGAAAAAAGGTGGGACCCTATAAAGGCAAGCTCGCCAGGGAAACAACACTGGACAGAACAGGGAATGTGGAATTACTTCTATTGTATTACTACAACCAAAAGGGGCAAAAGAAAGAGACACGTGCCTATGGTCGTGGGAACCAATATCTTGGCCTATCTGAGTTTTTCTATGACTCGAATGGCTGTTTAGTCCAGGAAGATCGCTATAATGATCACACCAAACTAACTGAGAAAGTTCATTATAAACCCTGCTCCAATGCACCGGGTCAGGTCGAAAAAGTCTCCACTCCGCACTAATTTAAATATAAAGGTGTATTATGGCGAAAATTAAAACTGAAGCACAAATAGAGAATATAAAGTACAGCAGTCAGGTCTTGGCAAAACTTCTCATAGAACTCAAAAGTTTCGTTAAACCCAATGTCACTCTCCTTGAAATCGATGGGTTTGCTGAAGACTTCATTATGTCCCACAAGGGGCTTCCTTCATTCAAAGGGTTTCAGGGCTTCCCGAACACCACTTGTATCTCAGTGAATGAGAATGTTATTCATGGCATTCCCACCAACAGCCCTCTGAAGGAAGGCGACATAGTGGGAGTCGATGTGGGCATGATCTACAGGGGGGGCTACGGGGATACCGCCTATACCTACGCGGTGGGGGAGGTGAGTGAAGCAAAGAAAAAGCTTATGGAAGCCACTGAAGCATCCCTCTACAAAGGTATTGAACAAGCTGTTCGAGGCAATCGCGTGGGTGACATCTCCAATGCTATCCAGGCATTCGCTGAGGCTAAAGGTTATTCCTTGGTGAGAGGCTATTGTGGACATGGCGTGGGTCTGGATGTTTGGGAGGAACCCCCTATTCCTAACGTTGGGAAGAAAGGTTATGGTCCTAGGCTTAAATCCGGCATGGTGATCGCTATAGAACCTATGGTCAATATTGGTCACCATGAGATATTTGTCAATAAAGACGGCTGGACCGTCACAACAAAAGACCTGATGCCTTCAGCTCATTATGAGCACACTGTATTGATCCAAAATGGTTCTCCCCAAATCCTTACAAGACTGGATTAAGGCCTAGGCGAAGTGAGGTGCCATTGTAGGGACGGGGTAACCCCGCTCCTACAATACAATGCAGTCCTCACCATGACAATTCTATTGAGTTCATTATAGGCTTCCTATGAAAAAAGCCAAACACACAGGGCGGCTCAAAGGGCCGCGTAAAGCTGTTGTACTGCTCACCCTTATCGGACGGTCTTTCACACCTAAAGTATTTGCCTGCCTCAGTCCAGGAGAAAGGGAAAAGCTGTTGACCGAAAAGAAACGGATGGGGAAAGCCTCCCCCTCAGAGAAATCAGCGGTCTTAAAGGAGTTTAGTTCCTTAATGAGAAGGAACAAGGCCGTAATTAAGGCTCCTAATCTTTCACTCACAATAGCTTTTGCTCTATTTACCTTCGTTGTCTTTCTCATCTACCTGACTGAATACCGAGTCCGTGGTCTAATGCCTGTGACTCACATCATGGATATTGGCGGTGTTTATCTTCTTATTTTCCCTGCCTTAGTCTACCTTAGCCCTCAATACTTTGGTGAGAGATTCTTTCGCATGACGTTTCAGTCAAGACGGCGTGTCACTGATACCTACTACGCAATGGCTGGGGCCGCACTCTTGTTCGCCCTGATGACTTTAAACACTTATATGACGTCACAGCCTCTCCAAGCAGAAGAAAAGGGGGGATACCTTCTTGTATTACTTATGATAGCAGGGTTTTTCGCTCCCGTAATCGAGGAGTTCGTCTTTAGAAAGATGATACATGGTTTCATCAGAGGTAAGAGCAACCTCTATGCGGGAGCGGTCATATCGTCTCTGGTCTTTGCCTTTGTCCATCCACCTTTTAACCCCATCACCTTCATCTCCTACTTTCTGGCAGGTCTCGTCCTTGTATTTCTTTACGAACAAAGGGGTAACCTTTACGCTCCCATCATGGCTCATTCAGCCGGCAATTTACTTATGATACTAGTCGAAATCATGACCTAATCTATCATATTGAGGCTTTCAATATACCTTTCAGCATCCAGTGCGGCCATGCACCCAGACCCTGCCGCCGTAATCGCCTGCTTATACAGGGGATCCTGTACGTTACCACAGGCAAAGACACCCGCTACACTGGTCTCTGTCTCTCGATGAGGGTTCTTTTGAGTGATGACAAAGCCATTGGCATCCAAATCGATCTGACCCTTGAATAGCTGGGTATTGGGCGTGTGTCCTATGGCCAGGAAAAAGCCATCACAAGGCTCTTCATGCCTGTCACCGCTCGTCACGTCTTTTAGTATCACACCATTGACCTTCTTGTCCTCAACCCCTAAAACCTCTTCGATCACGTGATTCCATACGACTGAGATGCCATCTGCCTTAAACAGTCTGCTCTGGAGGATTTTAGAGGCACGCAATCGATCGCGACGATGAACCACTTTAACCTCACGAGCAAACCTCTTCAGGAATATGGCTTCTTCGATGGCGGAGTCTCCGCCCCCCACCACAACGACCTTCTGATCCCTAAAGAAGTAGGCATCACAAGTGGCACAGGCGGATACACCGTGACCAATAAGCTTTTGCTCGCTTTCCAGGCCCAAGTAATTGGCAGAGGCTCCTGTGGACAGGATCATTGCTTTGCATTGAATCTCTTCACCCTCTTCAAGAGTCACTTGAAAGGGGGTTTTGCAATCGACCTTAATGACATTCCCTCCCATAATCTCTGCGCCAAACTTGACAGCCTGCCGTCTCATGTTTTCAATGAGCCGGGGGCCGATGAGTCCATCAGGAAATCCGGGGAAGTTCTCCACATCTGTCGTGGTCATCAATTGCCCGCCGCTCTCAAGTCCTTCAATGACCAATGGTTTCAAGTCAGCCCGTGCGGCATACAATGCCGCAGTGAGTCCTGCCGGCCCGGACCCTATGATTATGACCTCTCTAAGCATCTTGCCTCCAATCCTATAATTTACTACATGAGTTTTATTTATCCAAGTACGGAGAAGTCCTTTGCAATGGCATGAGCCAATAAAGTCATTCTTGCAACTGCTTCTAATCTTTCGGCGACTCATTTCCTACCGAGATAGCTGAGGTACTTCGCCGAGATAGCTGAGGTGCTTCACCGAGGTAGCTGAGGTACTTCGCCGAGGTGGCTTTCACTTCTTACTGAGAGATGATCCATTTCCTGCCAAGAAACGATTCACTCCCTACCGGGAAGTGGGTCGTTCTTTTCTTTGTCAGCAGATAACCTGCATCAGCAGATGGCCTATTCTTTAAAAGATATCCACTTTGGCAAAAGCTTTTTAATAATAACTCCCTAAGGTTTAACCTATCAAAAACTCAAGATGATTGTCCATCTCCTCGGCTGAAAACATGTCGTAAATCATCATCAATCCTCGGATCATATTACCTATGGATGCTCCTTGCTTGATGTAGACAAGGCCAGAATGAAGATACCCAGCGGAATGCAGTTTCAGAAAGTCCTCATCATGGGTGAAAAGAACACGGGTTTTGCTAGTGGCGAAAACAATCTGCTCTTCATCTGAAGCCCCGCACTTACCGACTTCCTGGGCTGTTAATGTATCTACATCACGACGTCTTAGACCTTCAGCAATGGCATAAGCCACATTTTGGTCGAGATAGAATCTAATCCGATTAGCCACTCAACATTCCAGGAATCTTTGATGGAAAGCGCTTCTTGAGTTCAGCTACCAAAGCATCTCCTTTTCTAATATCCTTTTCTATTTCATCACGATGATCATAATAATAGGTCAAAGCGGCGTGAATATCAGCCAGTGTAATCGATGGATATCTTGATACAATCTCATTCTGGGACATGCCCAGCTTTTCATAAAGAATAGCAATATCCTGCACACGGATACGATGTCCTGCTATCCGTGGTTTCCCGCCACAAACCCCTTTTGTGATCTCGATATGCTCTGCTATAGACACCTTTGCCATTCTAGACCTCCTTAAATAAATTGTATCGTGCGGTAATAAAGCACTCCATGATAATGTTTATCAAGATTTACTGTCATAAATATAATATCACAAGTCAAAAGAACCTTTATAATCTTCTTTTTCTTCTTGTCACCCAACGGATTTTTCCCTTAAATCAAGATAGGACTTCCTGTGTCTTCCTAATCTCACATTTTTCTATCCTGCAAATGTAGATTTCTTAGCTTAACACCAGCCTCAGAAAGGAGTTTATCCGTAGCTTCCTTCCTTCTTGCAATACGTTCTTTCGCTGTTAAATCCTTAAGTTCCTGATAACATTGTTCTTTCCAACCCCAGACCTCAGTCAGGGAATTGTCATATTTCATGACCCGATACCTCCATTGGTGTAATCAATTCTAATCTCTTGGAATATCCTTCTCTTAAGTTAATTCCATTGATTTTGTTCATTTTATTTAAATTAGCCAGATGCTTTAAGTTCCAACTGATAAGAGCGTCCATTTCAGATATTGTAGCGACTGCTGCATGACTAGCGTCTGTTAGACTTTTTCCTGTTAAAACTCCTTCTTCAATATATTTCTCTGCAAGGGATTCAGCTTCCTCATCTGCATTCAATTCATTTGGAGCATATCTTTTAATTAAATCCAGAAGCAAATTCCTTTTACCTGTTTCAGCTTTCATAATCTCATGAAGTACAATATCAGAAATATATATGTCGTATTCTCCTGCTTTGACCTTATCAAAAAAGGCTAAAGTAATTTCTTTCTTTTCGGGAGCATCATCCGCAAAGTAAAAGTTCCAAACGGATGTTTCTAAATATAACTTAAGCTTTCTCATTGTTAAAACCTTATCTCACATTTGGGTAAAAACTACTGATAGGAAAAATTATAATTAT
>ENA-ORDP01001799-ORDP01001799.1-marine-sediment-metagenome-genome-assembly--contig:-NODE-1799-length-11213-cov-3.602796_pt1 | contig 11213 bp, 15 predicted proteins | sample MGYA00248627_ERZ508539 | MGnify/ENA primary metagenome ERZ508539 (study PRJEB26208, sample SAMN05571518) | marine sediment metagenome | biome: deep sea; feature: Hydrothermal vent; material... | reverse complement strand
CATACACTTATAATGCCCTATAGGGCATTATAAGTGTATGGAGGTTGGAGATAAAGTGGAGGACGTCCGACGTCCTCCATTTGGTTTCAGTGTTTGGACATCGGATGTCCAAATAATTGATAATAAATGTTGGTAAACGGTGACGTCCGACGTCACAAATTTTGGTGATTGTGATGTTGTACGTTAGATATTTACTACATGCGGTTTTTGAGGGCGTTTTTGATGGTTTCTGAGTCGGAGTATTCAAGTTCGCTTCCAGTGGAGAGTCCTCTTCCTAGAGTCGAGATTTTTAGGTTGTGTTTTTTTATTATTGACTCAATAGCTTTTTGTATATATTGCGTGGTATTTTCTCCTTCAGGGTTTACTGAAAAGGCGAGTATTATTTCTTTAAGACCTTCTTTAGCTCGTCCTTCAAGTATTTTCTTTAATTCATTTTCTCTGATTGTGTTACTTGGCTCTTTATCTAGGATTGGTACTCTACCGCCAATAACAAAATAATATCCATTGTAGTCTCTCGCACGCTCAATATTATCTAAATCAACATCTTTTTCTACAAGCATTAAAAGAGTATTGTCTCGGTTTTTGTCTGCGCAGATTGAGCAGATTTCAGTATGGTTTGAGTGAAAACGACTACATAATGTACAGATTTTAGTTTCATCTTTTAGTGTACTTATTAGGCGTATAAGCTCACTACGGTAACTGTGTGATGAAGATAGTAGAAAATACACAAAACGACCAGCTTGACGCGGGCCAATACCTGGGAATCTTGTAAATAGTTCTGTTAACTTATGTATTGTGTTCATATTTTGTATTTTATTTTTTTTATAAATAATTTGATATGGGACTAAAAATCATCAGAAGAAGATTCAGCTCCTTGGAAGTCACCCTTATCTATAGAAAGGAAGGTGGCTTTTTGTTCATCAAAATATAATTCAATCTTGCCTGTTGGACCATTTCTGTGTTTCTCTACTAGGATTTCTGCGATATTGGGTCTGTCTGAATTACCGTTCATTTTATCTTCGCGGTGAATAAACATAACAACATCGGCGTCTTGTTCAATGGAACCTGAATCACGAAGGTCTGAAAGTCGTGGACGACCTCGTCGTTGTTCTATCGCTCTGGAGAGTTGAGAGAGAGCTATTACAGGGACATCAAGCTCACGAGCCATTCCTTTAAGCGCTCTGGAGATTTCTGTAACTTGCTGAACCATTGAGTCAGAGCTTCTTCCGTGTGTTGGTAAAATAAGTTGAAGATAATCTACGATAATAAGACCAAGACCTTTTTCATGTTTGAGGCGCCGCGCAATAGAGCGCATTTGTAACACATTGCTTGATGCTTTGTCGTCTATGTAAATAGGGGCTTTAGAAAGTGTATTAAGCGCGTCTTGTAGTTTGTTGAACTCTTCATCAGTAGTAAGTTTACCTGTGCGAAGTTTCCATGCGTTTACGAACGACTGTGCTGCCAACATACGGTCAACGAGTTGTTGTGAGCTCATTTCAAGAGAGAAGATTCCTACTGGAGTATTATAATTAACCGCAGTCTGCCTTGCGATATCAAGAGCAAGAGCAGTTTTACCCATAGAAGGTCGCGCGGCTATAATTATGAGGTCTGATTTTTGAAATCCTGCCAAAAGAGTATCAAGGTCGCGATAACCGCTTTTAATTCCTCGTGTTTCATCCTTTGATTGATGAAGGTGTTCAAGCCTCTCCCACGCCTCTGTAAGGGTGTCCTTAATCGCAATGAATTTTTGTAGGGTAGGGGAGTTTGTTACTTCAAATATACTTGATTGAGCTTTATCAAGTGTTTGTTCTATATCAGCATCTTCTTCATATCCAAGCTCTGAGATATAGTCAGCGGAATTGATAAGGTTTCTCATCATGAATTTCTTTTGAACAATGTCCGCGTAGTGTTTAATGTTCGCAGCTGATGGAACAAAATTAACAAGCTCTGTTAGGTAAACTCCACTACCAATTTGTTTGAATTGTTTTTTCTCTTTAAGTTTTGATGAAAGTGAGAGAATATCAATAGGCTCATTTTTTTCAAAAAGCTCAAGCATTGAGTTGTATATAATTCTATGTTTCTCGCTGTAATATGAATCTGGTTTAACCATATCAATTATCTCGTGCATCGCTTCTGGTTTAAGCATAATAGAACCAAGTAAAGCTTTTTCAGAGTCTATATTTTGAGGAGGAATACGCAATCCTTTCTTTGTCATTTGTGAATTGTATCACAGTGGAGTATAACGAAATATTGCAATTCAGTGTTTTTTGTGTGCTTCCTGTGTTTTACTTGTGGATAGCGACTTATTTTATTAAAACTGGTGATTTTATTTGATTTTTGGTTAACTTAGGACCCTCTTCTGTATCTGATATATCGTATCCTTTTTTTTCTATTTCTATACGCAAATTGTCGGCAGTCTTCCAATCTTCATCTTCTCTAGCTTTTTCACGCTTATCTATAAGTTCTTGTATCTCCTCTGGCGTCTCTTTTACTTCTACTTTTTTTGTTTCGCCTGAAAGGATATTTTTCATTTGTTTGTATGATTCAATGAATCCAATGCCAAGCACGCGGTTCATATCAAGCACAGTAACTCGTTTATCTTTTTTATTGATTGACTCATCACTCATAAGTTCATGTAATAGCGCGAGCGCTTTTGGTGTATCAATGTCGTCGTTTATAAAATCTTCAAATCGTTTTTGATATGATTTGTTAATTTTTCCATTTCTGGAACCAAGGTCTAAAAATTGTTTATGGAGTTTTATTAACGCTGAGTTTGCTCCTTCAAGAGATTCCCACGTAAAATTCATAGGAGAACGATAGTGTCCTGTTAAAAGCAGATAACGATACGCAAAAGGCGGGAAACCCTTGTCTATCAGGTGACGCAAGTATATTGCATTACCTTTTGATTTTCCTATTCTTTTATTTTCAATAGTAATAAAAGCGTTATGAACCCAATAATTTACAGATTTTCTCCCAGTGGCCGTTTCGGTCTGGGCTATTTCGTTGTTGTGGTGAATTGCTATATGGTCAATTCCTCCTGTGTGTATATCAAAATGTTTTCCAAGATATTGCATAGACATCGCGGAACATTCAATATGCCAACCTGGAAAACCGACTCCCCACGGAGAGTTCCACCCAAGTTCTTTACCAGACTTTGTTTTAGTGGTTGAAAACTTCCAAAGAGCAAAGTCTTGTTGGTTGTGTTTACCTTCGTGTTTTCCTATACGAGAGACAGTTTCGGAACCTTCATTATCAATACCACCCAAAACACCATAATTTTTAAATAATTCAGTGTTGAAATATATGCCATCTTTAAGTGTGTAGGTGTACCCTTTTTCTTCTAATGTTTTAATCAACGCAATTTGTCCATCAATATGTTCACTTGCACGTGGAAACACAGAAGGGGTCTTTATATTAAGCTCTTTAAGGTCTTCTTTGAATTCTTTAATATATTTACTTCCGATTTTTTTCATCTCGGTTAGCGTTATCGGAACACCTTCTCTTTTAAGTGCAATCATCATCTTGTCGTCTCCGCTATCCTCGTCGGATGTGAGGTGTCCTACATCTGTGATGTTTATAATATGCTTTACTTTATAACCATTATATTCAAGTACACGTCTTATAATATCTGAGACAACATAAGAGCGGAGGTTTCCTATGTGCGCGGTATCATATACTGTAGGTCCGCAACTATACATATTTACCACATTTGGTCTTATTGACTCAAAAGTCTCTTTCATATTTGAGAGAGAATTAAAAAGACGAAGTGGGGCATGCACCTCTTTTGTTCCTTTTAAGGTCTTCTTCTTAAATAATGAATATAGAGAAGAAAAATTCATAGTTGTTACATCCAATGTTTTCGCTTAAAGAATATGAACATCAGTAATGCTGCAAATCCCATTATACTAATTACTAGCCAGAAATCATTAGGTCCACCAATAAATGGAAGATACGAAGTATTCATTCCAAATATAGAAGCAATCAAAGATAGAGGGAAAGTAACAAAAGCCATAATGGTAAGTACTTTCATAACCTCATTTTGTTTTGTTGAGAGCAAGGAATTGTTTGTCTCTCGTAATTCGTAAAGTGTATCATTGTGTACCAGTATGCTATTTTTGATACGGTAGTATTCTCCCATAATTGAATTTATATGATTTGCAAAGCTGTTTCCAAAGAATTTCCTACCCGCGTCACTAAAAGATGTAAGTATCTCTTGGTGTGGGTTAAGCGCCTGTTTGAGATTAAGAAGGTTGCGACTTACATTAGAAAGAGCTGTAACCATTTCTCTTTCTTTTCCTTCGAAAATATCTTCTTCTATTATTTCAAGAGAATCTTCAATATATTCAAGTTCATGCTCCAGTGACTTGTATAGCTTGCGAACCATATAAAAAAATAAGAATCCAGCATGCTCACCTATGTCGCCTTTATCAAGAACAGAGTTTACTTCAAAGACTTTAGAAAATTTATGCAGTGGGTCAACAATATCGTAGCGTGTAGTAATAAGAAAGTCCTTTCCAATAATAAAATCAATTTCTTGGTTTGTGTCTCCGTTGTGTGTATGTTTGAAAGCTGGGAAATGAAGGATTAAGTAAATGAAATTTGGATATGTATCAACTTTCGGTTTTAATGTAGGAAGAAGTAATTCATCGGCTACAAGCGGGTCAATAGAATACTCATTCATAAGTACACGCACTTCATCTGGAGTAGGGGATTCTACATCAACCCATGTAAGATGTTTGTGTTTGTAAACTGAAATCATCTTCTTTATTGTAAACATTCTCTATAATGATTACAACCATAGTATATATCTAAATTGACCAGCTAGCATGATTCTGCGATAATAACCCAACATGGAATCACCCGAACAATATAAAAAACAAAATTCAAAACAAAACATAAATAAAAGACGGATACTAGTCCTTAGTATTTCTGCAATAATCTTACTTGCTGGAGCATTTAGTACTGGAGTATTTGTTGGTTCAAGTAAAATAGAACACACAGGTGCTTCTTCTTTAAGGAAAGATTCTGTTATTAAGCCAAAGAATGTGGATTTTTCTCCTGTGTGGAAAGTGTGGAATGTGCTGAATAAGAAATATGCATCTGCAACAACCACGGATAATGTAACAAACCAAAAGCGTGTATGGGGGATGATACAAGGTCTTACAAACTCTCTAGGTGACCCATATACAGTGTTTTTCCCACCAGCTGACGCTAAGATATTTGAAGCCGATATAAGCGGAAATTTTGAAGGTGTCGGTATGGAAATTGCTATCAAAGATAACGTTCTTACAGTAGTGTCACCACTTAAAGGTACACCAGCGTATCGCGCCGGTATCTTAAGTGGTGATAAAATTATTAAGATAAATGGGGAGAGTACTGAGAAATTTTCTGTAGATAGATCAGTGAAGCTTATACGCGGGAAACGTGGTACAGAAGTAGTGTTTACTATTTTAAGGGAGGGGAAATCAGAATTTCTAACAATTCCAGTTGTACGCGATGTAATACAGATTCCAACCATTAGTACCAGTAAAGAAGACGGAGCTGGATTACGTGATGATGGAGTGTTTGTAATACAGCTTTATAACTTTTCAGCACTTTCACAAAATCTATTTCGTAAAGCGTTGAGAGAGTTTGTTCTTTCAAGAGCTGATAAGTTGATACTTGATTTACGTGGAAACCCAGGTGGTTATCTTGAGTCCTCTGTTGACATGGCAAGTTGGTTTCTGCCAGTAGGGAAGATAGTTGTTGAGGAGAATTTTGGAAAGGGAATTAAACCGAATATATATCGTTCTCGTGGATATAATATCTTTAATAAAAACCTTAAAATGGCTATAGTTGTAAATCGTGGATCGGCATCTGCTTCCGAGATTCTTGCTGGGGCACTTAAAGAGCAAGGGGTTGCGACATTGATTGGAGAGAGGACTTTTGGGAAGGGCTCTGTTCAGGAATTAGTACAGATAACTAAGGACACGTCTCTAAAAGTAACGATTGCTCGTTGGTTTACTCCGCTTGGTAACTCAATATCAAATGAAGGTCTTAAACCAGATATAGAGGTAGGACGTACTGAAGAAGATATTAAAAATGGAGTGGACCCCCAAATTGAAAAAGCAGCAGAATTTCTTAAATCGCTCTAATTCTGTTATACTTATCTGTAATGAAAGTTATCTTATTAGAAGACATAAAGGGTTCAGGTAAAAAGTATGAGGTTAAGAATGTCTCTGACGGATACGCTATGAATTTTTTGCTTCCCAACAAGCTTGCAGAACGAGCTACGCCTGAGCGTATAAAACATTTGGAAGAGCTAAAGTTAGAGCAACTTGAAGAAGGTCGCGCTAAAGAGGACTTACTTAAAAAGAATCTTAAATCTCTAAATAAAGTTCAGCTTGAGATAAGCGAGAAGACAAGTGAGAAGGGTGGATTATTCAAAGGAATTACTTCAGATACGTTAGTAAAAGAATTAAAGAAGCAAGTTAATATTAATTTAGCATCTAGTGCGATTGTGTTAGAGAAGCCAATTAAAGAGGTTGGAGATTATACTATTAATGTTGAGGTGGGAGAAAATAAGACATCATTTAAGTTAACCATAATTGCTAAATAATTTTTTTAGTAACAATTCTTAATTAAATAAAAGAATTATATATAAAAGTAAAAATGGCTCATATTTGTTATGAGCCATTTTTATATATTAAAACTCTATTTTTTACAATACGTCTACGGCCTTTTTAATAGATGTCTGACCATTAAATCTAATCTTTCGCTGGTTACGAAATTTTATTACACCATCTTTTAGAGCAAAAAGTGTGTGGTCTTTTCCAAGTCCTACGTTTTTGCCAGGAAGAATCTTCGTTCCTCTCTGACGTACTATGATAGACCCGGTCTTAGCTTTCTGACCGTCATATAATTTAGTGCCTAAATATTGTGGATTTGAATCGCGCAGGTTTTTTGCTGTACCACCTGCTTTTCTATGTGCCATATCTTATATATTGATATAATTATTTAACATGGAGAGTATACGAGAATTAACGCAAAAAATCAAGCAGAAAATTGGAATAGTTATAATGTTTCCTCCTTCTGATTTGCTTATAATAGCGGTTATTGTATTAGTCGGATTTGCCTCATTTGGGCTTGGTAGACTATCTGTACAGGACACTAGAAAGGTTCCAGTTACAATCGTTGAGACAAAGTCACAAACTGCTTCAGTGGGAGTATTAAATAATGGTAAAAAGGACTCTATGGAAAATGTTGTAGCGTCTAAAAATGGTACAAGATATTATCTTCCGTGGTGTTCAGGGGCAAGAAGAATTGCAAAACAGAACCTTATTACTTTTAGCTCTATAAAAGAAGCAAAAAAAGCTGGGTACACCAAAGCCGCAAATTGTAAGGGGTTGGAGTAAGCTAAAACATGAGGTATATTTTAGTAAGTTAGTCTGTAAAGAGTAAGGAGGTTTATGTGATGATATTGTGTGATGAATGCGATGGTTCTGGTAAGAAGAAATGTACAACCTGCCTTGGTTCTGGAATATCTCTAGATGTCCTTTGTCCCATGTGTTTTGACTGTTTTAATGGTAAAGTTCCGTGTAAAAAATGCAATGGGACAGGAAAAGTTGACGAAAAAGTGAAATCAGTGTGATTTAACAAGAGCGTTGTTTGTTTTTATGCAAATAACGCTCTTTTAATTTTAATATACTAATAAAAAAAAGACCTGCCCATATAAAGTGGCAGGTCTTAAAAAATACGTTTTTGTACATACAAGATTCCCCATATACAAGCGTTTAATATCGCTACGGCAGTGGTATACATCATTCCCAATGAAAAGAATGTAAAGCCAAATGTACCGAGTACAATTGAAGTCATAAAACTCGTCCATTTACTCGGTTTGTTTTTTGAAAAAACTGACGGAAGTAGAGCAATGGAGAATATTAATTGTCCAACTGTCAGCACAAGGTCTTGCTATGTATCAAACATAAGCATAGTTTTATTCCTTTAATTTCAACATCCAGGTATCCGAAGTACTTATGATTTTATCTGAGGTCATTATGTTTTATTAAACAGTCTTTGTCAAAAAAACTTTAAGAAAATAAAATTTACTGGAAATAGAGAGATAAAAGCTGTAAACTAGTGTAATGATAGCAGTAGATGTAGAAGCATCAGGAACCGAGTATCACAAACACTCAATGGTGAGTATTGGTGCTTTTGATTTTGATAACCCAGACAACCGATTTTATGAAGAGTGTCGTATTTGGGATGGGGCTCATATTATGGATGAAGCTCTTGTTGTTAATGGTTTTACTAGAGAAGAAATTACTGACAAAAATAAAAAGACTGAAGGAGAGGTAATTAAATTATTTCAAGAATGGGCTGAAAAAATAAACGACAGAACTCTACTTGGTCAGAATGTTTCTTTTGATAGAGACTATACTAGAGTTGCAGCAGAAAGAGCAGGAATAGAATGGATATTTGCATATCGTACAATAGACACTCATACACTAGCGTATATGCATCATATAAAAGCAGGAAAGAATGTTCCATTTACTAAGAATCATTCCGCACTTAATCTTGATGCAATTCTCAATTACACAGGTATCCCAGAAGAACCGCAGCCACATAACGCTCTTACAGGAGCGCTCTCACACGGTGAAGTTGCTTCAAGATTATTATATGATAAAAAACTTCTTCCTGAATTTGAGAGATTTGATATTCCTTGGTTAAAGTAGAAACAGTAAATACTTTGTAATATAAAAAAGAAACCCCGTCTCTAGTATTGTTGAGACGGGTTTTTATTTCATTAAAGGTAATTGAATCAAAGAGCAAATAATTTTCTTAAGCATCTTTTAAGCGTTTTATCTAGTGACATAGTGCCATCAAATGAGACTAATACGCTCTCCGAATTGGTACCGTTCATTGAGGTTATTATTATTGATTCTCCTGAAGTTGAAACATACATTTTTAATATTTTATCTTCACCTTTTGTTTCAATAGAGATTATATTAGTTGGAGGATTGGTACTAAAATCTTTGTAGGATTTAACCGCTAGGTTTTCATTTTCTTTAGCAACCTTGCGTAGATACAATACAGCGCGAGTGATATGTATCTTTACTTCTAGGTTTTTTGTCATAGTTTTTATGACCTCCTATAAAATGATAAATCTAAATAGATAGTACAATATAATATCAAGTTTGTCATTATTGGTTAAATGATATATAAAAAGGTGATATAATGCATCCTTATGAAATTAGATAAAAACAACGAGGAAGTAAAAGATAAAGAAAGAAAAGTAATAATACCAAAGACGTGTAGAATTAAGAGGGAATTACGATACGTTGACGACGAGAGTATATCAGAACGTGTTGGTGGGATTACGACTGAATTTATTAAAGGATTCAAATTACTTGAAAAATATGATTTAGCTGCGACATTTTTTGGTTCAGCAAGATGCAAGCCAGATAATGAAATGTATAAGCAAGCAAGCAAGCTTGCGTATAAGCTTTCAGATGTTGGATTTACTATTATTACCGGTGGAGCCGCTGGAATTATGGAGGCCGCAAATAAAGGAGCGAGTGATGCTGGTGGTGATTCTGTAGGGATAAATATTGAATTACCGATGGAACAATCAGGGAATGGGTTTACCACCGATTCAGAATCCTTTAAGCACTTTTTTACAAGAAAAGTAATGCTGACTTTCGCTTCTGAGATTTATGTTTATTTTCCTGGTGGGTTTGGAACATTGGATGAATTTTTTGAGATAGCTACATTAATACAGACAAAAAAAATTGAACCAATTCCTATAGTATTAGTTGGAAAAGAATATTGGATGCCTCTTGTCAAATGGTTTGAAGAGGGACTTTTTGAGAGATATCACACAATACATAAGGAAGATATGAACATATATACTCTGGTTGACTCTGTTGATGAGGCATATAATATAATTATGGATAAGGTTTGTGAGTAAAGTTTAGTTAATGTTAATTGTTTAAGATTATGGCTCGCACAAAGAAATGGTATCAAGATAAACAAAATATAACTCTTTTAACAGGATTAGTAAGTACTGTTTTAACTTCTATAAACATAATTATGGGATTTATATAAACGTCTTTTGGTTTTATTAAGGGTATTTTTATACCCTTGACAAGATTTTCTACGATGCTATAATATAACATATTCGGCTATGTGCCGGATTTTTATTTTTGGAATTATTAAATTAAAAAATAGCTTGTTAGTAATACTTGTCGTGAGACACGTAGAGCAAACATGCTTTGAATATGATATTAACTATATTAGCACTAGTGTTTACAACAACCTCAAACCCAGCAAGACTTAACTTTGAGGTTGCAACAGTAGGGAATGTAACCCAAAAGCCATTATATGTGGAACAATATGTCAGGACTTATTTTTCTGATATTCCTATTATGGCCAAGATTGCAGAATGCGAATCACGATTCAGGCATTTTGACGTGGATGGTAATATACTTCGTGGAGAGAAGAACAAACGTGATATTGGAGTTATGCAAATTAATGAAGAATTTCATCTTGATACAGCTCTAGATATGAACATTGATTTGTACACACTTGGAGGTAATTTATTGTATGCTCGCAAACTATATGAAAAGAAGGGAACAGAGCCATGGAAATATTCTAAAAAATGCTGGGGAGGTAAGGCGCTTGCTTTAGCTAAATAAGATTAAAATACATAATATAGCTATATTATGTATTTCTTATAAAATAATGATATTATAAATATAGATATGGTCTTTTAATTTTGGATTGATTTTTATAAAGGGTATCAAAATGGCGGATGCAAGGATGTTTATTAGGGCTGCTAGGCGTAGAAATGCGACATGTAATCATGGAAGGAATAATAAAGGTAAAGACAAGGGTTCCACGAAGAAAACAGTAGCTACTACGACCGAAGAAGTGCAACAATCAAAGAAAGATACTCATCGTCAACAAAGATAACTTTGTTGCAATTCAATTAACAGGTTTGCTCTCTAGTTAAGAGAACAGACCTGTTTGTTGTTGTGTGGGGCAGAGTGATTTTAATATTATATAAGTGTCGCACAATATACCTTTTGCGTCATATTAACTTAATAAATAGACTTCCTAATAATACTTTTTGTTGTGGGTTTGTAAACATGACCAAAAAACAAGTACTTTAAACCAACATAGAACACAAACAATACCCACTTATCAGTTGTTTAGGTTGTGTTTATTTATTA
>ENA-ORDP01001798-ORDP01001798.1-marine-sediment-metagenome-genome-assembly--contig:-NODE-1798-length-11220-cov-2.633766_pt1 | contig 11220 bp, 8 predicted proteins | sample MGYA00248627_ERZ508539 | MGnify/ENA primary metagenome ERZ508539 (study PRJEB26208, sample SAMN05571518) | marine sediment metagenome | biome: deep sea; feature: Hydrothermal vent; material... | reverse complement strand
GTCATCCTGCATCACTGCGGCGGTGACGCTGCGATAACGCGCTAAGCCCAGTTTATGCAGCTCGATGCCGCCGAACAGAATCGTTCCCTCGCTCGGTTCGAGTAGGCCGACGATCAACTTGGCCAGGGTGGTCTTGCCACTGCCGGAAGGCCCGGCGATGGCCACGCTTTCTCCAGGCTCAATACAAAAGCTGCAATCGTGCAGAATCCACGGCTCGCCTTCGGCATAGCGAAAGCTGAGATGGCGTACTTCGAGCCCGGCGGCAGGAAGGGGGCCGTCATAACTTGCATCCAGATGGGTCTCCACCGGGGTCAGGGCAATATCGGCGACCCGCTCGGCGTGCAGGCCGAGCATGCGAAAGTCGTTCCACTTGTCGATCAGGCCGGCAGCGCGCTGGGTGAACTGTCCGGCATAGGCCGCAAAGGCCACCAACATGCCCACCGAAAAGGTGCCGGCCAGCACCATGCTCGCCGCCAGCCATATCAAGAGCACCCGCTCGATGCCGAAGATCAGGCCGTTGCCACCATGAAAGGCAATGCCCAGACGTTGTAGTCGCAATTCCCGGTTGGTGGTCTCGACCAGGGTGTTGGCATAGCGGCCGCGACGCTGATCTTGCTGATTGGCCAGTTTCAGGGGCTGGATGCCACGAATGGATTCGAGTAGATCACTCTGCTGGCGAGCGGCATAAATAATGTGATCCTCAGTGGCGCGGCGTAAGGGGGTGAAAATCCCCCAACGCAGCAGGGCGTAGAGCCCGAACGCGCCCAGTACTAAGGCACTCAGCTTGATGCTGTAGAAGGCCATCAATACCAAAGTCAGGATCGACATCAGACCATCAAGGATGGCCCCGACGAACTGGGTGGTCAGGGTTCTCTGAATGGTTTGCACTGAGCCGAAACGGGAGACCACATCGCCAATATGGCGTTTCTCAAAATAGTCCTGGGGCAGGCGTAACAGATGCCCAAACAGGTTGCCGACCCATTGCACGCTGAGCAGGGCGCTGATCCAGGTGATGGCCCAGGAGCGCATCGCCGTGACCCCGACCTGGAACACGGTCAGTAACAGAAAGCCGATACCGAGCAGGGTCAGCAGGTTGCGATCGGCGGAAACCAGCACCTGGTCGATGACCCATTGCATGTAAAACGGGCCCATCAGCACCAATACTTCCAGCCCCAACGCTAGCAGGAAGATCTGCAGCAGGGCCCGCTTCAGACCGTGGACCTCGCCGGTCAGCGCGCGCAGTGAAATGCGCTCGCGGGCTTTCTGCTTGGTGAAGTTGGCCTTGGGTGACAATTCCAGGGCCACCCCGGTGAAATGTTTGGAGACCTCGGCCAGGCTCAGGCGCAGCTCGCCCCGGGCCGGATCGTGAATCTCAAGGTGCTTGCGGTGGGCACGTTTCAGGACCACAAAGTGATTCAGATTCCAATGCAGGATGCACGGCACCTGCAATTGCGATAGCTCTTCCAGCTCCAGTTTTAGCGGCCGGGAGTCGAAGTCCAAGCGACCGGCGATTTCGATCACTCGAGCAAGATTGGCGCCCTTGAGCGACATTGAGGCCCGGCGTCTGAGGCCGGCCAGATCGATGTCATGGCCGTAGTAGCGCGCAATCATGGCCAGGCAGGCCAGCCCGCATTCAGCGGCCTCGGTTTGCAGTACCGTTGGCAGACACTTACGCCAACCAAAGCGCAGGCCGTCGAGTACGGACACGGCGGCACTCATGCATGTACCCCACTGTGGGTGGGCGCGGGTGCGCCCAGCAGCCGACGGCCAAAGCCGACCATCGGTTCGATCACCCATTCGATCAGACGGCGCCGATCCAGCAGAATGTCGGCACTCAGAACCATGCCCGGCATCAGGCGCGCGGGTCGACCGCAGGCCTCAAGGTGTTGCCGATCCAGATGCACGATGACCCGGTACACCGGCTGAGTCACGGGCCGGCCCAGCAGACTCTGTGCTTCCCGCGGCGACAGGGCACTGCGCGAGACCGCAGCGACGGACCCGTAATGCTGGCCGAACTTTTGGTAGGGATAGGCCTGATAGCGCAATACCACCTGTTCGCCCCGGCGGATAAAGCCGACCGCCTGACTCGGCACCAACAGTTGGGCTTCCAGCTTTGAGCCCTTCGGCCATAGCGCCAGCAAGGGCTGTCCCGGGGTGGCAGTCTGACCGGCATGGATGAGCAGGGCCGAAACCAGTCCAGCCCGGGGTGCGCGCAGCAGCCATGAGGCCTGGGCGGCATTTTGCGCCAGCGCCTGCTCGATATCGGCCAGCCTGCTGCGCGTGGCAGTCTGGGTCGAGGCCAGGTTAAGCGCAATCTGCGCCAGGTTCTGGCGGGCAGCCGCCCGTTGCTGGGTGATATCCAGTTGCTGGCGTTGCAAGGCCTTGACTTGCACCTGGGCATTGAGTGTGCTGGTTTGCTGCCGCTGCCGCTGCAGCTCCAGGGTCGAGACATAACCCTGGTCCGCCAGCGGCTTGATGCGCGCCAGCAGGGCCTGCAGGTGCCGGGCCTCTTGCTGTTGCAAACTCCGTTGACCTTCGATCTGCCCTTGTTGTGCGGTCAGGGAAGCGATGCGCTCACGCAAATCCTGGCGCCGGCTGGCCGCCAGTTGCCGTTGGGTGAGTAGATCGGCTTCGAGGCCGGTCCGCTGCGCTCGCAACTGGGCCAGGATGATGGCGTGAGTATTGCCGAGAGTGGTGCTGTCCAGGGGCTGGTCAAATTCCACCAGCGGCTGGCTACGCGTCACCTGCTCGCCCTGGTGGACCAGGATGCGGCTGACCAGGCCCCGACGGGTCGCGCTGAGGGTGATCAATCCGGCATTGGGGACCAGCTCACCGGCTACCGTGGCGCGGCGAGTGTAGTGACCGAAGTACAGAAAGGCCACCAGACTGATGGCCAACAGGGCGACGAAACCGGAGATGATCCAGTGTGCAAGCGGGGTTGCCAGATGGATGCTGCCCAGGGCCGACTGGCGTTGCGCGGCCAGCACTTCACGGCGAAATAGTCGTCCCTGATCTGACACCTTCACGTCCTGATGTGAACTTCGTTGCTATGAGCCTATTCGCGGATTATGACGAGATAAGGAGTTATACTTTACGGTTTCAATACAATTCAGAAAATGCTTTGACTACAATCAGATACCTTCCTTTGCATTCTGAATGCAGCGTGAAGAAAAGCTAAAATACAGTCGGCAGGGTAACAAATCCTCGATCAGGCCATTCAGAAAGCACCGATCGGAGGGTGCTGCATCCTGGATGATGCGCACGTTCCATCCAGGTTACGTTAGTTCTTCGGCACTATGTAATCATAGGAAACCTGACAGATCATCGATTTCGGTTAATCCCTACCGTTCTACGGGGATTTCTACAGCGCAGGAAGCGACCAATCCATGGGCGGCTCACCCCGTTCTTCAAGGTAGCGGTTGCCGGCAGAGAAATGACCACAACCGATAAAGCCCCGGTACGCCGACAGCGGCGATGGATGGGGGGCTTTGAGCACACAGTGACGGCGGTTATCCAGCAACTGGCCCTTGGCCTGGGCATAGCTACCCCATAGCATGAAAACCAGCCCTTCACGCTTACGGTTGAGGGTCGCCACTACGGCATCGGTAAAACCTTCCCAACCGCGACCACGATGTGAACCCGCCTTGCCGGCCTCGACTGTCAACACGGCATTCAGCAACAACACGCCGCGCTCAGCCCAAGCAAGCAGGCAACCATGCTGGGGTTGGGGCAATCCAAGATCCCTCTGCAACTCGGCAAACAGGTTGGCCAGGGAAGGGGGGATCGGTACTCCAGGCGGAACCGAGAAACTCAGTCCATGCGCCTGACCCGGGCCGTGATAGGGATCCTGGCCCAGAATCACCACCCGTACCGCCGGAAAGGGGGTGCTGTCGAGGGCGGCAAAAAATTGTGCACCACGTGGGTAGATACGTTTTCCAGCCGCCTTCTCGGTGCGCAAAAAAGCAGCCAGTTCACGCATTTCTGGTCGCTCGAAATACGACCCCAGTTCTGCCTTCCAGGAGGCCTCTAGTTGCAACATGGCGGTGTTCAAGCCGGACTGTCGTACTGGCGCAGATGCCTGGCTACTTTCATCTGAAACTGCACCTTGGTTACCAGCAAGCGCTCCTCAATCGGCTTCTGCACCAGATCATTGGCCCCAGCACGAAGCAAGGCCGACTGATTACGCGGATTGTCGTCACCGGTCATGACCAGGATCGGTAACCGACCCTTGCTATAGTGAAACTCTTCACGAATGCGCACAATCAGATCCGCGCCAGACAGTTCCTCCTGCAGATTGACATCGGTCAGCAACACATCCGCACCCCGTCGACCCTGACTGCGAGCGTTGTCCAGAGCAAGCAGCGCAGCTTCAGCTGAAATGCAGTGTTGTACGCTAAGACCATGCTTCTCCAGCATGCGCCGCGTGGCCAGAGCAACCACCCGACTGTCTTCGACATACAAGATGTCCCCGGTCGTGTTCTGCTGCGGGAGCACATAGCCGCGGATGAACTCAACCAGTGCCTGAAACCCCAGCGACTTGTCAAAATAGTCGGTGACATCCTCTCCCAGACTACGCGCTTCAAGCCGCTCATTGACATCGCCCGAAACCACCACAATCGGCACGTAGGTCTGACTGCCATGAGTACGGATGGAATGAGCCAGCTCAATGCCGTCTTGATCCGGCAGCCGCAAGGCCGTGGTGACAAAGTCGAGCGGTTCGTGTCCCAGTGTTTCCAGCGCCTCGGCCGCCGACCCGCAAGAAATGACCTTGACCCCCGGCAACTCGGCAATCAACAGGCGCTCAATCATGCGCCGCACCACTTTGGAACCATCGACGATCATGACATGCGGATGATCACTGGCAATATGGCGACTGACAGGCGTAGACATAAGATTCCGTTTCAAGTCGGTTCAAGTAGGGCGAGATGGCGAGCGCTGGCCAAACGCGCACCCAGCCAACCCAGCATAGCGGCCAATGCCGGAACCACAAACAGCCAACTTGCCGGTAAGGCATGCAAGGCAATATGGCCACCCCAGGCGGCAGTCATCTGGGCCACTGGGGTGGCCAGTGCGAGTTCCAGCGCCAACACCAACACGACTGCCAATACCCCACTGCCGAAGCCCAAAAAGGACCCCGCATACAGATACGGTCGCCGTACGAAGGCGTGGCTAGCCCCCACCCTGTTCAACACAATAATTTCTTCAGAGCGCTGTAAAATATCCGCACGTACACTGCCCCCCACAACTAATAGCGCGGACAGCGTCAACAGTCCCCCAAGTAGAATCAGTACCCGCCCACCCAACATCGAGATGGTCTCCAGGCGAGCGCGGAGAACCCTCTGATCCTGAACCTGTAGTACGCCATCCATACCGCGCAGGACGTTCACCAGAGTCTCGATCTGACCTCGCTGCAAACCCGGTCTGGGTTGTACCTCCAATACCCATGGCAGCGGGTTGTCCGGGAGGCTAGCCAAAGCCTGTTTAAACCCTTGGATGGCCGCTAGCTCGTGCCTACCCTGCGTGGGGCTACGCAACACGACCTGCGCCACACTCCCGCGTTGCTGTAGAGTCGTCGCCATAGACTTGGCAAAAACTGCAGAACGATTGGGTTGCAGGAAGATGCTGATTTCCTGTTCCGTACCCAGAGTACGGGACAGCCCCTGTAAATTGGTAAGCAACAGCGCAAAAACCAGCGGCAGAGCCAGGGCAAAGCCCATCACCAGCATAGTGAAGGCGCTTGCCAAGGGACGTTGCAACAAGCGTCTGACGCTGTGACCGCAACCCCATCGATGCCCCCGCAACCAGCGCCGTAGATAACTTCCGCCCCCTAGTCGGGCCGTCGCAGCGGCCTGGGTCGGCTTATTCATGAAGCCACCTCATCCGCTGGCACATCATCGACCAGGCAACCCTGGTCCAATACCAGTACCCGTCGGCGCATGCGCTTGACCTGTAACAGGTCGTGGCTGGCCACCAGCACCGTCGTTCCATAGCTTTGCAGATCAATGAACAACTGCATGATTTCAGCAGCGAGCAGGGGATCAAGGTTACCGGTTGGTTCATCGGCAATCAGCACCATAGGCCGACCGGCAATAGCTCTAGCGATACCGACACGTTGCCGTTCGCCGGCAGAAAGTTGCCGGGGATATTTGTGCTGGGAATCATCCAGAGCAACTTTGCCCAAAGCCGCACGAACCCGCTTGCCGCGCTCGTTGCCAGGAAGCCCTGCTGCCACGAGGGGTAAGGCAACATTCTCAGCAACCGTATGGTCTCGCAGCAAATAAGGATCTTGAAATACCATCCCCACATTACGCCGCAAGCGGGCAATATCACCACGCCGGATTCGAGCGAGATTGCGTCCTGCCACACTCACCATCCCCCGGGTCGGCCGTTCCAACAAGCCGACCAGTTTGAGCAAAGTACTCTTGCCCGCACCGGAACGTCCAGTCACAAAAGCCATCTCTCCCGCTTGCAGGGTAAAGCTCAAAGAATCCAGCGCTACCGGACCCACGGCGTAACGCTTGCTAACTTGCTGGAATCGAATCACAGTCGGGAGTAAAGATAAACCGAAAGTATCAGCATACGGTATTTTCGCCGTGGTCCCCAATCTTCAGCGTTTTCGGAATAGGGAACCCAGTCGCCGCAGAAATCCCGGCCGACGATGGCCCGCCGAGCCCTTGAAGGGATGGGCGGCTGCCGTACTATCAGCATTTTTTCTACGGTCCTGAGAATCCTCCCGGGATGGCCGTTGTGAGTCTGACGAAGCCCCATTCCCCGAGCCGTGATGCGCCATTGATACCTGGGAGTCCGTAACAACAGACTTGACTCCGCGACCCCGGCCACGACCGCGACGGCCACGTCGGGAGCGTGCGGTGGTATCCCGATTCGACTGATTGGCGCCGGAATCATGCGGCTCTTTGTTGTTGGCAAGGGCTGCGCCTTGCGGCACTGTACTGCTTGCTGTCGCCACTGCGTCGGTTACCGGCGGGGTACCAGCGGGTGAGCTGGATGGTTTTGATACGGGGGGCTTCGAACGTGATTTACGCGAGCGGTGGCGACGTGCTGGATTCGGTGTCTGGGCCTGTTGTGCGGCCCCTTCCCCAGACATTCGCTTGCTCGCTGAAACCGGTTGCGTACGTGCCCGGGGCGGTGGCGATACTAGTAGGTCCTCGGTAATCGGTATCATTAGAATCTTCTGCCCAATAAAGGTTTCAATATCGGGCAGGCCCATCGCATACCGATCGCAGGCAAAGCTGATCGCATCGCCCTCTGCACCCAGGCGCGCGGTACGACCAATTCGGTGTACATAATCTTCGGCGTCCTGGGGTAGGTCATAATTGTAAACGTGGCTCACATTGGGAATATGCAGACCCCGAGCCGCCACATCCGTCGCCACCAGCACCTCCACCTCACCGTTCTGAAACCGGCTCAGCAGGCGCTCGCGCTTCTTCTGCGGCACATCACCCGAGAGGGCTGCCACCCTAAAGCCATGTCGAGAGAGACGGTCGCTGACGCGTTCGACGGCAGCCCGTGTGTTGACAAAAACAATACAGCGTTCAGTAGCGGAGCGTTCGATGAGATTGAGCAGTAGGGGGATTTTCTCTTCCCGGGCCGGATAATAGACGCGTTGCCGAACCCGGTCAGCCGTAATGTGCTCGCTTTCGACTACCATCTTTTCCGGTTCGTTCATGTGCTCGTAAGCCAGCTCAAGCACCCGGTGACTGAGCGTAGCCGAGAACAGTAGGCTTTGCCTTTCCTCACGTGGCGGCAACCGTCGGAACAGGAAATAGATATCCTTGATGAAACCGAGATCGAACATCCGATCCGCCTCGTCCACAACCATGACCTCGATGGCATTGAGGGTGAACAGGTGCTGTTTATAGTAGTCAATCAGGCGTCCGGGGGTTGCAATGATAAGGTCGCAGCCATCTTTGAGCCTCTGCCGCTGACGCTCGTAATCAACCCCGCCATAGATCAAAGCGATGCGTAACCCAAGGTCACTCCCTATCGACCGCGCATCCTTATCGATCTGAATCGCTAGTTCCCGGGTCGGGGCTATAACCAGCGCGCGCGGATCCTCCGGGCGACGGGCCGCCTTGGCTGTTCCGGTCAGCAATCGATTGAAGGTGGTCACCAGGAAGGCGGCGGTCTTACCGGTACCAGTCTGGGCCTGTCCAGCCACATCCCGGCCGCTGAGAGCTACGGGCAAAGTCAGTGCCTGGATTGGAGTGCAACGGGTAAAACCACAATGAGCAATTCCTTGCTGCAAAAGCGGATGAAGTTCGAACTGTTCAAAAAATGTGTCGGTAAGTAATGTATCGGCCATAAACGGGGTCCCCGAACACGACGGTGGTGAGCCCACCTTTGAATCATGTTCGGTAATACAATGAAAAGACGATGTAGTCGCCGGTCGGCGCCAGATTGTGCCATGGCAAACCACAAGTGTAGCCTAAGCCGGCACGCAGTACCCTACTTGTCTTTATCTTTTATCTTCCCCATCCGGAGTATCACACGGTGAGCGAACTGATCACACACGTATCCGATTCCGATTTTGAAAACGTAGTACTCAAATCCGAGCTACCAGTCCTGGTCGACTTCTGGGCCGCATGGTGTGGTCCCTGCCGGGCTATCGCCCCAACTGTTGAAGAACTCGCCCACGAATTCTCAGGCAAGGTGAAGGTGACCAAGCTTGATGTAGACAGCAATCAGAAGACCGCTATCCATTACAACATTCGCAGCATTCCCACCTTGATGGTTTTCAAGGCAGGAGATGTTGTCGCCACCCAACTGGGTGCTGTATCCAAGGGGGCAATCAGTAAGATGCTTGAGCAGGCCCTGTAATATTCACATATGGGTGTCGTGTCGGTGTAGACGTGACACCAGCTTGGTGATAGATTCAACCGTTCGGTGGGCCGCTCCCGGCACCGCTTTGAGTTTGGTGCGCGACAGCGCAATTCCTATTTCACTCCGGCCCCAACGAGGCCCTCCCGTGTCCGAAAACGACGTCAAAACCAACGACGAAGCTCCTAGCCCGTCTGATGCCACCCAAGCATCACCCAAAGAAACCCCCAAGGCCACGTCCCCCGTTACGTCGAAGGACGTGCCCGGGGATGTTGCCAAAAACGAGGCGGTTGTTAGCAATGAGTCCGTAACCGAACCGGCGCCGCCCAGCGACACCGACTCAAATGGCCTCCACAGCCCCCGAGACAATGGCAAGAAAGAACGGCATGGACCACGTGAAAATCGTGACAGCGGCCGTAATTCGCGCCATGGTCGGCGCCGCAATCGCCCTGACCGCCCTACCTCACGTCACGCCGGTCTGCCACGAGACGACGACGAAGAGTACGTCGAGACTACGCGCGATCCTGACAAACTGATCAATCTCACCGAACTCAAACGTAGGCCCGCCATCGCCCTACTGGATATGGCCGAGTCACTCAACATCCATGAAGGCGTGGCCAGAGCACGTAAACAGGAAGTGATCTTCGCCATTCTTAAGGTGCATGCCCGCAATGGCGGCATCATCTGGAGTGAGGGGGTATTGGAGATACTTCAGGATGGCTTTGGTTTCCTGCGTTCTGCCGACGAATCTTATCTAGCTGGACCCGACGATTTGTATGTCAGTCCCAGCCAGATTCGCCGTTTCAACTTACGTACCGGTGATTACATCACCGGCTTGGTCCGTCCGCCAAAAGAAGGTGAGCGCTACTTCGCCATGCTCAAGGTTGACGACATCAATGGCGAACCACCGGAAGTCTCCAAGAACAAGACCCCGTTCGAGGACCTGACTCCGCTGTTTCCACGCGCCGCATTTCATCTTGAACGCGGCAACGGTTCGAGCGAGGACATTACCCCCCGCATCCTCGACCTCGTCGCTCCGGTAGGCAAGGGCCAGCGCGGACTGATCGTATCGCCGCCCAAAGCCGGCAAGACAATGATGCTGCAAAACATCGCTCAGTCCCTGGTTTACAACCACCCCGAAGCGCATTTAATCATTTTACTGATTGATGAACGCCCGGAAGAAGTGACCGAGATGGCCCGTTCGGTACGCGCCGAGGTCATCAGCTCAACCTTTGATGAACCTGCGGTACGCCATGTGCAGGTCGCGGAAATGGTCATCGAACGTGCCAAACGTCTGGTTGAACACAAGAAAGACGTGATCATCCTGCTCGATTCGATCACCCGCCTGGCACGCGCCTACAATACCGTAGTACCCAGCTCCGGCAAGGTGCTGACCGGCGGTGTAGACGCCAATGCTCTGCAACGACCCAAACGCTTCTTTGGTGCGGCACGCAATGTCGAAGAAGGTGGCAGTCTCACCATTCTTGCGACCGCGCTGATCGATACCGGATCAAAGATGGACGAGGTGATCTATGAAGAGTTCAAGGGTACCGGCAACATGGAAGTACACCTGAATCGTCGCATTGCAGAAAAACGCGTCTATCCAGCCATCGACATCAACCGCTCGGGTACCCGCCGGGAGGATCTGTTGATTGATCCCAATCTGTTACAAAAGATCTGGATTCTACGCAAGCTGCTGCATCCCATGGATGAACTCGCCGCCATGGAGTTCATGCTGGACAAGATGAAGAACACCAAGACCAACGATGAGTTCTTCGGCGCAATGCGTCGCTAAGCACAAATCGTCCGACTTCATCACTCCGGGCCTACCTACCGGGTAGGCCCGTTTTTTATCTCCTACCTGGGGATCTGCGACCACCACCGATATACCTATTGATCGCGGGTCGGTTTCCCGGGCCGGTACAGCGACCCACGGTATCGCCAGCTATTACCCGCTGCACGCTACTTACAGCCATGCCGTCACGCTCCAGCAAGCCCCATCCCGCCTACAATAGGCTCACTAACCAAAGTACCTATGGGTACAGGAAGCCTTTTCATGCGCATTTGCGTGTACTGCGCGTCAAGCCCGCATGCCAATTCCGAATACCGGTTGGCCGCACGAAGCCTGGGTAGCTTGCTGGCCGGTCGGGTGGCAGATCAATGGGGCCGGAGCAAAGTCACAATTGTTAGTATGGTTGTCAGTGGCACGTGTGCCTTGTTGATTGGTCTCTTTTTTGGACAAAATCCCTTGCTAGTCGCTGCTATTGCCCTTATTTGGGGTTTTGCTGTCGTGGCCGATTCGGCCCAGTTCAGTACAGCGGTCAGTGAGCTATCGGTGCGGGAATATATGGGCACGGCCTTAACGTTGCAAACCAGCATGGG
>ENA-ORDP01001797-ORDP01001797.1-marine-sediment-metagenome-genome-assembly--contig:-NODE-1797-length-11227-cov-2.563552_pt1 | contig 11227 bp, 8 predicted proteins | sample MGYA00248627_ERZ508539 | MGnify/ENA primary metagenome ERZ508539 (study PRJEB26208, sample SAMN05571518) | marine sediment metagenome | biome: deep sea; feature: Hydrothermal vent; material... | reverse complement strand
CCAGGGCGAAATTCAGGTTTGAAAACACCCGTCGTTCGCCGCGAATACAAGTCAGGTCCGTGCCGCAGAAGTCGCCCATGGCTGCCCTTATAGCAACTTGCGCCGGGCGAGACGACGAAAAATCGGCCGGACCGCAGGGAGCGGAGTCCGGCCGATAGAGAGAGACATGGAGGTGTCTCAGTTGAGGACCAGAGAGGGGGGGTCTCTGGGGGCGCGGACAAGGGGGTATCCGCTGAAATTATATATAGACCGGGACTGTGGCGACTTTATGACGCCGCACCCATCAAATAAGGCCAAACTGTGATTTTTTCATGCCCTGGCGTACGCAGGGGGCGTATTTAGTCATAAGATCGTTTGTCTTCGATAACGATGCCATCGTTGGCCAGGCTGCCGGGCGCAGCCAATCGCACATCGCCCTTCATTTTACAGACCGCTTGCAGGGTATGGCGAATGGCATCGGCCAGGCCCTCATCATCGGCGGATGTTTCGCAGTGCAGGGTCATGGCATCGCGGCCCTCGACGGTCTCGATAACCAGCCGGGCGCGGGCGATTTCTCCGTGCCGTCTGGCAATCTCGGCGATCTGTTCCGGACGCACGAACATGCCCTTGACTTTAGTCGACTGATCGGCCCGACCCATCCAGCCTTTCAGCCGCATGTTGGTGCGGCCGCACGGGCTGGCCCCGGCCAACACGGCGGACAAATCCCCGGTGGCGAAGCGGATCAGCGGATATTCCCGGCCCAGCAAGGTGACGATCACTTCGCCCACGTCTCCTTCGGGCACAACATCGCCGGTGCCAGGCTGGACAATTTCGACGATCACCCCTTCATCGATGGTCATGCCTTGCCGTGCCGTTGTCTCGTAAGCAATCAGGCCCAGATCGGCGGTGGCGTAGCTTTGGTAGGCCTCAATGCCGCGATCAGACCACTCGGCACACAGGGCGGGCGGGAAATATTCGCCACCGACCGAGGCCTTCTTGAAGCAGGACGCATCGAGCCCGGCGGCGGCGGCTTTTTGCAGCAGAATCTTAAGGAACGACGGCGTGCCCGCATAGGCGATGGGCTGCAAATCACCAATCACATCAAGCTGTTGTTCCGTATTGCCAACCCCGGCGGGAATAACGGCGCAGCCCAGGGCCCTGGCCCCCGCGTCCATGATGAAGCCGCCCGGTGTCAGGTGGTAGGAAAAGGTGTTGTGAACCAGATCACCGGCCCGAAACCCGGCGGCATAGAGCCCGCGCGCGGTGCGGAAAAAATCGTCGCCCTTGCTTTCGGGCTCGTAGATCGGCCCCGGTGACTGGAATATTCGGGCCAGCCCACCGGTCGCCATGGCGGTCATGCCGCCGAAGGGATAGTCGGCTTTTTGTCGATCAATCAGGGCCGACTTGCGGGTCACCGGCAGCCCGGCCAGGGCGGCGCGACTGGTGATGGCCGCGGCGTCTACATCGGCCAGCAAGTCGGTGAAATAGGGCGCGTTGTTTTTAGCGTGTTCGATCTGTTCGGCCAGGGCCGACATCAGGGCGGCTTCCCGCTGGTCTGGCGAGCGGGTTTCCAGATCGTCGTAATGGTCGCTCACCTAAGCCAGCCAGCGCTTGCGGCGGCGATAATGTTTGACATCGCGGAAGCTTTTGCGGCCACCGGAACTGAGGCCCAGATAGAATTCCTTGACATCTTCGTTATCGGCCAGGGCGCTGGCTTCGCCATCCATGACGACCCGGCCATTTTCCAGGATATAGCCGTAATCGGCGTGTTTCAGGGCGACCGTGGTGTTCTGTTCGGCGAGCAGGAAACTGACACCTTCCTGTTGGTTCAACCGGGTAACGATTTCGAAAATATCCTCCACCAGTTGCGGGGCCAGGCCCATGGAAGGTTCGTCGAGCAATATCAGTTTCGGATTGGCCATCAGCGCCCGGCCCAAGGCCGTCATTTGCTGTTCACCACCGGAGGTATAGCCAGCCTGGCTGGTCCGGCGTTGCCTCAGGCGGGGGAAATAATGATAAACTTTTTCGAGCGACTCATTGACGGCGGCGGCCCCATCGGCGCGGGTATAGGCCCCGGTCATGAGGTTTTCCTCGACCGTCAAATGTTCGAAACAGTGGCGTCCTTCCATCACCTGGATAACGCCCTTCTTGACCAGATCGGCCGGGGTCAGCTTGTCGATCTGCTCGCCCCGGTATTCGATACTGCCCTTGGTCACATCGCCCCGTTCGGCCCGTAACAAATTGGATATGGCTTTCAGGGTCGTCGATTTGCCGGCCCCGTTGGCACCGAGGAGGGCAACAATGCCCCCCTCGGGAACCTGTAGGGAAACCCCCTTTAGCACTAAGATCACATGATCGTAGATGACCTCGATGTTGTTGATGCTTAACAGCGGGTTTCCGTTTTCACTCATCGATTTGATCCATTAATATTCGATAATGGATCAATCTGTGCCATCGCACTTGCGCGGTGTGATGCCTTTTTCAGCGGCATACTTGGCCGCAGAAGCTTCGATCATCGGGCGGACAATGTCCTTCATCGGTTCGATCCAGTCCGATACGAATTCCCACTGGGAACCTTTCCATTCCTGAATACGCAGGGGCGAGCCACCTTCGTGATCCAGGCACGACAGCTTGAACGGTTTCATGAAACCCGACAGGCCCAGCTTGGCCAGTTTGGCCTTGCTCATGTTGAGGTTTTCAAAGCCCCAGCGAACCTGTTCACCGGTCATCGGCTTGTTGCCGTATTTGCCCATGGCGGTGCGGATCGCTTCGGTGACGAAGACCGAGTTAATCAGGCCACGGTTATAGAGAACTTGACCGACTTTGGCTTCGGTTGTCGTGCCGTTTCCTTTGGCATAGACATATTTAAGAATATCCAGATGAACAAGGAAATTCTGACCGGGCGCATGGAATGCTGACGACTTGTAGCCGATGGCGGCTTTGCCGGCCGGAACCGTATCGCCTTCGGCACCAGACCACCAGTTACCAATAAACCGGTTCATGGGGAAACCGACGTTGGCGGCTTCTTTGATTGCTGTCTGGTTCATCACACCCCAGCCCCACATGAAAATCCAGTCCGGACGCAACTTTCGACCAATGGTCAACCATGTGGCTTTTTGTTCCAGGCCCGGATAGGTGACCGGAAATCCACTGAATGAGAAACCATATTTTTTGGCCAATAACTTGAGCGTGGGGATAGGTTCTTTTCCGTAGGCACCATCCAGGTACACCAAGGCTATTTTTTTACCTTTCAGATTGGCCATGCCGCCTTCCTGGCTACCGATATACTTAACCAGAGCCGACGCCTGGCTCCAATAGGTGCTGGGGGCGGTGAAGACATAGGGGAAAACCCGGCCATCGGAAGCGTCTGTGCGGCCATAACCCATGGAGAAGATGGGGATTTTGTCTTTGGTGGCGCGGTCGATCAGGGCATAGGTAATGCCGGTTGATAATGGGCTGAACACAGCCGCACCGGTCGAACCCTTGTTTTTCAGGCGTTCATAACATTCGACGCCACGGTCATTGTTATAGGCTGTATCACATTCTTCGATGACCAGCTTGACGCCGTTGATGCCGCCGTCACGTTCATTCAGCAATTTGTAATAATCCATGGCACCATCGGCGAACGGGATGCCGCCGGGGGCAAATGGGCCGGTCCGATAGACCAATGATGGAATAAACTGTTCGGCGGCCTTGGCTTGGCTAACCGCAAAGCCGGTCACGCCAACGGCCACACCGGCAGCCGCGAGTACGAGTTTCTTGAGTATCATTTTCTCTCTCCCTGTTAAACGACTTGGTAGTTTCGATAATTGGTCTCGAATTAATTTCACGCCCTTAGCGGGGCTTCGTCTCAATGATTACACCCTAATATGGGAACGGCCACAACCGCAGTTTTTCTTTACCCACCTGCCACAACCGGGCCAGACCGTGGGGCTCGACGATCAGGAAAAAGATAATCAGGGCCCCAAAAATCATGAATTCAACATGGCTGATGATATCGACGGCAACGGTCACCCCGAAAAGCGTCGGCGCGTTGCTTAAAAAAATTGGCAACAGAACAATGAATGCTGCTCCCAGGAACGACCCCATAACCGATCCAAGACCGCCAATAATAATCATAAATAAAATCTGGAATGATCGACTGATATCAAAGGCTGATGCCTCGACACTGGAGGTATAGATAAACGCCCACAAAGCCCCGGCAATGCCAATATAAAAAGAACTGACCGCGAACGCCGTGAGCTTCGTGGCCAACGGTTTGATGCCGATAATTTCGGCTGCTATATCCATGTCGCGAATGGCCATCCAGGACCGTCCGATATGAGAGCGAACAATATTTTTAGCCGCCAGTGCCAGAACCAAAACCAAAGTCAGGGTGAATAAATATTTTTCAATGGCCCCGGCGGACGAACCGGTGACAAAGAAGTCACCGAATACCGCACGGGGCGGGGCGCTGATCACACCAGAAGACGAGTAATTGGTAAACCAGCCAAATTTATTGTACACCCAGACTAGGAAAAATTGCGCGGCCAGGGTGGCGACGGCCAGATAAAAACCTTTAATCCGCAATGACGGTATGCCAAACAAAACGCCGACAATTGCCGTCACCACTCCGGACAACAGGAACACGAATACAATATTCATATCGGGAAAAGCGACCGCCAGTTTGTAGGCAGCAAATGCTCCGGTCGCCATAAAACCACCGGTCCCCAGGCTTAGCTGGCCGGCGTATCCGGTTAGAATATTGAGCCCCAAAGCGGCCAGACCAAACACCAAAAACGGCAACAAGATTGTTGATAACCAGTATTCATTGGCAATCATAGGTACCGCCAAATAGGCAAAGATGAACAAGGCGACCAGGAAATTCCGATCCTGACGAATCGGGAAAATAGCTTGATCGGCGCTGTAACTGGTTTTGAATTGTCCGGCTTCGCGGTAGAACATCTATACCCTCTCTATTATCTTATCGCCGAACAGGCCTTGCGGGCGGAACAACAGGAAGGCCAGGGCCAACATATAAGCGAACCAGTCTTCGATCGCCCCGCCAAACGCCGGGCCCCAGAAAACTTCCGCCACTTTTTCGCCGACGCCAATAATCAGGCCACCGACAATGGCACCGGGGATCGAGGTAAAGCCGCCCAAAATCAGCACCGGCAAGGCCTTAAGGGCGACAAATGTAAGAGAAAACTGGACCCCCAACTTGGTTCCCCACATGATCCCGGCGACCAAACCAACCAGACCGGCCACAGACCAGACAATGGCCCAAATGGTTTTCAAGGGTATGCCGACGCTTAGAGCCGCCTGATGGTCATCGGCGACGGCACGCAGGGCGCGGCCAATGCGGGTTTTCTGGAAAAACACGGCCAGGGTCGCAACCAGCAAACCCGCCACCAGGGCGGCGACCAAATCGAACTGATTGACCAGAATGCCGCCATATTCCATCGGTGCGCTGGGGATGCCGAGATCCAGAACCTTGATATCGCTACCCCACACCAGTTGCCCGAAACCGTCGAGAAAATAGCTCAGGCCAATGGTCGCCATGAACAGGATAATGGGTTCCTGGTTGACCAGGGGCCTGAGCACTACTCGTTCAATGGCCAGGGCCAGGATGATCATCACCACAATTGTGCCAATCAGCGCAATCAAGGTTGGTGCGCCGTGTTCCATCAGGCCGACCAGGGTCAGGGCGGCGAACAGCACCATCGCCCCCTGGGCGAAATTGAACACGCCAGAGGCCTTGAAAATCAGCACAAAACCAAGCGCCACCAGCGAATACATGATGCCCGACAGCAGGCCGGCGACGACCACCTCGACGAAGAATACCGGATATTCCCAGATCTCCACAAACGGTGCGACGAAGATGGCGTTCAGGAATTCCACGGTATATGCCCCCACCAATCCAAACAAATTTCGGCATTTTCAACCATCGGCCACCCCCAGATAGGCACCGATAACATCCTGGTTGGATCGCACTTCCTCGGGACTGCCGTCAGCCAGCTTGCGGCCGTAATTGAGCACCACCACATGATCGGATATGTCCATGACCACACCCATGTCGTGTTCGATCAGCACAATGGTGGTGCCAAATTCGTCATTCACATCCAGGATGAAGCGGCTCATGTCCTCTTTTTCCTCGACATTCATGCCGGCCATGGGTTCATCGAGCAGCAGCAAGGTCGGCTCGGCGGCCAGCGCCCGGCCCAGCTCGACCCGCTTTTGCAGGCCGTAGGGCAGACGCCCGACCGGGGTCTTGCGAATGTGTTCGATTTCCAGAAAATCGATGATACGCTCAACCACTTCCCGGTGTTCGAGTTCTTCCTTGCGGGCCGGTCCCACATGCAGGGCCTGCCACAACAGGTTGACGTGCATCTTGGTGTTGCGCCCGGTCATGATGTTGTCGAGCGTGCTCATGCCGCGGAACAGGGCGATGTTCTGGAACGTGCGCGCAATGCCCTGACGGGCCGCCTGGTGCGGTTTCATCCGGGACCGGGTCTGACCCTGATAGGTGATAGTGCCGTGCTGGGGATGATAAAACCCGTTGATCACATTCAACATGGAACTTTTACCGGCGCCATTGGGCCCGATGATGGCCAGCACCTGGCCTTCGCGGACCGAGAAACTGACATCTTTCAGGGCCTGCACGCCGCCAAATGACAGGCTGATGTTGTCCACATTCAACAGCACCTCACCGAAGGTCCGGGCCATTAAATGGCCACCTTCATCTGGCCGATGGCGGCATCGCGGATGACCACGTCTGCCTTGATGGTGCCGCTGCGGCCATCTTCAAACGTCACATCGGCCTCCACCGTAATTTGTGTCATATCGGAATAGAGCGCCTCGATCAGATCACCATATTTTTCATTAATGAAGCCGCGACGGACCTTGCGGGTGCGGGTCAGCTCGCCATCATCGGCGTCCAGTTCCTTGTGCAGGATCAGATAGCGGCGGATTTGCGACCCTGACAGATGTTCGTCAGCGGCCAGATCGGTGTTGACCTTTTCGACACAGCCCTGAATCAGGTCATAAACGGCGACCTGCCCGGCCAGGTCCGTATAGCCCGAATAGGCAATGTTGCGCCGCTCGGCCCAGTTGCCGACCGCTTCCAGATCGATGTTAACGAAGATCGACACATGATCGCGGTCACTGCCGAAGGCCACCGCTTCCTTGATGTATGGGAAAAATTTCAGTTTGTTTTCAATGTATTTGGGGGCGAACATGGAGCCATCTGTCAGCTTGCCCACGTCTTTGGCCCGGTCGATGATTTTCAAATGACCATCGGGATCGAAAAATCCGGCGTCCCCCGTATGGACCCAGCCATCGGACGTTTTGGTTTCCGCCGTCGCTTCTTCGCTTTTGTAGTAACCGACGAAAACGCCGGGGCTTTTGAACATCACCTCGCCGCTATCTTCGATGCGGATTTCGACCCCGGTGTAGGGCTTGCCCACCGTATCGGCCTTGACCTCGCCATCGGGCTGGGCGGTGATCAGCACCGAGGCCTCGGTCGAGCCATAGAGTTGTTTAATGTTCATGCCGAGGGAGCGGTAGAAATCGAAAATATCCGGGCCGATGGCTTCCCCGGCGGTATAGGCCAGGCGCACCCTGGAAAAGCCCAGGATATTTTTCAACGGGCCATAAACCAGAATGTTGCCAAGGCCGTAGAGCAACCGGTCGGAAAAATTGACAGGCTTTTTATCCAAAATCCGAATGCCGACCCGTTTCGCCAGGTCCATGAAATAGTGGAACATCTTGCGCTTGAACGGGGCCGCGTCTTCCATGCGGATCATCACCGTCGTCAAAATGTTTTCAAAAATGCGCGGTGGCGCAAAGAAATAGGTCGGGCCGATTTCGCGCAAGTCGGTCAGCACGGTCTCGCTCGATTCCGGGCAGTTGACGCAAAAGCCGACCACATAGGACTGGCACAGGGAAAACAGGTTATCGCCGACCCAGGCCATGGGCAGATAGGCCAGCACTTCTTCGTTTTCGCTCAACTTGTCGTCCAACGCCCCATTGCGGGCCGAAATAATCAGATTATCGAACGACAGCATGACCCCTTTGGGCTTGCCCGTGGTGCCCGAGGTATACAGCATGATGGCCAGATCCGAGCCCTTGCCCTCAGTGATGGCGGTATCGACGAAGCCCACATGGGCGCTGTCGTAAGCCCGGCCTTTGGCCAGAATATCATCCAGGGAATGCAGGTAGGGCAGGTCGTAATCATCCAGGCCACGGGGGTCCTTATAGATAATCTGTTGCAGCTTGGGGCAGCGGTCTTTGATTTCCAGCAACTTGTCGACCTGCTCCTGATCTTCGACCAGGGCCACGGAAGCGTCCGCATGTTCGAGAATATATTGCATTTCTTCGGCCACGGCGTCCTGATACATGGGCACTGGAATACCGCCAGCCATTTGGGTCGCAACCATAGCCCAGTAGAGCTGGGGCCGGTTTTCGCCGATGATGGCCAGATGATCGCCCCGTTCGAAGCCGATGGTTTTAAGGCCGCAGGCCAGCGCACGAATTTCCCGCTCGGCCTGGCTCCAGGTCCAGGTCTGCCAGATGCCGTAGTCTTTTTCGCGAATTGCCGGGCGGGCACCCCGAACTTTGGCATTTTCTATCAGCAGTTTCGGAAAAGTATCGAGCGCCCCGTTGGCCATAGTGACTGCATCCTCCCGGAATGCCTGAATTAAGAGCCATCGCCTCAGTCTTTCGGGGTTCTTGCGACGTGCTATAATATCAAGCCAAAGACATTTGTCATACTCCGCCCCAAATAACCAGACTAAAAGAAGTGGCGTTCACAGCTTTTTTACCTTCCGGAAAGTGTCGATTAAACCACTACCTACTGACGTCGGTAGAATCGGGAGTATGCGCACGAGAAACTGAAGTGGCAGGGTGTCTAGAAAATCAGGAGCATCTCAACTAGACGTTGGATTTGGAAGCTCATGTATCTTTACTGACGGGCAAGCTTCCTTTGCGATGGCGCGGAGATGCTGATGATGTGTGAGGTAAATCACTTGCCCAACTTCAGCCATTCCCGCGAATAACTTACAGGCCTCTTCTGCCCGAAAGTCGTCGAACGTTTCCATGATATCATCAGCAATAAACGGAAGGGATTCACGCGAGTGAACAAACTCGTGATATCCAGCCACCCGTAGCGCTAGGTATAATTGGAAGCGTGTACCTTTCGACAATTGCGATGCGATTTTTGAAGTGCCATCAGCGCCAATTCCGACCAACACATCACGGTCCTTTTCCGGTTGCGTCGAGAGGCCAGTATAATTCTGACGACTGATCATTCGGAAAGCTTTCGATGCCTGGGACATCATTGAACTTTTGTGTTTGTCTCGGTATAGACGAAGTGCCCGTTCAGTTGCTTCTGCTCCAACTTTGATCCGCAAGTACTTGAGGGCCTTTTCTTCAAGTTCAAGAAGGGTCGTCTGACGTTTTTCCGCTATTCGGGCAACCGCATCATCCCCGCCAACCGAATTCACTTCGTGCTTTAACCGTTCGTGTTCAGCGTATAGTTCGTGGGAATATTGCTCTTGGTCCGTAGAACGCGTTTCCAATTCGGCTCGCTCTACTTCTAGGGATTCTCGGTCAATTTCAGCCAGCATGGTGTCTGCTTCGGCTATGGTTGCGAGTTTCAGTCCATCAAGAATCCGGCTCTCCAAATCCTTGCGTTTACCCCTCAACCCGGTTCGATGAATTACATCGTCTCGCTTTTGATTTAGTTCGGACATTTTTTCCAAACTAAAAAATGCAACCATTTCCTTCAAAAGAGCGGCATCGACCGCCTTTTTGCCCGATATCTCACGGCCTCTATTTTCAGCCGTTTCCAGTTCTTCCTGTTTCTTCGTCCGAGCATGTTTGTCTCGCCGCGCAATCTCAAGGCGCTCACGTATTGCATCGGCGGTATTTAAAGGTTCGCTTTTATCAAATTCCATACTTAATTCGCTGGCGATGGCACCAACTTTCTCAGCGAAAGATTTCTGATCCGTCTCCATCTCCTTAACACGGTGGGTAAGTCCCTCTTGTTTCTCTATAGCCGAAATAAGGAGAGCGTTTTCGCCAAGTATCTTTCGAACGACGGCTGGTTTCTGGAACCGTTCGTCTTCACTGAGCCAGCAGTCCGTGATGGAACTGCTCCAGTCCGTTCCCCATGATTCAGTGTTCCTTTGCGCCTTTTCGAGATTGCCAATTCGTCTTTTCAAAACGCGGTCGCAATCCTTAACCGCCTTCTCGGCACCCTTGCGATCAACCTCGTTCGCCTTATTTTGGTCAATCGCCAACTGTGCTATGTCGAGAAGTTTGTCTAGGTCTGCATCTGGGTCAAAAGAAATTTTTCCAGCAGTGAGAGCCTCGGTAATTTTTTTGTGGTGCTCGCTACATTCGGACTCCGCTGCCGCGATATCCACGTCATGCTCCCTAATCTGGCTTTGCGTCTCCAACGCATTGCCCTGTCGGTCAAGCCAATACTCAAGCTGAATAGGGGCAAATTCTTTCGGCAGCGAGGATGCACCGGGTACAGTCATTTCCAATATGGCTTTCTGGACTTGCTCTTGTATTACTTGGAGGCTAGCCAATGCGGCATCTCGGCGTGAGACAGCGCTTTCGAGGTCGGCCTCTTCGCCAGCAAGCGTCTGCTTCAACTGACGGAGACTTGCGATATCTTCGGACCGATGTAAGCGGAAATCCGTAACGTCGTCGTCTGCCTTCATCGCTTTCTCGAACTTCCCAGCCGTTTCGTCGTCAAGATTTCCTAGGTGTTGATTCCAAGCCTTGTTTCTTGCGGTTCTAACGGTGGATGCCAATTCATCATCAATGGCATCATCGCTCGCCTTAAGGGCTTCTATTTCAGCCTTGCAGCGTTTTCGTTCTGCGGCCAGTCTTTCGACTGCATCTTCGTTTTGGCGCAAATCCTTTTCCGCCGCATCAATTTCGGCCTTCCAATTTAACACCTGGGCCATTTCGGGAACCAGCATCTCAGCTAGCAGACCAACATCACCCTTCCAGGGAAGTAGAGTTGCAAGTTGACCAGACAAGCCCCTCAACTTTTTCTCCTTCTCTTTAAGCGCCGATTGCCGACGGGTTTCATGATCGCTCTTTCGAACAGTAACGACCAACATTCCCATGGCTCCGACACCATTCGAATCATCAGCGGAATCTTGAACATCGGTCAATTTTGCTTGTGCCTCGGTGAAATTTTCCGCTGCCTCAGAATGCTCATTTTTTGCTGCCCTCAACTTTTCCTCAATAC